>Ga0209541_10011563_pt1 | contig 13796 bp, 14 predicted proteins | sample RifCSPlowO2_01_FD_184027 | JGI IMG/M metagenome (GOLD analysis project Ga0209541, IMG submission 184027) | Groundwater microbial communities from Rifle, Colorado - Rifle CSP2_plank lowO2_0.1 (SPAdes) (version 2) | ecosystem: Environmental > Aquatic > Deep subsurface > Groundwater | place...
ATCTTAATGCCTCTCTATGAGCCTCTACACTATTTCTCTTTTCACTTCCTTTTAATACTTCATTTTCTGCAGATTCAATTCCAAAACCAATTTCTCTAAAACCTGCCTTCCCACATTTCTTCTAAAATATACTTTCCTTTGAATATAGAGTTGCCTGGCTTCATACCCTCCACTTATTTGATCAGTTCTTGCTGAACCTCTTGATAATATTCCTGTTGTAGCTAGATAGTCCGCTAGCCCAGGTATTATTCTAAAATTAAGAGGAATACAATCATCTTGCCATCTAATACTTCCAACACCATATTTAACTAAAAGATTTTCAACCTCTCTTTCTACATTCTCAAGACTTCTTGCTCTTAAATTTCTTCCAACAGTTACTGGAGCTGCACAAAAACTACAAGAATAAGGACATCCTCTTGTTACCATTATAACTGATGAATTTCTTCCATCGTTTAAATTCGGATCTAAAAAAGTTTTTCCTGGTTGAAAATACTTATTGGAATCTAAAAGATCCATTGCTGGAAAAGGCATATCATCATAAGATAAATGTTTCTCTTTTGGAACAAAAACCATATAAGGACCATCTTGATCTTTTGGCTTTCTTGTTTGAGAGACAATAATTCTATCACTTGATCCAGAAGAAAGATGTTCTAGTATTGTTCCTATAGTAACTTCTCCTTCTCCTCTTGATATTGCATCAAATGGTCCTCTATTTAAATCCCTATGTAAATCTTCTTGGGTTTGGACGTCATAGTGGGGTCCTCCAATAATAATCTTACTTTCAGGATAAATATTTTTATCTCAAATGCTCTTTTAATTGCCCATGGAACTTCCATCGTTGTTGCTGTAAATGCATAAATATCTGCTTTAGGGAATTTTGTATCATGACCTAGGTCTGTTAAAGATACATTTGCTCCATATTTTCTTGATTGACTTGCTACAGATAACAATCCCAGTGGTGGATCAGAATAATGATCAAACTGCCATGAATGTCTCTGTATTACAAAGTTTAAGTCTACCATCCTATTATTTATCCATTTAAAAGATAAACTAGCTCTTATATAAATATTTAGGTTAGTAGGGTAAGAAAATTAATGAATTATTAGGAAATTGTATACTCTTCTGATGTACTCTCGCAACTTCAATTTATGGTTTCCAACATGATTCTCTTCTTGATTCTAAATATAAAATAAAATTATAGAAATAAATAATTTATTAGAAAGACTGCAATCCTTAAGTTTGTAAATTTCTTATTAATTAAAAGATATATTTAAAACATCTAAAAACATTTACTAAAAATGTCTAAGTTAAACTTAGGGTGTGGAACTGATATTAGAAATGGCTACATTAATGTAGATATAGAAAGGCTTCCAGGAGTAAACAAAGTTGTTAATTTAAATAAATATCCATGGCCATTTGAAGATAATTTCTTTGATGAGATTAATGCTGATCAAGTGTTAGAACACTTAGATAATCAGGTAAAATCACTTCAAGAGATTTGGAGAATTTCAAAAAATGGAGCTAAAGTTCATATTGGTGTTCCTCATTATGCTAGCCCTGGTGCATGGACTGATTTGACCCATAAACATCCTTTTGGTTGGATGTCTCTTGACTATATGGCTGCAAACAAAATTCATAGACATAGTGTTGGAAAAAAACTTTCTTATGAGTATGGTAAAGAAAGATTTAACATTAAAAGAAGATTTATTTTTGGAAAGCTGTTTAGAATAATTGGCATAAGTTGGTTTGCACACCAACATCCAATATTTTATGAAATGTTTAACTTAGCTTATATATTTCCTCCAAGACATATTGAATTTGATTTAGAGGTTGTAAAGTAAAAATAAAGAACAAAAGAGGAAATTAAATCTGGTAAAGTAAAAAAGACTTTTTTAGTTCCATAAGACCTATTTTACAATTGATAAATCTAAAGATATAATTATTAACAACCTTATACTCACACAAAGTTTATAAAAGAAGTATCATTTTTTATTTTATTAACACTTGAAAATCTAAAGGAGAATAAAAATATGCAACTAGATAGATTAAAAGATAAATCTCTTGGAGAGGTTTTAAGAAAAGTAGAAAAGAAAATTAGACTTCGGCTTTCTGATGAACTAATAATAAAAAAAGTTGATGAAGTTGCTATTGTTCCTGTCCTTAGATGCAATCTTGATTGTGTAATGTGTCACCAAGGAGAGATTAAGAAAAATCCAAATATGACTTTTGAAGATTTTAAGATAATTATTAGAAGACTAAAAGCTGAAGGAGTGATTAAAATATCTTTGGTTGGAGGAGAAATTTTTGTTCATCCAAGAATGAAAGATTTTATTCAAGAAATGGAAAACATGGGATTCAAATATGATTTATCCTCAAATCTTTACATTGTACCTAATATTGAAAGCTTTAAAGATTTGAAAGGTCTTGAGATGGTTACAACTTCTATAGACGGTTTTGGAGAACTTCACAATCAAATTAGAAGAAGAGCAGATGCATTTGAGAATACTATTAGAAATATTAAAAAATTAATTGAAATGGGTATAAGAGTTGATGTTGCAACTGTTGTTCAAAAAGCAAATTTTGATAGACTTGAAGAATTACTTGAATACTTATGTGAAGAAATTGGAGTCAGAAAGATAACTTACATTATGGAGAATTTTGTTTCACCTGAAGTAAAAAAAGAAACTGAAGAACTTTTACCAAAAATTATGGGAACGGAAGGATCAAAAGTTTATGTAACATCTCTTAAAAACCCTTTGGGTAGTCTTGGAAAAGAAGATATTGATAAGATTCCTGAGAAGGTTAAGAAACTTAGAGAAATTGCTGAAAAATATGGAACAGTACTTTATATTCCAATTCAAATGGAAGATCCAAAACTTTTAGACTCCCAAACAAGTTTGAAAGATTATACATGTTCATTATTCAATGGATATAATGGAGTTGTTTATCATGAGGGAAAATTTAGTTCATGCAACTTTATTAAGTTTGGAGGAGAACATAGCCTAATAGAAAAAGGACCAATACAAATTATGAATTCTCCCGATTATTATAAATGGAGAAAGTGGTTTAAAGATAATGGCGCTATGGAGATGTGCAGAAGATGTTGTGCCATAAAACATAAGTAATCTTTTATAATAATACTTAAAAAGAATTTTTTTATTGATTTAAAATGAAACTTATTGAAAAGAAAAAACAAAATGTTGGAAATCCTATGAAGGGAAATCTAGAAGATTCTGTTTTTTCTGCAACAAAACTTTTACTTCATGAAAGATTTAAGAGAGTTTACGAAGGAAGAAGTCAAGATAATCCACCTAGCATTGATGAACTTGCAAGAATTTATCCAGTCACATTAGAACTTGGTCCTGCTGGGGGATGTAATAATTTTTGTGATTTTTGTAATAATGCGGGACATTATCCAAACACAAGAGGCCAAATGTCTTTTGAAATGTATAGAAATTTACTAGATGAAGTTACAACATATCTAGTCCCAGAAAAAAGAACTAAAGGAATGATTTTTTCTTCAAGTGGAGAACCAACTTTGAATAGAGAAATAAACAGAATTCTTGCTTATACTCGTGAAAGGGGGGTTGATTCTGGACTCGTTACTAATGGAACTTCTCTTAGAACCCGTGAAGGATTAAAGGAAGCAATTATTGAATATGTTAATTGGTGCAGAGTTAGTTTGAATGCTGGGACTAATGAAACAAGAACCTTAATTCATGGAGGAGGATATAAAGGTTTTGACTCCTATGATCTTGATAAAGTTCTTAATTCTTTAAGTGAACTTGCTGAAATGAAAAGAAGAACTGGAAGTAATGTTAATCTTGGTGCACAAATTGTTGTAACTAAAGATAATGCTCATGAGCTTGAAATTGCCTCAAGAAAAGTAAAACAAACTGGAATAAATTATTTTCAGATTAAGCCTGTTGTATTTCATCCTCTTGATGGAAAACCGCAACTCCCTAGAGAATTTTGGGAAGACATTAAGGATATAAGTGCTGCTATAAAAAGAGAACTAGACGATGAAACATTTCAAATTTGGTCAAAAGAAAATCAATTTGATGGACTTTTGACTGATGATCTTGAAAGAAGTGCTTATGATGTTTGTCTCGCAATGATGTTTCCAATAATTGAATCTGATGGAGATATTTTTTATTGTTCGCAAACAAGAGGAATGCTCGATTATAGACTTGGAACTCTCAGAGAACAAAGCTTTAGTGAAATTTGGGAAAGCAAAAGAAGACTTGAAGTTATAAAAGGAATTGATTTGAATAAGTGTCAAAGACTATGTAGAAACCATACTAATAATAAAACATTAACTGCCCTTGGAGAAACAGGGATAAATAAAGAGATAAGAAGTGAGCTAGAAAAAATTAAAACTCATGGAGGAAGATCTCCAAATTTTACATGAAGAACAAAAAAGTTGCTGTAATTGGTGGAAATGGATATTTAGGAAAACATGTTACAAAATATTTTGATGCTGATCCTTATTCAAGATCAAATGGTTTTGATATGACAAATGAATATGACGTTAGAATTCTTTCAGATTATGATGTTATAATACATATGGGAGCCCTAGTTGATAAAAATCATTTGAATTACGATTCTGTTTTAAAAACAAATATTCTAGGAGTAGAAAAGGTTGCAAGAGTTTTAAATTCAGAACAGGTATTGATTTTTACATCTACAAAAGAGGTTCATAGAAGAGATATAAAGAGAAGTGCTTATGCTTTTTCTAAAAGACTTTGTGAAGAATCTATTATCTCTTTTTCTGAAGATTTAGGTTATAGGGCCGGAATATTCAGGTTATCCACAACCTATGCTCCAAGTGAAAATGGGGGGAATTTTGTCAATCGTTTTGTTAGAAATGTAAGAGATAATGAAATAATAGTACTAAAAGAAAGAGGAAAACAAATTAGAGATCTTTTATATGTAGAAGATTTATCTAGAGCCTTTAAATCTTTTATAGAATGTGATAAAATTAAAGTAGCTACTTTTGAAATAGGCGGAGGTCCGGATAATGCTACTTCTTTTGTTGGGTTAATTGGGACAATTGGAGATGTTTTAGATAAAGATATATTTGTTAAATTATCTGGCGAAAGAGTTGAAAAAGATGAGAAAGAATACGTTACAGATATCCATGATATTAGCCAATATTTAAACTGGATTCCACTTGTTGGAATTAGAGAAGGAATTGAGAAACTAGTTTAATTTATTTTTTGGAAATACCTTTTCTAAATTTCTTCCCTGTTTTAAGACATGTACGTAATATCCTAAAAAGAGATAATAAATAGAAGTTTTTACTGCTTCAACTAAAACAGGACTTCCTTCTCTTAATACATTATGTTTGAATAATATTTTTCCAAATGCTACTATTGAAAATAGTGGTGCTGAAACAAGGGGAAACTTTCTTCTAATTCTTGTGATAATTGGAAAATCTTTTTTATCGTATTGATAAGTCTCAAAAGAACTAAAAGGCATTAAAGTATACCTTGCCTGGCTTTTTCCATAACGCCCTAATGCTTTTTCAATAAAACTAGAAAGGCTGTTATAGGCAATACCTTTATTTGGTCTATGTTCTAAGAGATATTTTGTATTAATAGTTTTACCAAGTGTTCTTGGTTCATCCCACCCTGGATACTCAATAAATGAACACTTTGATTTTCTAAACATTGCTTTTTTTATAGGCCAATCCTTAGTTATATATTCATCATTTAATCTCCAAGGCCACCTAAACGTATAAGCTGAAGCTTCTTTATCTTGAGCAAGTTTATTAATATTTTTTTTTAATTCTTCTGATAAGAACTCATCAGCATCTAATTTAAACACCCAATCGTTTTTTGCTTTTTTTATTGCTGCAATTAAATGAAGAGCAGCTCTTCCCTTTCTTGGAAGAATCCCTATCTTATTTGTATATTTTTTTGCAATATCAAGAGTCTTATCTGAACATGGTCCATCATGGAAAACTAAAATTTCATCGACTACTCCTTTTAGACTTTTTAGAGCTCTTTCAATTAATTTTTCTTCATTGTAAGCTATAATAAATGCAGATACTTTTTCCATTATATTTTCCATTGATTAGCCCATTTATCGAAAAGGACTAACCTCACTTTATATTTAGTGTATTGAGGATCTTCTGAAGGGATAATCTTTTCTAAATAGAAACTCTTCCATTCTTCAGAGAAAATTTTTTTATCTGAAAATTTCAAAACTATTTTTTTTAAATCTTTACCTTTCAAAATCGATTTTTCAAGAAATGAGCTATTAAATCCTTCTTTATTTCTATAAATTATTTCTTTTGGGAGAACTCCATCCAAAGCTTCTTTCATTAAAATTTTTGTTTTTCTTCTATTCGCTTTCCATTTTGAAGGAATAAGGGCAGAAAGTTCTAAAAAGCGATAATCTAAAAAAGGAGATCTTACTTCCAAACCATTTGCCATTGAAGCTCTATCAACTTTGCATAGAAAATTATCTCCCAATGTTTTAAAATATCTATCAAAAAGAATCATCGCTTCTGTTAAGTCACCACAAGATAAATCAAGAGCTTCTTTCATCTTCTGTTTTGTTAATTTTTTTGTTATCTCTGGTTTATATACGTTTGACCATGCCGCAGAAAAAATTTCTTCAGGATGTAAAAGACTTACTCTTAAACCCTCCCTAAAAGTAAAAGTTTTATTTATTTTTGGAGTTAAAAATAATAAAGTCTTTCTAATAAATCTTGGGATTTTTTTTAAGAGAGCCATTTTTGAGATTAAATTATAATGTGTATATCCTCCGAAGAGCTCATCTGCTCCATCACCACTTATTGCTACAGTTACCTCTTTTGATGTTATCTCTGATAAATAAAATGTTGGTAAAAGAGAATAGTCTGCAAATGGTTCATCAAAATAATAAAATATCTTTTTTAAAATTCTCTCTAAATTATCTTCTTCAAATGAACTAAGTTTGTTTTTTAAATTTAGATTTTTTGTTAAATGATTTACATATTTTGCGTCATTTGATTCTTTCATCTCAATAGAAAAAGTCTGTAACTGTTTTTCTCCCAATAACTTATTCATTTCATAAACAACAATCGAGCTATCTATTCCACCACTTAAAAAAGCTCCAAAAGGAACATCGGAAACCAACCTTTTTTTTGTTGCATCTCTTAATAATCTATGAAATTCTTTTATCAAAAGCTTTTTATGATAAATTGGGGAATATTTTGGGTAAACATAATACTTATATTTTTTAATTTTCTTTTTTGTTAAATCAAAAACAAGATTCTCTGAAGCTCCAAGTTTGCAAATATTTTTATAGATAGAATAAGGTGAAGGAATGAATCCAAGTGAGAAGTATAAATCTAGTCCTTCATTATTTAATTTAAAATTTAGTTTGTGTTGAAGTATCCCTTTAATTTCTGAACTAAAAATAAATTTCTCTCCGTCAAAGAAATAATAAAGTGGCTTTTTTCCAAGTCTATCTCTGCTTAAGAAAAATATCTTTTTATTCTTATCATATATACAAAAAGCCCACATTCCATTGAACTTTTCTACACATTTTTCTCCCCACTCTGCATAACTTGCAAGAATCACTTCTGTATCTGAATTACTCTTGAAACTATGTCCTTTTAATATCAATTCATCTCTGAGTTCTTTAAAATTATAAATTTCCCCATTATAGACTATTTTAAAATTATTTTTTTTGTAAACATAACTCATTGGCTGCTTTCCGGCCTTACTTAAATCAATTATTGAAAGTCTTCTGTGTCCCAAGGTTAAATCTTTTGAAGAAAATATGCCTGAATCATTTGGACCCCTATGTTTGAGTGATTCATTCATCTTCTTTATAACAGACTTATCTATAAAATTAAATCCATTTATTCCGCACATGAAATGACCTGTGTAAGTAATTTTAAAAGGTTTTTGATGGAATGGTATTTAAACCTAAATTTTTAGACTATATCATGAAAAAAAGAGTTTACTTTATGATTGATGAAGCTTTAAGTACGAGGAACAAAATTGTTAATGGGTGGAAATCTCCAACAAATCTATATGGAGCCATTGAACTTGAGAAAGGGAGGAAAGCAAAAATCATCAATGCTAATCTAAAAGAAATATTTAAAATAAGGAGAGGCTCTGTTGTAGTGGTTAATAGATTGAAATATGTTCCATTACTAAAATTAACAGAGAAAAAGGTTGTTCTTATTAATATGAACTCTAACCATGATTTAACTATAAAAACAAATAAAATTAAGGAACATTTTGTGTATTTATTAAATAAATTACTTTATAGACTATGCGATTTAATTGTTTGCTTGTCTAAGTTTCAAGAACCAACCTTAAGAAAGATTAAAGTTAAAAAAGTTGTTTCTATATCTCTTGGAGTTGATGAAAATATAACTAATTCTCTAAAAAAATCTAGAAAATATTATTTATGTATCGGTAAAGATAAAGGTAGAGATATAGAATTTGTTTCTAGGGCAATGAAAGATTTCCCCCATAGAGTCATAGATGGGAACGACTTAACTTATTTAGGATACTTAAGTTTGATAGCGAATTGTAAAGCTCTTGTTTTAAATATAGATACAAATAGGAAAGGGTCTTCTGATTTAAGTGGCACTACTACTTGCTTTGAAGCATTATCTCTTGAAAAACCTATTTTAATAAACTATCAACCCTGGTTAAAAGAATTATTTAAGGATAATTATTATGTATATGGCAATGAAGAGGAACTTAAGGGATTATTAAAGCAAAATATCAAATTTAAAAAATCTAAAAATAATGATCACTTAAAATTAAGAACTTTTTCTAACTTGTTGTTAAAAAATATAGAAAATATCTAATTATATTTACTATATTATAATAATTTATAATAATACTTATAAATCTATCTAAATCCAACTAAACATGGCTGATAATATCCCTACAGTTATTCTTGCTGGTGGTTTAGGTATGAGAATGAGAGACTATTCTGATATCCTGCCTAAGGCACTTGTTCCAATAGGGAACAAGGCTGTTATACACCATGTTATGGATATTTATGCTTCTCAAGGATTTAATAAGTTTATAGTTTGTCTTGGATATGGGGGAGATCAAATAAAAAACTATTTTTGTAATTTAGATATAAAATTACCTCATCTTAGAGTAAACACGAGGTCTGGAACAAAAGAAAGTTTGGAAAAAGAAGTTGATGATTTTGAAATTGATTTTATTTATACTGGATTAAACTCTTTAACTGGTGAAAGAATAAGAAGAATTAAAGATTATGTTAAATCTGAAGATTTCTTTGTTACTTATTGTGATGGGCTTGCAAACATCAACTTAACTAAATTACTGAATCATCATAGAAAAATGGGCAAATCTGCTACTTTAACAGCAACGCATACTACCTCTCCTTTTGGTATAGTAGAAACTAATGGCGGAATGGTTGAATCTTTTAAAGAAAAACCTGTACTTCTTGGATATATTAATGGAGGATTTTTTGTTTTTAATAGAAGGGCCTTCGATTATATTTTTGAAGGAAGTACGCTTGAAGAAGAACCATTAAGGAATATGGCTAAAGATAGACAACTAGCAGCATATAATCATGAAGGATTTTGGGCCTGTATGGATACCCCAAAAGATATTGAAAGATTAAATTCTATTTGGGAGAGAGGTTTAATGCCACATGCAGGCATTCATTATGATCAGATTCCTTGGAAGAAAATATGATTAAAGAAAATTATTAAGAAACGATATATGATGAAGATACTATTAACTGGAGCTAATGGATTTATTGGAAGTCATTTACTTGAAAGATTGGTTGAGAGCTATGATGTAAGTATTATAAAAAGAAAGAATTCTAATTTATCTAGATTAAGAAAGATTGAAGGATATAAATCCTTTAATCTTGATGAGCAATCCTTAAATGAGATTTTTGAGAGTAATTTTGATATGGTTGTACATTTAGCAACACATTATAGGAAAGAACATAAAAAAGAAGATATTGAAGAAATGATAAGAACAAATATCACATTTCCTACTTTATTATTAGAAAATATGGTGGAAAGAAATGTTAAATATTTTATTAATACCGGAACTTTCTTTGAATATGATTTGTCAGAGGAAGCCTTAAATGAAGATTCTCCTATTAGCCCATATAATTTATATGCTGCAACAAAAGCAGGATTTCTAGAAAACTTAAAGTTTTTTTCTAGAGACCACAAAATTAAAGTTATAGATTTAAAATTGTTCTCTCCATACGGTCCAAGAGATAATCAAAAATTTATCCCTTATTTAATTAAATGTTTATTAAAGGATGTAGAAGCTCATGTTTCCCTAGGCGAACAACAACTTGATTTGACTTATGTTGGAGACATTGTAGATGCCTATAAAAAATCAATTGATTATATCACGAGAATGGATTTGGGTTTTCAATCCTTTAATATCGGAAAAGGACATCCAGAGAGTATTAGAAGGGTTGTAGAATTATTAGAAGATATTTCTGGAAAGAGAGGTTTGATTAATATGGATAGAGATTATGGAGAAAGAGACATATTCTTTTCATGTGCTGATAATTCAAGGTCGAGGAGAATTCTTGGATGGGAGCCAAAGATTACATTGGAAGAAGGTCTTAAACTAACTTACGGAGACTATCAAAATGGAATTTGAAAAAACTATCTTGAAAGATATATTTATAATAAAACCTAATATTACGGAGGATGATAGAGGAACTTTTGTAAAAGTGTATAATGATGTAGAATTTACAAAACAGGGGGCAAGATTTGAATTAAATGAACTTTTCTATTCAATAAATAAAAGAAATGTAATAAGAGGAATGCATTTTCAAGTTCCACCAGTAGATCATGATAAACTCGTTGTTGTATATAAAGGAAGAATTATTGATGCAGTATTAGATTTAAGAAATAATTCTCCTTCATATGGAGAGCATGTATCGGTTGAATTATCTGATAAGAACAAATATGGGCTACTAATTCCAAAAGGATTTGCTCATGGCTTTCTTTCTTTAGAAGATGATTCTATTGTGTCTTACCATACCTCTACAGGATATAATCCTGATTTTGACAGGGGAATTAAATGGGATTCTTTTGGAATGAATTGGGGGAGTGGTCCATTCATTATTTCAGATAGGGATAAAAACCACCCTTTATTTAGTAAATTTCAAAGTCCTTTTAATTATGGGAATTGAAGAATTTTATAGAGATAAAAGAGTATTAATAACTGGAAACACAGGATTTAAAGGAAGTTGGTTAAGTCAATCTCTTTTAATATGTGGATGTAACCCTATTGGATATTCCTTACATCCACATACTTCTCCAAATCTTTTTACAGCTATTGGATTGGAGAAAACTATCAAAACACACTATGGAGATATAAGAAATTTAGGAGAGGTTAAGAGAGTCTTTGAAAGAGAAAAGCCTGAAATATTATTTCATCTTGCAGCACAACCCATTGTTAGAGAAAGTTATGAAGATCCAGTTTATACCTTAGAAACCAACATACATGGAACTATAAATATATTAGAAGCTATTAGACAAACCGATAGTGTTAGGTCTGCTGTAATTATCACAACTGATAAAGTTTATAAAAATAAAGAAAAAGAAGTAGGTTATGTGGAAGAAGATGAACTTGGGGGACATGATCCTTACAGTGTCTCTAAAGCCTGTGTTGAATTAATCAGCAAGTCTTATGAAAAATCTTTTTTTTATGAAAAAGAAAGTCCAAGAATTGCTACAGCAAGAGCTGGAAATGTAATAGGAGGAGGTGATTGGTCTAAGGATAGAATCATACCTGATATTGTCCGTTCCGTATATGATGATCAAGAACTTATCATAAGATGTCCTGATTCAATGAGGCCTTGGCAACACGTTTTTGATCCATTATATGGTTACCTCCTTCTTGGAAAGAAGTTATTTGAAGAAGGAGATGGTTACGTAGGAGCATGGAATTTTGCACCAGAGAAGAGTAGTTTTGTTCCAGTTATACGTCTGGTTAATAAGGGTTTGCAGATTCTAGGAAAGGGAGAATATAGGATTGAAAAAGATGACACAAAAAAAGAAACGAAAGTATTAAAATTAGACTCTACTAAAGCAAAGAATAAACTTGGTTGGAATTCTCAAATTAATTTAGATAAAACACTTGGTTGGACATTTGGATGGTATAAGAATTATTATGAAGGTAAGAATATTGTTGATTTTACAAATTCTCAAATAAGAGAGTTTTTTAAATATAAATTTTAAAGATGGCATCAAACAAAAGATCAAATGAATCTGAGAAAATAAAAAAGAAAATCTTTAAGTTAGTTGGAGATTATCATTCAGCCAGGTTTGAGAGTGAAGAATTTATTCCTGGAGAAAGTTATGTACAAAACTCTGGAAAAATGTTTGGGATTGAAGAGTTAAAGAATGGAATAGAATCTATACTTGATGGTTGGTGGACTGATGGAAGATTTGCTGAATCTTTTGAGAGTTCCCTTAGAAATTATCTTAAAACAAGATCAGTACATTTAGTAAATTCTGGTTCATCAGCAAATCTATTGGCTGTTTATTCTCTTACTTCAAAAGAGCTTGGAGAAAGAAGAATTAAAGAAGGTGATGAAGTTATAAGTGTTGCTGCGGCATTTCCAACTACGGTTAATCCAATTGTATTGTCTGGAGCTGTTCCTGTTTTTCTAGATATTGAAGATCTTAACTCTGGACAATACAACATAGATGTTTCTAGATTAGAAGAAGCCGTATCTGATAGAACAAAAGCTATTTTCCTTGCTCATACTCTTGGAAATCCTTTTAATGTAGATGCTATATTAGAAACTGCAAAAAAACATAATTTATATGTTATTGAAGACTGTTGTGATGCTCTTGGATCTGAATATAGTGGTAAAAAAGTTTCGTCGTTTGGTGATATTGCAACATTTAGTTTTTATCCCGCCCACCATATTACTACTGGAGAAGGAGGGGCAGTTGCTACTAAAAATACATTATTAAGCAGATTGATAAAATCTTGGAGAAATTGGGGGAGGGATTGTTGGTGTGACTCTGGAAAGGATAATACTTGTGGAAAGAGATTTGAATGGAAACTGGGAGATCTTCCAAGAGGGTACGATCATAAGAATATATATAGCAAACTTGGATTTAATTTAAAGATTACAGATATGCAGGCATCAATTGGTCTAGCTCAATTAGAAAAAGTTGGTGAATTTGGAAAGATTAGAAAAGAAAATTTTAAGAGTATATATAAAACTTTAGAAAGGTACGAAGATAAAATAATTCTTCCACAAAGTTTGCCAGAATCAAATCCTTCTTGGTTTGGATTTCCCATATCTGTTAGAGAAGATGCCGGATTTTCAAGAGATGAATTTACTCAATATTTAAATTCTTGTAGAATAGGATTTCGTCCTTTATTTTCGGGGAATATTACCAGACATCCTTCTTTTAAAGGAGTTAAATATAGAGTTGTTGGAACATTAAGAAATACTGACGCTACTATGAACCAAACCTTTTGGATAGGCATTCAGCCAAACATCACTGAAGAAAAAAAAGAGTATGTTATAAAGGTATTAAATAATTACCTAGACAGATGAAAATACTAAGCTAATTTCTTTTTACTTTAACCATCCTTTGGATTTTCCAGAAGTTTTTCTTATTTTGTCTATAATTTTTGTTGTTGAAAAACCCTCTTCAAGGGGAAGAATTTTTATTTGTGCACCAACTTTTCTAGCCACTGGAGCTTCTGGAAGATCATCTTCAGTGTAGTCTCCCCCTTTTACATGATAGTCTGGGCGAATTATCTCTAAAAGTTTATCTGGTAGATCTCTTT
>Ga0209541_10011565_pt1 | contig 13795 bp, 18 predicted proteins | sample RifCSPlowO2_01_FD_184027 | JGI IMG/M metagenome (GOLD analysis project Ga0209541, IMG submission 184027) | Groundwater microbial communities from Rifle, Colorado - Rifle CSP2_plank lowO2_0.1 (SPAdes) (version 2) | ecosystem: Environmental > Aquatic > Deep subsurface > Groundwater | place...
TGCTCGCCTTGCGTGGAGGATTCGAAAGATTGGTGATGTTTCGTCTGCGAAACCACCAATCACGCGCCGTCAGCGAGAAATTCCTCCCGGAGGGTTCGAGGTCATTCTCCCATAGTTCTGAATGATTCTTATCGTGAAGAAATGGGAAACGGGTACTGCGCCTGTAAGGCGAGAATACTCGTACCCCGACAAGGTATTGCATTTCCCCGAAACATGCTAATATCTCAAGTAGAATTCTTTATTGGGGTGTTGGCCAATGCAGCCAGTCTTTCATCGGGTGAAGTGTCCAGGGAGCGATTGTCCACGGTTCTTGAGATATTCAGTCACTGAAGCAGATTATGGGACGACAAAAGTGCTCGGCTGTCCGCGCTGCTTTGCGGAAATCGGCGTCAAGATCATGCAGCCGCCAGCACAACAAAAGAGTAGGGGCCTCGATGACGAAGGCTCAGGGATCGCCGATATCTTTAAAAAGATCACCGACCTCTTTGGCGATTATAAAAACAAAAACAAATAACGCGACACCGACACCATGTCGGAGTTGCATCACCCGCAGCGCACATTAGTGCACTGCGGGATTTTCTTTGCATAGAAAAAGAAAGAGCGCTACCATGCCTATAATGCCCAGGTGGTGAAATTGGTATACACGTCAGTCTTAGGAACTGATGCCGTAAGGCGTGGAGGTTCAAGTCCTCTCCTGGGCACCAACATATTCAACAAAAAACCGGCCAACGGCAGATCTTTTGCGCTGATGTTCATTTTTACTTTTGCAGTATCTTTAATGCCCCGATGCGGTTGGCATATCTGCGATTCCGTCAAATACTTCTAAGTTTTTGTCCCCAGCTACCTCAAGTACGCCCCAAGCACCACGATCCAACCTCGAAAGCGCATGATCGACAAGGATGTACTTCCCCGGCACTTCCAGTCTAAAATCAGTGATCGCAGCACCACCCGCCGGCACCAATGTTGTTTGAACGTTCTTGAACAACGCGCCCCCCATCGAAGCTTCCGGGTATACGGTATCAAAAATTTCTCCGATGACATGGAACGATGATATGAGATTCACGCCACCGTTACCGATAAAAATTCTCACCGACTCACCGACGTTCGCCTTCATGTTACCCATCACTCCCTTAGTTTTGCCGTTGAAGACGACATATTCCGGATGCCCATCGAGCATCTTCTGTGCGTCGAAGATCTGTAATCCCTTTTTACCCAAACCTCCGGTGCTGTAAAATTCCCCCTGCATAACATAAAATTCCCGATCAACTTTGGGTAAGCCTTCTTTGGGCTCAACCAAGATGAGGCCATACATACCATGAGCATCATGCGTGGCAACATTGGGGTGGGCACAGTGGTACACATAAAGACCCGGATTCAGTGCTTTGAACGTCATGGTTTTGGATTCTCCTGGGGCGATATTCGTAAGCACCGCACCGCCACCGGGACCGGTCACCGCATGGAGATCAACGTTGTGGTGATGAATACTGGAAGGATGGTTTTTCAACGTCAACTCGACCGTGTCACCTTCACGAACACGCAAAAAAGGACCCGGTACCGTGCCGTTGAACGTCCAATAGTTAAAAGAGATACCCGGAGCCATTTCAGCGATGACCTCTTTGGTTTCCAATTCAATTTTCACTCGTTCAGGCGAAGTGCGCGTGATCGGCGGAGGGATGTCATTGGGGTCACGTGCGATGTTGGGCATTCTTTCCATGTGCGACTCTTTCAAGAAAAAGGTGAGCACGTTTTTAAACGGGAGGCCCGGCCCATCAGCGGGTCCAAATGTTTTCAAAAAAAACGGGTATTGCAACCGTTCCGGAAATGCATAAGGCATAAAAAGAAAAAAGGATATTCCGACAAGGATAGCCGAAAAAATTCCGGCGATTTTCCATGAATGGAATTTGCGGATGACCCAAAAAATAAAAAGACCGGCGGCGATAAGAGAGATGGCCAAGCCGAAAACTTGGATAAGTACAAATTTAACAAGTGAAAGAGTTCCCATGTACAATACTGTACCAATTTTTCGACGACGAGGCAAAACATCATTCAGGAAAACTGGCTCAAGTATGATGCGGGAAAAACATCTCGATTATACTCCGACGTACTACCCATCTTTCTGCGTCCTTGAGTATGTGTAATAAAACAGGTCCCATGTCCGAATCCCCGCGGCAAGGCCATGGGGTATTAGCGCATCACTTAAAGACTGCTATCGAAAAAAATTGACTTTTCCTTTGTTTTTTGGTACAGTATTTCCAGAAATTCGTTGTCATAATTGAAGCAAATCATAAGGAGATGTTCATGGATCCTCGCAAAGTTGCCCAATACAAGACCCTGCACGGGGTGTTGTATTGGGGGGGCATGTTGTCCCCTCTCGCACTATTCTGGTTGCCGCTCGTCGGACTACCGCTTTCACTCCTCATGTTGACCTGGTTTTTCTGCGGTTTCCGTATCATTGGAACCAAAGAACGCTGGGTCATCAAGATGTTCGATGACCCGTACACGACGACCGAATCCGGCCTGCGCTGGTTGCCGTTTCTCATTTCGAGCGCGAGTCCGTTTCCCACAACACCGGTGCAGCTCGACTTTCCCGAAAAAGTGCTCGTCATTACGAAGCCCGGTAAGATCGACGGGGAGCTGTATGGCACAATGACGCTCGAAGGAACGATCAGCTTTATGTTCCGTTACCCTACCGGTGACGCATTACTCAAAGCGGCGAAGATCTTACCTGATCCGAAGAATCAGACAGCCTTCCTCGACTACTTCCAAGAACCCGTGTTCGAGGAGGTGCGTACGATCGGCGGTGACTTCGTGTACGTCGATCTCTTGCGCAGAAAAGGAGAATTCGCAGAGCAAGTCACCGCAGCACTCACATCAAAAGATGGGGTGATCAAAGCGCTCATGGATGAAGCGGGTATCGTCGGTGCACAAGTCCTCATCAAAAAAATGGACCCGCCACCCCAGATCATGGCATCGATTCCCTCAGAGGAAGACGCACGCCTCACCGGTCGAGCGCTCCGTGTTACCGCTGAAGCAGAAGCGGATGGCGAACGAGCACGCGGCAAGGGTCGTGGCGACGCGAAACGTTCTGAAGGCGAAGGTATCCGTGATGCACAAACAATGCTCTACGACATGATCCGCAAACATCCAGAGAACATGAGAATACGTGCACTCTATACCCTCTCCGAAATGGCACAAGGACCCGCAACAACGATCTTCCCCATCCCCACCAACCTCATGGATGATCTCAAGGGGGTGATGGGTAGCTCTTCCTCGATGAATGATATCGAGAAGGCCTGGGACACGTTGCCGCAAGCACTCAAGAATAAACTCATGCAACAAGTTCTTGAGACCATGAAACCGGAAGCAAAAAAGTGAGGTGAATGATGACCGCGACCTTTGTTCAGGTCGTTATCTGGCTCGTTGCGATCGTACTGATCGCACTACTCGCAAGAAAACGATTTCCTGAAATATGGAAAAAAATAAGCACCGTGACCGTACGAACGCCGGCAACCGCAACGAGCGTCTTACCCGTCAAAGCAGTAGTGTCGCCGAAGGGTCAGGTGGGGGTAGCCTTCTTGGATGCACTCACCAACCCGTTTACATGGGCCTACTGGGGATTCAGCTTTTGGGGAGTCTGGCTTTACAGTCCGAAACTCTTGGCAACACCCAGTTGGGTGTGGGTGCCACTCGGACTGTGGACGCTTTTTATCCTCGTGAGCCAGGCGCGCATGTCTTCGAAGATGAAGAACGGCGGGAAGGAAAAGAAGGCCGCACCCGGTCTCACGACCGGAGCAATGACCCTCAAGCGTCTCGCCTTTCTCTCAACCCTGGGAGTGATCGCATACTATGCGTTCATTGCACCAACGGGGACGTGGTCGAAGCTCACGGAAAGAAAAGCAGCCGAAACACCGGTTGCACATGCTCCAAAAGCAATGGTCATTCCGGAGGGAGTGCCGCTCAATCCCAACTTCACATCGAGGAAGCTTGAAGGTTGGGCGGTCACCTATGTGGCGGCAAATCCGCAATATAAAGTGGCGCAAATGGCGTGGCGCAAGCAAAAGCTGACACTCCTCAAAGAGCCGGGGCGTGAAGTGACCGAGGTGGTCAACCTTACGGTCTCGGGTGACCCGGACAATGCAGCGCTCGATATTCACCTGAGCGGTGCGTGTCGAGCGGTCCTCGATAACCGTACTCCGCAGATATCCAAAACCTGCGTGGGCTGGTGGAAAGATCGTGGCGGTCAGATCTCCGGACAATTTTACCTCCAAGTGAACGAGGGAAGTAACCGGTATTTTGACGTCTATCTTTTCGACGGCAACTATCTGCCCAAGAAAAGCGAGCTTGCCATGATGCTGTATGGGCCGCCCATTCCGGCGATCATGCTTCAATTTCGTCCAAAAGATTGGAGCGAGGACAAAAACTAGTACACACAACTCAAATACCGCCGAGGATTCATCCTCGGCGGTTTTTTAAACTGAGAACACATCTAAGGGATCGTTGTCGGGAGTGACGGCGCACTCACATCACCAAGACCGCCAACATCAAGCCCGAGCGACTCCTGAATATAGCCCACGATCGACCAAAGCGCGATAATGACGAAAATACCCACGAGTCCCCAGATCATGAGCTGTCTGCCTTCGGTAACGGCTTTTTCATCATCAGCATGGGCAATAAACTTCACCATGCCCCAGAAAAATACCAGAATGGCGATCGATACCAAGAGCGGGACAAGCGAGGAAACAAGACAGATCAATGTCTCGATCAGACCCTCCACTCCGGCAGCAGCAGCGAAGCAACTAAACATAATTCATGAGATCGGGATCAGCCCCGATCGAGCTAATAAGAAAGCTCATGATACCAAAAACAGAAACCATAATGAACATACCCACAACACCCCAGAGCATGCCAAGCCTCCCTTTTACGCGGGCTTCTTCGTTGTCAGGGTTCCAAATATAGAGTGCGACACCATAGACAAAGTACGCAAGCGCAAGAGAAAAAAGAATTGCAATGATCGGATTCAATATCTCGGTCGAGATCTTCCCAATAAAGGTGAGGACTGTCGGTGGAATGTCTGTAGCCGCATGAGCAGTCTCAGGAAAAATAATGTTCGTCATATGTCTCAAGTATAACAGAAAATAAAGCTGCAAGAAAAGTGGAGCGCTGCGTGAGACACAGCACAAAGGAGAGCGCGGCATGCACCGAGACATAGCAAAAACCATCTGCCTCTGGTAGATGGTTTTTGTGCTGTAGAGATATTTCTCTCGTCTTTTTAAGACTTGAAGAAAATTACGGAACAACGTCAAGTGTCGGGGGTGCCGAAACCGTGACCGAGCCAGTGAGGCCGAGCGATGACTGCACGTAGCCGATGATTCCCCAGAAGGCAACCATGACAAAGAGTGCGATCATACCCCAGATCATGAGCTGCTTGCCCGATTCCTTTGCTGCCTCGTCCGAAGCATTGGCAATGTACTTGACCAATCCCCAGAAAAAGAGGAGCACCGCAACCGAGAGAAGGAGCGGGATGAGTGTATTAACGACCCCAGTGATGTTAGCTATTGTAGTAGATAAAGGACCCATAGTATTATAAATTACGAATAAGATTAATAAAGACAAACGACCTTTCTCACTCAAACAATCCTTTAATGATAGTCCACTCAGGGCAATAGGGCAACAGAGTGAATGAGGAAGCTGTGGATTGCTTAGGACTCGTCCACCAATAGCTTCGTAGTTATTGGTGCTGACGGTCCTTTGTGCCGCATCCATTATTTATAGCAACTTATTAATGGATGTGGCCTTGAATGCGAGAAAAACACAGCCAATGAGAGGTTGAAACATTGCACTCCATCAAAAACGACGGGACCGCTGGGGTTCACCCACTGAGCAAGTGTTACAAACTGTTACCATCCTTATCGATATAAGGGATCTCGCCTCCAGGGGTAATATCGAACGTACCATAGAGAACAATATCAACAATAGCCCAAAGCGAGAGGATGACCACAAATGCGATGATCCCCCAAACCATGAATTGCTTCCCTTGTGCGTGCGCAGCCGTATCGTTGGTATTTGCGATAAACTTCACCATCCCCCACACAAACAGCATGATCGCCAATACCCAGAAGAGCTCACCGAGACGCGTGAGAATGGTGTACATCATGGAGGTCAGATCGAAGACGTCGGTCACTTGCGCAAAAGTCACCGCAGGGACAGCAAGCAGAGAAAGTGGCAGCAGGCGACGGAAAAGAAAAGTGGTCATCATGATGGGGCTCTTAGCTGTGGAATACCGACAACACCAGTCCCGAATATGCTCTCGCGCAAAAGTGCGAGGATGCCCCAAATACCCATCACAACAATGACGCCGATGACGCCCCAGAGCAGATATTGCTTGATCTCACTGCGTTTTTGTTCGTTGTCCGCATTCGCAAAGAAAAGCACAACGCCATAGACCAACCCCACCGCAAGTGACGCGAACAAGAGCGCAATAAAACTTTGTAGGATCCGTACCGCAAGCTCGGCAAATTCTTTAAAGCTCGCCGGTGCGGCAAACGCCAAGGTCGGAAGAAAGAGAGCCGGCAAAACGACAAACAGGAGGTGTTTCATTTTTCTGTGCATGAGTTTCATTATACCATCATTCATAAAACGTTCAAAAATGGGTGCACCACAGTGAGTATTTCCAAATTCCAGTACTCGCAGACTCGATGGAATTTTAGGTCAAGTTCGAGATGGCGATATGAGCGTGTCTGAGAGGGCGTATTCATAGTACGTTCTCCAGACCGCTCATTGAAGCCAGTGAAGGAGCTTGCGCAGACGCAACTCCACTTGGATTTTTATAGTCGCTAGGCTCCTTAAAAATCTCGGCGGAATTCGCCAGTTTTGAATGTTTTATTAGAAGGAGCTGGCGGTGCCAAAAACAATATCGGCGATCACCCGTGAACCGAGAACGATCGCAGCACCGACAAGCGTCCAAATGATCCAAAGCTTTCCCTTGGTGATCTGCTGTTCGTTGCCCCCAGCAGAAACGAGAATGAATCCTGCGTAGATGATGCACACCGCCAGAACGGGTAATGCGACCCATTGCACAATGTCGATGAGGAGATACACGAAGTCTTCAAGTGTCGACCCGGCACCCGGCGTAGGGTTTCCCAATGTGACTGAGGGAGACGAGAGCGCGAGAGCAAACATGGGCACCGCAAGGAACACCCCAAAAAGCACACGAGATAATGAGAGATGTTTTTTCATAGGTTTATGATCAAAGCTTGGTGCTAAGGGTCGTGTTATCCAAGACTCATCACCGTCTCTTGTATCGCCAAAGAAATTGCTTTGGCGCCAAGCAAAACGAGTGCACCGATCACCGTCCACATAAAGACCACCTTCGCCTTCCCTATTGCCGCCTCGTTATCACCGGCAGAAACAAAGAGAAAACCTGCGTAAATAATAAAGAGCACGATAATGGGAACGCCGATAAGAAAAACAAGATCGACAAGCGCAAACAAAAGGTCGGGGATGGTCTCAATACCTCCATACGTGATCGGGTTTTGATACGATGACGCAGCATGAGCGACCATGGTCGTCCCACAAAAAAAGGCGATGAATGCGAGGGTGTTGGTAAGGAATCTTTGCATGGATATATAGTACTATGACGCGCGGTGCACCTCAAACATCAGTTCAGGAAATTAAACGCTGAATTTTCTCCAAGGAAGAAGTTGAGAATGAAACTCACCAGCATCCATGCGGCAAGCGCAACGATGAGTCCGATGAAGACATTCCAGAATATCTCGTGCGCCTCTTTGATGCGGCTTTCGTTTCCCGCATTGGTGACATAGAGAAACCCCGCGTACGCAAACATGACTGCCGCAAGCGGAGCGGCAATTTTAAAGATAAGAAAATCGATCACGACTTGGACCTGCTTGATCAGGTCTTCAAATTCACACTGTTCTGCTGCTGCATTTGCTGCAGTACCGTTCCCGCAAACAACAAGTCCGGACTGCGTCTTTTGCGCTCCTGCCATAAGAGGAAAGAGGAGTACGGGAAGTACAAGCATTGGAATGAGGAAGCGAAATCGTTGCATAAAAAAGAGTATAAAAAATTATTGATACGGTGCGAGTGCCGAGAAGAGGTCTCTGTTCAATCCATTGACTGCATCAGACACGTCATTACGCCCCGAAGACACCGACTCGACCATGGTCTGAAATGCTTTGTCGCTCAACTCAGGCTTAGGGTCAAGCCATGTTCGTCCACGGATCGCCGCATCATAAAAAGTCGCAAGTGCGGCATCGGTCGGGTGCTCAGCAAGAGAGGCGCGAATAACCGGAGGAAGGTTGAAAGCGGCGGCAAAAGCCTTCTCCGGTGCGGCATCTTGGAGCAAGTGCGCAACAGCAACGAACGCCGTTTGCTTGTTCTGAGAACTCTTGAGCACCGTCAAACCGTAAACCTTTGCGAACGTCGTCTCCGCTTTTGTACCGCGTGGTACAGGCATGGCCGCAGCAGCAAAATTGAGATGAGGATTTTTCGCCTGTATAGGCTGATATTCACTCGCATAACCCAAATACATGGCGAGATTGCCGTTCACGAACTCATCGAGCGAACTCTGTCGTGCGCGGCTCCATGTATAGATTGGCTTTTGCGGATTTGAAAAATCCATGAAAAATCGGAGTGCGGAGATCACGTCTTCGGACGGCGCAGACTGATTGCCATTTGCGGTCACCAACTTAGGAGCGGGCTTTCCATTCTCGATCGCCACAAGCGGACTCCCCACCTGGAGAAACAGCATCGCAAGAATGTCTTTGGCGTGGACAACATTGGCATATTCACCAAAGGAGATCGCGCTCTGAGCGAGCGATGACGTCTTCGGGTCGCGCTTCGTCAGGAGTGGCGTCATCGTCAATAATTCGTCCCAATAATGAGGAGGGAGCGTGATCGATGCGCTATTGAAAAGATCTCTATTCCAATAGAGCACCATGGGGTCAATCGCGAACGGCAGTGCAAGCAAACCTTTGTCGCGCATATAGATCTCTGCCGCCTGCACAAAGCTCGATTGGAACACTGTTTGCGGAACGGACTGATAGGAGATCGGCTCGATCTTATCGGAATGACGCAGGGTGAGGTCATCGGGCAAAAGGAGGATATCCGGACCTTTGCCCGCTGCAAGTGCCTCCACAATATCGGTATCAAAATCTTTCGGATCGTGGAAAACATAGACCACCGAGAAGCTCGTTTTGTAGGTATCGTTAAAATTTTCGATCACCTTGGCAAACGCCGGAATCGACGGATACGTTCCCCAGATGGTGACCTTCCCCGCTGCGCCCGCGACCGCTGCATCTTCTTTTTCCGGCGCCATCGAAAACACGACGACCGCGACGACCGCCATGACACCAAAGAACGCGAGGAGAATATATTGAAATTTCATAGAAATTATTGCTTGCGATAGACAGGAGGAAGCACCTTTCTCACAATGAATCCATAATGATAATTCCCCGCGTTGATCGATCGGTCGAAAATGAACCCGGACTCCCCTGCGATCTTTCGTGCTTCCGTCTCAGGAAAGACCTGTTCTTTCGTTGGTCCCATGTTGTTGAACGATCCTGTCCAATCAACGACAAGCAGCAGCCCTCCAGGGCGAAGCACTCGTCGCGCCTCTTCAATGGGGGCAACTTTGTCCGGCACCTGAAAGAGGATGTTCGACAAAATGACGAGATCACACGACCCATCATGGAGTTTTGTGCCACCAATTTTTTCGATATCACCCCAGATGAAAGAGACATTACCCAAGTGTTCATGAGCACATGAATTCTGCAATCTCGTCAGTAGATCTTTCTGCACCTCAATAGCAAACACCTTCCCCGTGCCATGCATCGCTTTCGCCGCGGCAAGCGTGTACGCGCCGGAGCCTGCACCAAAATCGGCGACGACCTGACCGTCGGCCAAATGGAGCTGTTCGATATTTTTTTCAGGGACGGAGAACATGCGTGAATTATAGCACCTTCACTGCACAAACGGGAACAAGCGAATCCCCAGTCTTGTGAGTAATACCGAAAACACGGGGAATATTTTTCGTTTAAACTACCAACCCGTGATGATGGCGCCCATCGCCAGGAAGGACACGAGCGAGGACACACATTCAAAGAGCCAGAGCTTGACCGAGCCTTTCATCTAGATCACGTCCATTGAGGAACTCGTGACGACAAAGCCAAGCCAGAGCCACGCACCCCAAATCGCACCACGGATGGCGTCACTCACTCCACTCGGACCCATCAAAGTCGACGAGAACAGAATCCAGAAAAGAAGCGAAATCACGCCCGCGGTGAGGATGTTCGCAAGTAGATTGAGTGCCATCTGCCCCCACATGTCCGAGAACTTTTCATTCCCCGTCGGATGGACGTCGGCCAATCGCATCCACAGTTTTCCAAACAAAGGCCCATGGAACAAAAACCCGATAATAAAGATTGGGGGACAGCTTTTATTAAAGCGTGAACTGCACGAGAATCTCTCTTGGCGCAAAAAGCCAAAAGTGGATTGGGGGACAGTCCCTCCAAAAAATTTTAAAACGTGTTATTGTTTTTTCTTGGCTTGGTTAAAACGGCAGAGAAATTCTTCCGCACCAAACGGAGTGCCCTTATTGACGGATTTGTGAAGTGCATCAAGTTCTTCGGATTTTTCCGCATCGTTCACCCACGCACGATACTGATGTGGGAGTGGTGTCGGCGGTGCTGCAAGTAACGCTCGTGTCTTCGGTGTTCCACGCATTCTGCGGTGTGCACTTCCCCATTCCCAATCTTCGGGATGTGTAACAAGTTTCGCCCGCACTGGGTTGCGTTCAATATATTTCAAAACAGTGAGGAGATGCGTGTCAGTGTCCGTAACAAAAGATTTGTATCTCCCTTGATAGAGATGACCTTCGCCGACTGTTTTGGTTTTGTTGCGGAATTTTGCCGCATGCGTCGTAGAAAGCCAGCGCATAAAGTCAGGCATATCAGTATCTTCTCGCGGATACAGGAGGAGGTGCCAGTGGTTGGGCATAAGTGTATACGCAAGGATGCGCATGTGAAATTGCTCATTCGCCTCGCAAAGTAATTGCTCAAACTCCCGGTAGGCTTCCGGTGTCTGAAATATGCGCGCCCTACCGTTGGCACGATTGAGCACATGGTACACATATCCTCCCAATGCGATGCGTGGTTGCCGTGGCATAAAAATATTCTACCATAAATTTTTTCTTTTTGGAGGGACTGTCCCCTATTCCGCAATGACCCGTCACCCGAAGCCGCTTTGACACTAATTTTCTAACTATTCATTCGCTCACTGGAACATTCAGCGCACCCCAGATTACTATCACTGGGAAGCTGCTCGGCATTTGCTGTTTCATCTTGCAACTCTCGTTTCATGTGCTTTTGACATAAATACATAATTATTCCGTCTCCCTTTTTTACACTAAATTGTGCGGGAAAATTTATTTTCATTTTTTTTAATTAACTGTTAGCGTTTATCTTTGTGGAAAAGTACTGCTTTCGCGAAAATCTGTCTCATTCATCTCCATTTCATAATCTCCGTTACACACATCGAAAGCCTCATTTCCCGGCTTAGTGCAGTCAACGTAAACAGAATTCGAAGAACCTTTTTCTTCCAATAAACCCCCGAATAGCATCCAGACTACTAATATCGTGAAAATAACTCCCAAAAATAACCTTAGATTCTCATTTGCGTCAGAGGTGGGAGTAGTTTTTTTTGGCGTGTAAATATGCTTAAAATGAATTCTATTTGCAACATCCATTAGTCTTTTCTTTTCTGGTGATATTTGATTTTTACCAATATTTTCATGAATTCTTGTGCAATCTTCACATCCTTTCCCTCTAGTAAAAACATACCAATTGGCATTACACTCTGGACAAATCATTTCTTTAATCAGACCGCGGTAGTCCTCTGGGGTGTAACTTGCTTCAGTTAGTTTTTTTATGACCACCTCCTTAGATAAGCCATCCCTTATTCCTTCAGAGATGATGATCACTATTTTTTCATTTGTTTCTATTTTAGGCATAATTTAAACTCCATGATTATTTTATCGACAACCAGATTTTAGAACTCTCAGTTTTGGATGCAATACGAAGTCCTGGACCGAGGCAATGTATCCGAGGCGTAGGCTGCCTACGGTGACGAACTTGGCGAGGAAAGGACGAGTAGTGCGCCGAAAATGAAGTTCTACAAAGCCGTTAGCGAAGCAATCGAATCTCCAGGGCGCAATTTCATGATGCGGCTGCCTTGGGTGGAGCGGCCTGAGAGTGCGATTTCACTTAATGGCACGCGAATGACTTGGCTTTGTTTGGAGATGGCGACGATCTCGCCTTCGCGGTCGGCGAGGACCATGCCGGCGACAACCTTGCCGCTCTTGGGGGTGACGTTCGCGGTCTTGATACCCGAGCCGCCGCGACCCTGCGTCTTGTACTCGCTCATATCGCTCATCTTGCCGTAGCCTTGTTCACTGATGACGATGAGGAAGGGTTTGTCGTACACTTTGCGGACGACGTCGGCCGTCACAATGCGATCATCGGCTTTCAGCTTCATCCCGCGCACACCACCGGCACTGCGACCCATCTCGCGGACATCGTCCTGACTAAAGCGGATGGACTGACCCTTCGCGGTGACGAGCGACACATCGTCGCCCTCCTCGACAAAACGTGCGGCGAGCAATTGATCTTTGGGTTGGAGTTTGATGGCGAGCAAGCCCGAGCGGCGCACGTCTTTGAACGCATCGGCAGCGGTCTTCTTCACCACGCCCTTTTCGGTAACCATAAGGAGCGAGAGCTTGGCCACATCCTTCGTCTCGCGCGGCATCGCAAGCATGGAGGTCACGCGCTCATCGCCGCCGAGCGAAAGGAAATTCTGGATCGACTTGCCCTTCGTCGCGCGCTTCCCTTCCGGCAACTCGTACGCCTTGATCTGATACGCTTTGCCCTTGTCGGTGAAAAAGAGAATGTCTTCGTGTGTTGAACAAGAAAGGAAAATGGTGACAAAGTCCTCTTCTTTCGTATCGAGATCAACGACACCCACTCCACCACGACGCTGGACGCGATATTCTGCGGGGTCGGTGCGCTTGATATAGCCACCCGCGGTGAACACGAGCACGACCTCCTTCTCGGGGATCGTATCTTCGACGGAAATGTTCTGCACGCCGCCTTTGATGATCTTGGTGCGGCGGTCGTCGCCGTATTTCTCGCGGACTGCAAGTAATTCGTCTTTGATGACGCCGATCATTTTCTTCAGGCTGCCGAGAATGCTTTCAAGCTCCTTGATGAGCGCCTGTACGCTCTTGAGTTCATCTTCAACTTTCTTGCGTTCGAGGCCGGCCAAACGTGAGAGTTTCATTTCGAGAATTGCGGCGGCTTGGCGGTCGGAGAATTTAAACTCTTTCATCAAGTTCACCTGCGCGGTCGGCGTGTCTTTCGACGCTTTGATCGTCTTGATGATCGCGTCGATATGGTCGAGCGCTTTCTTGAGTCCGAGCAAAATGTGCTCGCGGTCTTTTGCTTTGTTGAGATCAAACTCGGTGCGGCGCTTCACCACCACCTTGCGGTGTTTGATGAATTCTTCGAGCAAGGACTTGAGCGACAAGGTCTGCGGCACGCCATCCACAAGCGCAACCATGTTGTAGTGATACGCACTTTCGAGCTCGGTGTGGCGATAGAGATAGTTGAGGACCTTCTGTGGAGGCACGCCCGCTTTGAGATAGACCGCGATGCGAATGTCGCCTTTTGCTGACTCGTCGCGCAAGTCTTTGATCCCTTCAAGTTTCTTTTCGTGCCCCAACTCT
>Ga0209541_10011566_pt1 | contig 13795 bp, 17 predicted proteins | sample RifCSPlowO2_01_FD_184027 | JGI IMG/M metagenome (GOLD analysis project Ga0209541, IMG submission 184027) | Groundwater microbial communities from Rifle, Colorado - Rifle CSP2_plank lowO2_0.1 (SPAdes) (version 2) | ecosystem: Environmental > Aquatic > Deep subsurface > Groundwater | place...
TATTGATTTGCGTTTCGGCGAAAAAGTTTTTTATCAGTAATTTTTTTGGCGACTTGTAATCGGCGTTGATAATTTTATTATATTTTTTTTAAAATATTTATGCGTCGCAAAACGTAAGGAGTCGGGAATTGCTTTGGCGGCAAAGGGGACTGAAGCTAATAATAAAAAGATTCAATAATAACCATTGTCATTTATTTGGTCATTGTCAGTATTCGGGCCAAGGGCCGGTTTTAAGGCCCTTGTTTATTTTTATCCGTTTAAGGGTTTAAACGGCTTCTTGGCCGTTAATTTGATCCAAAATTGACCTAGCCGGGATAAAGATGCCGCGGCTGGCGCCAGAATGTGTTTTAAATTCATTTTTAGCATAAATTATCCAAATTGATTAATAAATGATAAAGTATTACGGAATTATTGGTTAAACAGCTGATAATCAAGAGTCTTCTTATGGTTTGCTGATTCCTTGTGGATAAATGGATTTGACAGGTTTAGGGCTATATTATAAGATAAATACAAGGTCGTGTAATCGCCGTTAATAGACATTTGGACTAATATTTATGAATAAATCCAATACCCCGGTCATCAAGCATATACCAGATTTTTTAGATTATTGCGATGTCGTAAAGGGCTTATCTTCGCAATCAATTGAAAATTATCATCGTTTTTTATTAAGATTCGTGGAATGGCTTAAGGCGGTAAAGCTGTCGGAAATTAAACCCCACGAGCTTACGAATGACCATATTTATAAATATAGATTATATCTTTCAAGACAGATAAGCAGGAAGGATAATAAAAGTTTAAAAAAATCAACTCAGAATTATTACCTAATCGCCCTGCGCTCGCTGCTTATTTATTTCTCAAAAAATAATATTACTTCTTTGCCGGCGGATAAAGTGAGCTTGGCCAGAGATTTGTCGTCAAAAAAAGTTAAATTTTTAAATCTGGACCAGGTTGAAAGATTGCTGCTCTCCCCTTCTCTCAAGACTATAATTGGCGTCAGGGACAGGGCGATATTGGAGGCGTTATTCAGCACGGGCTTGCGCGTCGGCGAACTGGCTTCATTAAATCGGGATCAGATTAATTTTGACTATTTGACAAGGCATAAAGTAAACGAGCTTGAATTGCCGATTACCGGCAAAGGCGGCTATACCAGAACGGTATACTTTTCCGCCCGATCTCTAAAATGGCTTTTGCGATATTTGGAATTAAGAAAAGATAGCGATAAATCATTGTTTGTTAATTTTAAAAAAGGAAACAAGCTTGCTACCAAGCGCCTGACGGTCAGATCAATGGAAAGAATTATCAAGAATTATGTTAAAATTGCCGGTTTGCCCATTGAAACCACGCCTCATACCCTAAGGCATTCATACGCCACGGACTTGCTTGAACAAGGAGTTGATTTGCGTTCCATCCAGGAATTTCTCGGCCATCGCAGTATTGCCACGACGCAGGTTTATACTCATGTAACCAATAAAAGGCTGCGTGATATTCATGAAACTTTTCACAGCGGTAAAAATTTAAAAGAATAAAATATGACCAATTCGGACAATTCAGCGCCGGTATTTGATTTTATTTTGGATCTATGCTAATTTAAATATGTACGATGAGCCTAAGGGCGCATTGTATATCTCCTTCCGCCGCCCGGAGTCCATGGGGGTTCCGGGCGAAATCTCCCCTCTTTTTGAGGGATAATATAGATCTTTGGCGAGAGCGGTTTAATCTGCTCTCTTTTTTTTGACAATTTTTGAATTTTATCTTATATTTAAAAAGGCCTCTTATTGTGAATCTCTCTGAACTAAAGAGGCCCTCTTTACCAAACCGGGGAGCCATTATCTCCCCGGCAAAAAATAATCCCGCTCTTTTTAGACGGGTTAAAGTCCTTTGCTTTAGGCCGAAGCCGGTTCTGGTTTTCGGCCTTTTTTAAAAGTTAAAAGCTTAAAGCTCTTAAATTTCGCTTTTAGCTTTAAGTTTTTAGCTTTAAGCTTACTGCGGCAGATACTCCAGCGGATTAACCGGAATGCCGTTTAAGCGGACTTCAAAATGAAGGTGCGGGCCGGTGGTTAAATTGCCCGAGCCGATGCTGCCGGGCAGGCCGCCGGTCAGGCCGATGATTTGGCCTTTGGCCGCGTATTCTTCTTCTTTGACTTTAACCGCGGAAACATGGGCAAAAACCGTGGACAGCCCGTTATTATGAATCAGCATGATGTAAGCGTAGCTTTTGTCGCCCCGGAATTGGATGCGGCCGACATAGCCGGCTTCCGGCGCTTTGATGGGCGTGCCTTGGTAGGCTCTGATATCAAGGCCCGGATGCTCAAAAAGATAGCGGAAAGGGTAATCCGGGTCGTGAAAATAAGTGGTTATTCCCCGCTCGGGGCTGACCGGCCAGATTAATTTCGCCGGGCCGAATTGGTTGAATTTTTCTTGTTGCGCCTGTTCTTCCAGTTTTTTGCGGATATTTTTTTCCAAAGCGGTGATCTCGGCGTTGATTTTTTGCTCCTCTAATTGCAGCTGGTAGAGGTTGGCCTGGTATTGCTTTTCGCTTAAGTGCGTTTGCAAAAGCAAAATGCCCTGGGCGGAGTTTCTTTCGTCCAGCTCCGATTTTTGCCCCAGCAGTTTTTCCTTGAGCTTTTCTTCGGCTTTGGCTTTTTCTTCCCAGCTTGATTTTTGAGTTTCCAAATCTTTTTTCGCGGCTTTAAGCTTATTAAAAGCGGTTTTTAAGTTGCGGTGAATTTGTTCGGTGTATTGCATCTGGTCAAAAAAATCGGAAAAAGACTGGTTGATTAAAATTATCTGCAAATAGCTTACCTGGTCGTTTTTATAAATTAAGCGCAGATATTCGGCGATCTTTTCTTTTTGCGCGGCGATTTCTTTTTCCAGACTTTGAATTTTTAAATTGATGTTTTGAATTTCCAAATTGGTCTGTTCAATTCTTTTTTGCGTGGCCTGGATGTCTAAATTCAGCTTGGCGATCTGGTTTTCCAAAATCGCGATTTGGCCTTTCAGGCTTTTGGTTTCTTTTTGCTTGGCTTTGATGTTTTCGGCGTAAGCGTCAATTTCTTTCTGTAAAATATTAATTTCTTTCCGGCGCTGTTCAATTTGGCCGTTTAGCTGGGAAACTTCACTATTGCTTTGGGCAAAGAGAGGCTGGGGTCGGGAAATGAAAAACCCGGCGGTCAAGAGGCCGAAGAAGATAAAACCGGTAAGAATTAGTTTAATTTTTATATTCATAAACGATGAAGCCCGCCTCCGCCCCTCGACTCTCTTTAAATAAGCTTAAGACCGCTCGGGGCTACGGCGTGGCAAGCGATGAGAGCCCGCCTCCGCTCGCCTTGCTTCAGTTTGACGAGGGTCGGCGAGCTTCGGCGAGGCAAGCGGTGGGTTAATCAATAGTGTTTATCTTAAAATGTTATATGTTACATGTTATATGACGGCGCTATTTCAGTATTTCAATCGCTTTTTCCAGCCGTTTCAAGGTTTCTTCCCTGCCCAAGACGCCGGCAATCTCAAAGGGGCCGGGAGAAGCTTTTCGGCCCGACAGGGCCGCGCGCATGGGCCAGAGATAATCCCCCATCCCCTGCTTGTTGCCTTCAATAAATTTTTTTATTTCGGCTTCAATGAATTTTTCGGTCCATTCTTTTTCTTTGATTTTTTCCAATTCTTCGGCCAAAGCCGCCAGATTTTTCGCGGTTTCTTTGGCGTTGAGTTTTTTCCAAATTAGCAATTGCGGGTCGTAGTCCGGCGCTTTGAAAAAAAATTCCGTGGCCGAAACGATTTCGCTCAATTTCTTGATGCGGCTTTGTTCGGTGGCGACTATGGCTTTTAAATTTTTTAAATCGGTTTTTAGGCCGGCTTCGGCATAATATGGCTGGCAGAGTTTGGCCAGTTCTTCGGCTGATTTTTTTCTGATGTATTCGCCGTTTAGCCAGTCAAGCTTGTTTAAATCAAAAACCGCGCCGGCTTTGTTGATTTTTTCCAGAGAAAAAGCTTCAATCATGCTTTGGAGGTCAAAAATTTCCTGGTTAGTGCCGGGATTCCAGCCTAAAAGCAGGATGAAGTTTAAAAGCGCTTCAGGCAGATAGCCGTTTTTTAAAAAATCTTCCACGGCCACGTCGCCCTGGCGCTTGGAAAGCTTGGAATGATCGGGATTTAATAAAAGCGGCAAATGGGCAAAGATGGGCGGCTCCCAGCCGAAGGCCTGGTACAAGAGAATGTGCTTGGGCGTTGACGGCAGCCAGTCCTCGCCGCGGATGACGTGGCTGATTTCCATCTCGTGATCGTCAATCACGGAAGCCAGATGATAAGTCGGCCAGCCGTTGGATTTTAAAATAATCTGGTCATCCAGAATTTTATTGTCAAAGCTGACCTGGCCACGGATTAAATCAATAAATTCCGTCAAGCCGGTTTTTGGCATCTTGAAGCGGATAACATAAGACCGGCCGGCGCCCAGATTATTCTTGATTTCTTCGGCGCTTAAATTCCGGCATTGGCCGTCATAGCCGGTTGGCAGTTTTTGCCGCTGCCGGATCGCTTTTGATTCCCCCAGTCTTTCTTCGGAACAAAAACAATAATAAGCCTTATTTTCGTCAATTAATTGCTGGGCGTATTTTTTATATAAATCAAGCCGCTCGGACTGGATCATGATCGGCTTATTATCCCAGTTCAGATTAAAAAATGCCAAGATTTTCAGGAGATTTTCTTTGGCGCCTTCCACTTTGCGGCTCTGGTCGGTGTCTTCGACGCGCAAATAAAAAAGGCCGTTATTTTTTTTGGCAAAAATATAATTGTATAAAGCCGTCCTTAAGCTGCCGACATGCAGAAAGCCAGTGGGGCTGGGGGCGAAACGGGCGATAATTTTTGGGGGTTTGACAGGCATTGGTTTTTTTAGTAAAATAAACTTTATCTATAAACCAGGAGACAGATAATGAAAGATAAACTCGCGAATTTGCGGCAGAAGGCCAAGGCTAAAGCCGCCATCGGCTATCCGGTCATTAGCCTTGATTTGTTCTTTGCGATTTTTGCCGAGGTTTCAACCGGCGGCAAAAAAGATTACGTGGCAATTATCTCGCGCGACGCGCCGGCGACCGGCTGTCTTTTGCAGGTGATTGACTGGCATCGGAACAAAGAAGCAGTCCGGCTTCATTGCCATACTCACCGTCCGCTTCAGGAGGAGCTGGCTTTGAGAAATATTTTATAATTTCAGTCGGTTGTTCCACCGCTTATTTCTGGCGGTGGATTTTTTTTGCCAAAAATTTTTTCTTTCAAGATTAAAAGAGGAAAAACGATAATGGCATTTAAAATCCGCGGCCAGCGTTTGGGTTCCCGAATTAGCCGGTACAGCCATTCCAGGCCGGCGCGGCGCAGAAATTTCGGCGCCCGGGGAGTCAGGCCGGAAATATAATCAAAACTGCCGCCCACGCCGACGGCCAGTTTGACCGAAGGCAGTTTATCCAAATGGGCAAAAATCCATTTTTCCTGCTTGCCCTGGCCCAGGGCGACTAAAAGAATCCGGGGTGCGGCGTCATTGATTCGGCCAATTAAATCTTCGTCCGTAAAAAACGGATCAATTATCTCTCCCCCGCTTTCGGCGCCCGCGATTTTTAGGCCGGAAAAATCCCGCTTTAAGACCGCGGCGGCCGCGGCGGCCACCAAGTCGCCCGCGCCCAGAAAATAAATGGAGCAATTTTTTTGTTCAGCCAGTTCAGCCAAAGACCAGACTAAATCAACGCCGGCGACGCGCTGGAGGTATCGGCCCAAAAATTTTGCCGCTTTAACTAAGCCAATCCCATCGGCCACGGCGATATCGGCGTAATTTAAAATCCCCTTGAATTTTTCGTCTTTTTGGGCTTTAATCAAAAATTCCGGATTAGGCGTGCAGATAAAATGTTGGTCGGCGGAATCCAAAAATCGGCTGATTTTTTCCAAGACTTCCTGCAAAGAAAGATTGTCAATTTTAACGCCCAAAATTTCAACTTTTTCCATAAGATTGGAGAGTTGATGATTTATAAATATTTTTTCGGCCGCGGCTCGGGCTGGCTGAATCGAAAACGCTGGATTTCCTGCGGGCCGTCGGCTTTGTAGCGGCTTTTGGTCCGGAAGCGAGTGACTTTTTTCTTGTTGTAGCCGCGGGAAGAATGGTCGCGCATATTTTCACGAAAGCACAAAATCACTAAAACACGAAAACATTTTGTTTTTGTGTTTTTGCGACTAAATATTAAATTTATAGGAACTTATAATGCTATACTCCGGCCCTTCGGAGTTTAATCGGCTGGCCATCAATTCAACGCTTTTGACGGGAATAGATAGCTCTGAAAGCTCAACGCCATCGGCTTTGAAGCGGCAGTTTTCTTTACAGCGCGCCAAAGTCAAATGCGGCGTCCATTTTCTTTTGTCAATTTTTAGACCTAGTTTTTCCAGTCTCTCCCCTATCTCCTTTTGCAGCCGGGCTAAACTATTAGTCCCGATTTCCTTGGTTTCAAGAAAGATGACGTTGGGCTGTTTTAAATCGGGAAAAGCGCCCAGGCCGCCGGTTATTAGTTCGGTTTGGTCATATTTTGGCGCGATTTCGGCCAAAATGTCTTTAACCTGATTTATCTGTTCTTTCGTCAAGTCGCCCAAAAAATGCAAGGTAACGTGAATTTGCTTGGGTTTCACAAAGTTTATCAACTGGTTCTGGTTTTTCTTTTCCAATCCGGCGCTTAAGCTTTCCAGCTCCCATCTGGCTTCCTGGGGCAAATTAATGGCGATGAAACAGCGCTTAGTCATGGTTATATTTTAACAGATTTTTTGTTTTTTGCCAAGAAATTATTGCTAAAAAAAAGCCGCTGGGCGGAACCATACGGCATCTAACTTCTAACTTCTGCGGGGCTTATTCATCAGGATCTGCGACCACACAAGTCGAAACCCTCATCCAACAAGTGATCACGTCTCCCCTCCTCGGAAATCCTGTAGCCTTTTCAAACCCCTTTTCAGCGGCTTTTGCGTCATTATATTCCCCGGAATGCATCATGCCCTTGTCCTTCTCAGGTTTCTCTCTAAAAAACATAAAGGTATCCATATGTTCGTTCACCTCCTTTCCTTACAGTAAAGTTGATGGGTCTAGCTTATCATATAGTAGGTTAAATGTCAATATAGTGACGCATCAACAAGATTTAATTCGCTTTTTAGTTATTTTTATGCTATAATATCTTTATGAAAGAAGCCTTATTCTATAAAAAATTGGCGCAAAATAAGGTCAAGTGCGAGCTTTGCCATCAATTTTGCCAAATCAGTCCGGGCAAGCGCGGGCTTTGCGGCGTACGGGAAAATCAGGCCGGCACGCTGTTTACTTTGGTTTACGGCCAGGTTATTGCCGTCAATATTGATCCGGTTGAGAAAAAACCGCTTTACCATTTTTTGCCGGGCACCAAGACTTTTTCTTTGGCCACAGCCGGCTGTAATTTTCGCTGTACCAATTGCCAAAACGCGGATATTTCCCAAGCATCAAAGGAAGGTTATTTTTTTGAGAAAAAAGAAATTCCCGGGGAAAAAATTACGCCCCAAGCGGCGGTTGACCGGGCCCTGGCCGCCGGCTGCCCCAGTCTTTCCTACACTTACACCGAGCCGACGATTTTTTTTGAATTCGCCCTGGACTGCATGAAAGCGGCCAAAGAAAAAAATCTGAAAAACATCTGGGTTTCAAACGGCTACACTAATCAGCCGGCTCTTGAGATGGCCAAGCCGTATTTGGACGCGGTTAATATTGATTTGAAATTTTTTCGGGATGAAAGCTATAAAAAAATTTGCGGCGCCAGGCTCCAGCCGATTTTAGACAATCTGATCTGGTATAAGAAAAACGGGATTTGGCTGGAAATCACGACTTTAATCATGCCGACAATAAATGACAGCGGCGAAGAATTGGGCGAAATCGCCCGGTTTATCAAAGACAATCTGGGGAAAGAAACGCCCTGGCATGTTTCCGCTTTTTTTCCGGCTTATAAATTAATTGATTTGCCGCCGACGAGCCCCGAGATGGTTTTGCGGGCCAAAAAGATTGGCGGGGAAATCGGGTTAAAATATGTTTATGCGGGAAATATTTAATCGTCAAGAAAATATAAAAACACTAGAACATAAAAACAAACTGTTAAACAGAATTGTTTTTATGTTTTTATGTTCTTGTGTTTTAATACTCCCCCTCTCCCCCGCTCAAGCCGCGGACTACTACTTCAACCCCCATTTCATCCTGACCGACGAAGAAATGGCAGACAGCCTGGCCTTGTCGCTTTTGGAAATAGAAAATTTTTTGGCCGCCAAAAACAGCGCCCTGGCCAGCCAGTATTTTTTGGATTATCAGGGGCGGGCCAAAAAAGCCTCGGAAATCATCTGGCAGGCCAGCCAAGAGAGCAAAATCAATCCCAAGGTTTTATTGACCACTTTGCAAAAAGAACAAAGCTTGATTTCCGATTCCGATCCTTCGGCTGACCAGCTGGCCAAGGCCATGGGCTACCGCTGTCCGGACGGCGATGTCTGCAACCCCAAAGCTTTGGGTTTTGGCAAGCAGGTTGACGGCGCCGCCTGGCAATTCCGGCAGTATTTGGACAATCCGTTTGATTGGAATTTTCAGGCCGGCGGCCAGTATGAAATTGACGGCTATTTCGTTTCGCCGGCCAATAAGGCCTCGGCCGACTTGTATAATTACACGCCCCACATCGCCGGCAACCGGAGTTTTTTCAATATCTGGCAGGATTTCTGGGGGCGCGATTATCCCGACGGCTCGCTGGTTAAAACCGTTGAGAGTCCGGCGGTCTGGCATTTGAAATCCGGCCAGCGGCGGCTGATTTATTCCTGGGGCGTTTTGCTTTCCCGCTTTGACCCGAGAAAGATTTTAAGCATTTCCCGGACCGATTTGGAAAAATACGGAATCGGCCCGGCGATTAAATTTTACAATTATTCCTTACTAAATCCGCCAAACGGGAAAATTTATCTTTTGGCTGACGATCAGCTGCGCTATATTTCCTCGCCCGAGGTTTTCCGGACGCTGGGGTTTAATTGGGAGGAAATAATTGAGGCCACCCAAGCGGATTTGGCCGGCTACAGTTTCGGACCGGAATTAACGGTCCAAAGCATTTATCCGACCGGCGCGCTTTTGCAAAATAAGCAGACCGGCGGCGTGTATTTCGTGGAAAACGGCGTCAAACAGCCGATTTTTTCCAAAGAAATCATGAAAGTGAATTTCCCGGGCAAAATTTTAACCAGCGTCAGCCCGGAAGAACTGGACAAATACCAGACCGGCGAACCGGTAAAATTCAAAGACGGCGAACTGATCAAAGCGGCCGGCGACTCCAAAGTTTACGTGATTGCCGGCGGTTTTCGGCGCTGGATCAAAACGGCCAGGGCATTTGCCAACTTCAGCTATAAATGGGATAATATAATTACGACCACGCCCCAGGCGGTGGCGGTCCATCCCTTGGGAGAAGATTTGGAGTAAGTTCAAAGTTCAAAGTTTAAAGTTTAAAGTTTAAAGTTTCCAAAGTAAAACTTTTAACTTTGAATTTTTAATTTTAAACTTTTTATGCCTATTGTATTTGCCGCCATTACGCCCCATCCGCCGGTTTTAATTCCGGAAATCGGCAAGGATAATCTTAAAAAAATCGAGAAGACTCAGGCGGCGATGAAAAAATTGGAGCAGGAATTCTACGCGGCCAAGCCCGAGGGCGTTTTGATTATTTCGCCGCACGGCAAAATTCTGCCCGAGGGTTTCAATATAAATTTAAGCGCGGATTATTCGGCGAATTTTAAGGAATTCGGCGATTTTGGCGTGGAGCTGAAATTTAAAAGCGATTATTTGACCATCCAAAATATCCGGGCGGCGGATGAAACCAGCCAGGCCATGCCTGTGGTTTTAAGCAGTGAAAGCCAAATCGACCACGGCTTTGCCGTGCCGCTTTACTATCTTTTGGCTCATGCCAAGAATTTGCCGATTATTCCGATCACCTATTCGGCGCTTGATTTCAAAGATCATTTCGCTTTCGGCCAATTTTTGCGCCGGCGGCTGGCTCACGTCAACAAGCGCTTTGCCATCATCGCTTCCGGCGACTTGTCGCATCGGCTGACCAAGGACGCGCCCGGCGGTTTTTCCGAAGAAGGGAAAAAATTTGATAAGCATTTGATTGATTTGTTGAAAAAAGGCGACTGGCAGGAAATCGTAAAAATCAAGCCGAAATTTTCTCAGGACGCGGCCGAATGCGGCCTGCGCTCGATTCTGATTCTTTTGGGCATCGCGGAGTCATTTAAAGCCAAAGCCGAGGTTTTGTCTTACGAAGGTCCGTTCGGCGTCGGGTATCTGGTGTGTAATTTTAAGCTGGCGTAGTTTTCATTTTTTATTGGTTTAAATTAAAAAGTAGTTTTTAACTGTTTTATTTTTTTGTATAGACATTAAAACAAAAGAACAAAAAAACAAGAGAACAAAAATTAAAATGAATTTGTTCCCTTGTTTTTATGTTCCCTTGTTCCCTTATTTTTTTTCTATCAATTTAAAAAAGTACTTCCACCTCTCCCCGGTTTTACAAAGTTCTTTGGTGTCATTCAGGCATTTTTCCACGTAAGCTTTCGGATTTTTTTTGCAGACCAAAAATACCGAGTTTCGCTTCTGGGGCGGAATATTCAATTCGGCGATTATTTTTAAGGCCATTTCCTGCCAAGGATAAGCCGGCGGCTTTACGGCCGGTTTTTTTTGAGCGATAACGTCCTTGAAATTTTGGAGGCCGGAGCCGGCAGTCATAGTTTTTAGGGGGTTAAGCTGGTTGAATTATAGCAAAAAGCCGGGAAAAAATAAATGGCAGTTGACCGTTTATCGCTAACCGCCGACCGCTTACCGCCCACGGTTAATTGGTTCTGTCAGCGGTCAATAAAAAAACCCGGCGCAAGTTTGCGCCGGGCGCTAAAGATTACGGCCAGAAAGATTGGCGTTTGACGGCCGCTGATTTATTGCCGGATTATGCCAATCGCCCGCAAGCCGACCAGGGGAATAATCATCAGTTTGATAATCATTAAGCCGTAAAAGAACAGCGATCTGGCTAAAATTTCCGCCAGGCGCTTTCGGCCGGCAAATTGCCTGGTTAAAATTATTCCCGGCAAGAATAAAGCCAGCAGCAGGCCGAGGATCAAGCCAAGTTCCCTCATGGTTTTTCCTCCGTCTTAACCGCCTTAAAGCCGGCTAGCGCGCAAATAAAGCTTCCCAGCAAGACAATCATTGTCAGGCAAAACAAACCGACAAAAGCGGCTAGCGTCAAACCGGGCAGGATTAGCGCCTTAATGGCTTTATCCCGCCCGCTTTGCTTCGGATAACCATAATGCCAAACCAAGGCAATCCCGCAGAACAGATAAACGATAAATACCGCCGATATTTTTAAGATCAAGATTTCTCCGCCCATGTTTTTTCTCCTTCATGGTTGGTTGTTTTGTTCAGCTAAGATGATATTAAATGATTTTGGCCTAAAAGTCAACTTTCGTTTTTTAGCAAATTATGTTATAATTTAATAAACAATATGGCCAAACTTTTACCGATAAAAATTTATCCCTGCCCGGTTTTGCGCCAGAAAAACAGGAATCTGAAAACCGCCGAACTGCAAAAAAATGAGATTAAGCAGCTGATTTTAAATATGGCCGAAACCATGAAACAAAAAGACGGCGCCGGCTTAGCCGCGCCCCAGGTCGGGCAAAATTTGAGAATCGCGGCCATCAATACCGAAGACGGCGTTTTGGTTTTAATCAACCCTAAGATTTTAATAAAATCCTGGCGCCAGGAAATCATGGAAGAAGGCTGTTTGTCTTTGCCCGAAATTTTCGGCCTGGTCAAGCGTTCGCTTAAGGTCAATGTGACGGCGCTTGATTCCGACGGCAAAAGAATAAGATTCAAAGCTACCGGCATGTTTGCCCGCGTGATTCAGCATGAGCTGGATCATTTGGATGGGGTTTTGTTTATTGATAAGGCCAGAGAGATTACCCAGGGTGGGAAAATTTTAGAAAAAGCAAGATAAGTTTTCAGCCCGCTTCGACCGCGAAGCGTGGCGAGCAAGATAAGCAAGATAAGAGTTAAACTTGATTCTTATCTCGCTTATCTTGCCTATCTTGCTTACAAAATATGCTTCAAAAACCAAAAATTATTTTCTGGGGCACGCCGGAATTCGCCGTCCCCGCGCTGCAGGCTTTGATTGATAACGATTTAAAGCCGGTTTTGGTTGTGACTCAGCCCGATAAGCCAATCGGCCGCAAGCAGGAGGTAATCCCCTCTCCAATCAAAAAAATCGCCTCGGAAAATAACATTCCGATTTTTCAGCCGCTGCACCAAAAAGATTTGCCGGAAATCTGCCGAAAGTATCAGCCCGATGTCTGCGTTTTGGCGGCTTTCGGCCTGATTATTCCAAAAAATGTTTTAAATAAACCAGCTTGCGGCTTTTTAAACATTCATCCTTCGCTTCTGCCCAAGTATCGCGGCTCCTCGCCGATTCAAACCGCGCTTTTAAACAACGACAAAGAAACCGGCGTTTCTTTAATTCAATTGACAAACAAAGTTGACGCCGGGCCGATTATCGCCCAAAAAACTTTGGCTATTACCAATCTTGACAATGCCCAAACTTTAAGCAAGCGCTTAGCCGAGCTGGGCGCGGATTTATTAATTGAAATTTTACCCGATTTTGCCGCCGGCAAAATTGTTTCCCGAGTTCAAGACGAAAGCCGGGCGACTTACACCAAAAAAATCAGCCGCGAGGACGGGCGGATAAATTGGCAAAAAGAGGCCGGCCAAATAGAACGCCAATTCCGGGCCTTTTACCCCTGGCCTGGCATATTTACCCTCTTTAACGGCAAACGGCTTAAAATCGCGAATTTGAGCGTTTTAGAGGATGATTTTGGGGCTGAATTAGCCCCGGGCGCGGTATTTTTAGGCCCCGAGGGCGAACTGGCGGTTAAGGCCGGCTCTGGCGCGGTAATCTTAAATTCAGTCCAGCCCGAAGGAAAAAAAGAAATGCCGGGCAATGATTTCTTGCGCGGGCAAAAAGAGCTGGCCGGCGCGGTTTTTTCTTGAAACTTATAACTTGAGGATGTAGAATAATTCGTTCCGGGTCTTGACATTAATTCAATTAACGTTTAAGATTATTCCAGCTTGGCGAAAAAACAGGAAAAGATGGATATTAGATGAGAAGCAAGGAATGTTATTATCTTTACCGGATTTACGCTCTTTTGAAATTAAAGGAATTTGACGTTTTTTTCCAGAAATTAAGGAATGGACGCGGGGAAACCGACACGGTCGCCGCCATTTATCTTGACCCGGAAAATCAAGTTTTGCCGACGTTTATTCATGAATGCTTGCATGTTCTTTACCCGGAATGGAAAGAATCCCGAATTTTAATGGCGGAAAAACGGATCTTTAACAGTTTAAACGAGAAGCAAATTAAAAATTTGCTGGCTCGCTTAAATGATGCCGTCAATCACCAGGAGGATTAAGCGGACTAATCTTAATTAAAGCCATTTGGGAAATTTCCCGAGTGGTTTTTTTATCCCGTTAAAAAATAGTAAGCAGAACAAAAGAACAATAGAACAAAAATTTAATGTAGAGACGCAAGATTTTGCGTCTCTGCGCGGGTATTAAATTTTTGTTTTAATGTTAAAAAAAGCGGAACCCAAAGGATTCCGCCCGATGCCTTTTTAAGGCATTTTTTATTTAGTGAGTCTGGCAGAAAGTTCTCAACACGTCTTCCGCGGGTTTGCCGCGAGGCGTGTAATCAAGATCTTCCACTCCGCCTTGGTCAGCCAAGGGCTGCCA
>Ga0209541_10011567_pt1 | contig 13794 bp, 18 predicted proteins | sample RifCSPlowO2_01_FD_184027 | JGI IMG/M metagenome (GOLD analysis project Ga0209541, IMG submission 184027) | Groundwater microbial communities from Rifle, Colorado - Rifle CSP2_plank lowO2_0.1 (SPAdes) (version 2) | ecosystem: Environmental > Aquatic > Deep subsurface > Groundwater | place...
TTTCCTGATTCTCTTTCTACTGTAAGAGCCCCTAGAGGTATCATACTTATTGATTGTGTTTTTTTCGCCCCCTTGGGTGGAGTAGAACAAAAATCAGAATATAGGAATCCAACACCGGAAGAAGTAGACGTGCTTAACAAACTTTCGATGCATACACCAAATGGAGGACGAGATGAAAAACTATAAAGGATTTTTGATAGACATTGACGGCGTGCTTTTGGAAGGGGACAAACCGATAGCAGGCGCAGCTGAAGCTTTAAAATATTTGAGGACAAGGGGTTTGCCTTATGTTTTGGTTAGTGGTGTGACTAGATTCTCGAAAGTGGAAATTGTCCAAAGACTTGGCGGAATGGGATTCGAATTGGACGAGAACGATGTTGCCAATACGTTCAGTAATGATTGATTATATAAAATCAAGGAAACAAGATCCCGATGCTATGTTATTGGCGTTGAAAGCATCGATGAAGAGTTTAGGTCTGAAGGACTATCTGTTACAAGAAAGGAGGAGCCAGTTGATTTTGTGGTTGTTGGGCATGATGAAAATTTAAGTTATGCCAGGTTAAACACAGCGTTCAGATTGTTAATGGGTGGGGCTGAACTTCTTGGTTTCACACCAGGAAAGTATTTTTCCAAAAATGGAGGGCTTTTCATAAACATGGGCGCTACAACCGCAGTTTAGAGTATGCTTCTGGTAAAAAGGCTGTAAGCGTTGGAAAGCCAAACAGGGAATTTTTTGAGGCTGGGTGTAGAAAACTTGGACTAAAATCAGAACATGTGGCAATGGTTGGTGATAGTGTTGAAGAGGATATTGTTGGTGCAGAAGGTGTTGGTGTTGGGAAAATATTAGTTAGAACAGGCATCTACAGCGAGGATCTGCTTAGACAGTCAGGAATTAAGTCAGATTTGATTATAGATTCGATAGCTGATTTGCCGAGTCATTTGCGGTCTTTTCAGATAGCAAGATCTAGTATGTAAATAGTTTACAAACAGAACATTATAAGCCCATGAAGTAAATAGTTTACATAGAAAGCTTTATAAGCCCCTGGTGTAAATAGTTTGCATGAAGATTGAAGACGAGCTGAAGAAAGGTGTAGATGAATATATTCAGGCAGCTGTAGAAGACGAGGAGAAATCCAGAAAACGAGCAGCAACGATAATGTATTTTAAGGCAATAGGAACCATATGCGATTACATGATTTATTCTAAATTAAAGAAGGTTCCAGACAACCATAATGAAAGATTTAGAATATTGGAAAATCATTTCCCAGAGCTTTATTCTATTTTGAACGGGCTGTTCCCTATTTATCAGCAAACATATAGATCAGACATAAACACAGAACAGTTGGAGATGATAAAAAATGGACTCAGAAAAGTTAAAGAGCTTGCGTGCCTTGAGTAAAGACGTTTACGAAAAAAACAAGGGAAACATATTTGATATAGTTCTTCTAGGGTCGTCTGTTAAGGGAAAAACTAAACCAGAGGACATAGACATTACAATAATATTTAATCAACCAACGACACAAGACAAGATACACAAAACTATAAATATTTTCAAGGGCATGCATGCAGAATATGTTTTTCTCAAAGAACTTTACAATGAGACTTTGTGGGCAACGATTATTCAAGAGGGCTATAGCCTGATCCACAAAGAGTTTATCCACAAACTTATAGGGTTTAATTCTGATTTTTTATTTGTATATGACCTTAAATCACTGGAAAAAACCTCTAAATCAAAATTTTCTCATGCGCTTTTTGGAAGAGTTGGAAACAAAGGGCTGCTTTATGAACTCAAAGGCAAACAACTAGGCAGAGGCTGCATATCTGTCCCTACAGAGAACTCAGAAAGAATAAGAAGTTTTTTTGAAACATGGAAAACAAACTACTCTGTTTATAGAGCCTTACTGTACTAGAACAAATGTTTATCCAAAAGTCTTGCGCCGTCGCCTGGTTTGCATTCAATAACCTGTTGCACACCGCTTAACTCTGAAACCCTTTTCTTTAATTCCAAAACATCTTTCTGCAAACACATGACCTTTACCTGTGGGCCTGCATCCATCGTGAAATAGGATTCCAATCCTTCCTCTCTCCATGCCATAACCGATTGCATTATCTCAAGCGTGGAGGGCATCCAGTAGATTATTGGGGGTTTTGTTGTCATCATTGTAGCATGCATTTTTAGCGCATTAAATTCAGATGTCTGGCCTACAGAAGTAAAATCTTTTTCAAGGATACCTTTCCTGACAATGTCAAGGTCTTGGTTAACTGATTCTAGCCACCCCTTGTAATAAGGGCAAGTTTTAAGTGTTTGGGCCATACCAGCTCTACTTTTCACCTTTTTTGCAGAAGAGGTTACAATCGTAGTCAGCATCCTGAACTCAGACCAATGGTCTTTTGGGGCAATTTGAACAGCTACACTGTCTGTGCCGTCCTCTTTCTCACCCCTTTTCCATTCCACAAACCCACCAGATATAGATCTTGATGCAGAGCCAGACCCCCTTCTAGCTAAAATGCTAACTGATTTTTCATCAGTGGGGAGATCCAATGCCTTGCTTGTGGCTAGAGCCAAAGCTGCAAATCCAGCTGCAGAAGAGGCAAGGCCTGCCGCTATTGGAAAATTTGATTCACTTACTATTTTTGCTTTCAAATCCTTTTTAACAATGTTTCGAACAACATTTAAAAAAATCCCAACATAATCATCATATTCTTCTGTACCTTTGTTGAGCTTCTGATTGTTTATGACAAGACTGTCCTCTGGAAAAGAGCCAAACTCAACTGTTGTGTTCACATTTAAATCGCTAACAGTCATCGAAATACTTCCATTTTGAGGCAGCATTAGCTCGCTATTCCTCTTCCCCCAATATTTCACAAGAGCTATATTAGAATGTGCAGTTGCTGTGGCTTTTGACATATCGATATAATTGAATCAAAAATATAAAAAAGCGATAGTATATAACAATGTTATATACATTTGTAAATACTACAACAAGCTAAATATATAACATGAAAGCTAAAAAACTTTTAAATTTGTTACCCGAGCAAACAAGAATCAGCATCAAAGAAACAGGCGAAAATGAATGGTTAGGCTTCTATAAAATTTTGGAGAAAAAGGAAAAGAAACGGGCTAAATCTTTGATTCAACCATAGTATAAATCTATCCAGAATTTGATTTTGAGCTAGTACTATAAAATATTAAACCCTTTTCCATGTATATTCTGCATGAGCTGCGTGATCTTCCAGTTCATCTGGTAAAGGAGTGAGCGTGGTTAAACCGTCTTGATGGACAAGCTCAAAACTTCTTCCAATTAAATCAGAAAGTTCCCTAACACCAAAATCCTTTATAACTCTACGAGCAACTTCTCCTTTGACCAAGCCACTCATTTCTACCCTAACATATGTCAAACCACCATCTCTTCTAACAAATAAAAGCATATTATCTGGTTGCTTTGGATTTACTGCGTGCACAGTTGCTTTCCCACTATATTCTGTATCAGCTAATTCTCCAAACAACCCTACACAATATCTTCCTGTTGTTGGTATTTCACTAAAAGCAGACTTTGCGCGAAACCCATCAGATTTTACAGGCCTGTTCTGGCCTTCACCATCCCAATTACTGACAATATAAGGCATAATAAACATTGGAAACAACTTTTATAAGCTTATTCACCATCCATAGATATTATGCGAATCCAGGGCCACAGAGAATATAAAAAAAGAGAGTTCTGCAATGACATTCCTTGCTTTGTGCAGGTTGAGATGAACAAGCACCCAGCGGGCTCAGATGCCTACGAAACTGTGAGAAAAATCTGCTCTTCTGCGTGCCAGTTTAAGGCAGACGATTTCAAGAATTGGCTCACAAAACACGATTTCAAGGTTTTTAAAGATGGGAAAGAAGTAGATTTTGAAACAGTTAAAAACCAATGCACAGATTACACAGGCACATGGAACCTCCATAACTGGATGATAAAAAACGGGTTCGAGTTGTTTAAAAAGATCGAGGGCTAAAATACACTATGAGCTGGGGAAAAGAAAACAGGTTAAGAAGAATATTTCAGAAAGATGGAAAAACTTTAATGCTTGCAGCAGACCATGGCTACTTCATGGGACCAACGACAAAACTAGAAGACCCCAGAAAAACTTTAACGCCTTTATTGCCTTTTGTGGATGTTTTGATGACGACGAGAGGTGTCATCCGCAATTGCATTGACCCAAAGTCTGGCGTTTCCCTTGTCCTAAGAGTTTCTGGCGGGCCAACAATGGCGCGGGAACCGCGCGTCCTGGAAGACGAATGGTTAACCACGTCAATTGAGGAAGCGATAAGGCTGAATGCAGCTGCAGTAGCTTTGCAAACCTTTTCCGGCTCCCAATACGAATCAAGGTCAATCAAACACCTTTCAGAACTTGCAAACGAAGGCGAAAGATATGGAATCCCTGTTCTCGGCGTCGTTGCATTGGGAGATGAATATACAAACAAATCAAATGATGGAAGATATCTTGCAATGGCCTGTAGAATTTTAGCGGAGAATGGGGCCTCTTTTGTGAAAACCTATTATCCAGAAGAAGGCTTTGATAAAATGGTAAACAGTGCCATGGTGCCTTTAGTTGTGGCTGGCGGTCCTCAACCAAAAGATCCAAAACTTGACAAAGATTTAGCCACATTCCAATTAGCGTACAATGCAATACAACAAGGCGCAGCTGGTTTGGACTTTGGTAGGAAAGTCTGGCAGTCCGATCATCCCATCGCAGTCGCAAAAGCCTTATACGCAATAGTCCACGAAAAGCACACAGCAAAAGAGGCTTACGATTTATTTAACAAATTGAAAAGTGAAAAAAAGTAATGAAATAAAATACATCACATGAAGCTCTTTCACACTGTTTTATGAAAATCACAAAACTTGGCCACTGTTGCCTGCTAATAGAAGAGAAAGGAGTCAAAATTCTAACAGATCCCGGAAGCTATAGCACAGATCAAACACGAGTCCGCAATCTTAATGTAATTTTAATCACACATGAACACACAGACCACTTACACATAGACTCCCTGAAAATAGTTTTGAAAAACAATCCCGCAGCAAAGGTTTACACAAACAAAGGTGTTGGAAAACTCCTTGATAGAGAAGGAATAAAATACAATTTGTTGGAACACAAGCAAAGTGCGCTGGTAGATAACGTGTTAATAGAGGGCTTTGGAGAAAAGCACGCAGAAATCTATCCGGGTTTGCCAATTGTAGCTAACACTGGTTATTTCATCGCCAACAAACTTTTCTACCCGGGAGATTTTTTATACAACCCAAAAAAACCAGTAAAAATTCTTGCTTTGCCTGTAGCGGGCCCGTGGCTAAAACTTTCCGAAGCTGTAAACTACGCAAAAGAAATAAGGCCAGAAGTTTGTTTCCCAGTCCACGATGGCATGCTCCAACCAGGAAGGGTTGGCTCTGTGCACACTGTTCCAGAGGACGTTTTAAAACCTTTAGGCATTAAATTTGTAGTTCTAGACGAGCTGAAAGAAGTGAATTTCTGATTTATGAAAGTTGTCCTATCCAAAGAGCAAGGAAAAGTTGTTGTTGAAGAAATGCCAATTCCAGAGCCAAAAGAAGGTGAACTGTTAGTCAGGATGAAAGCATGTGGGATCTGTGGTTCTGATGTTGAAAAAGTTTTTGGTGAATATGGTATGGGGTCAAAAAAGATTGGCCATGAAATTTCAGGCGAGGTTGCAAAATCAAAAACAAAAGACTTCCCAGTCGGCGACCGCGTTTTTGTGCGGCAACGTGTCCCTTGCTACAAATGCCATTATTGCCTCCATGGAAACCACACAATCTGCGATCTGTTCCAGAAAACAAATGTCGACCCCTGCGGCCTTGCAGAATATTTTATTGTACCAAAAGTAAATGTCGAAAACGGCGGTGTAGTCAAGCTTCCAAACAGCGTGACTTTTGAAGAGGCGGCTGCTGCAGAACCATTATCATGCTGTATCCGCGCTGTCAACAAGCTAGATATCAAAAAAGGCGACTCGGCTGTCATAATCGGTGCGGGACCAGTTGGTATAATGAACGCTTTAGCGCTAAAAGCGGCAGGTGCAGAAAAAATATTCATTCTGGATATAAACGACTCCAGACTAGAAATCGCAAAAAAATATGGCGTCCCAATAAACTCCATGAAAGAAGACCCAGAGCCAATAATAAAAAACTCAACAAAAATCGGGGTCGATGTTGTAATAATAGCAACAAGTGTGATGAAAGTTTTTGACCAAGCCTTAAAACTTGTCCGCAGGGGGGGAAAGATAATGTTGTTTGGCGTGCCACCAAAAAACTCCCCAGTAACCTTCGATGCCAATTACTTGTTCGCCAACGAAATCACAATCCTCTCAAGTGGTTATTCTATAAGGAAAGAGGTAGAAACAGCCCTAAACCTTATTTCCTCAGGGCAAGTTGATATGAAATCCTTGATAACCCACAAATTCAAAATCGAGGAAAGCCAGAAAGCATTCGACCTTGCCCATAAACCAGAAAACGCGATGAAGATCGTGATAATATCCTAAGAAACACGACCAACTCTTTGTTTTGGAGGCGAAAAACTAGCAACAAAATATTTACCATCCCTCTCTACAAAATGTGCTCTAATTTCCCTGCCAACAACTTGTTCTGGTAGATCTACACACATATAACCTAAAAAACTTATAACATCGTCTCCTATCAAAGCACATTTAGAGACATCACCCTTAGGACTATCTAACGTTAGTAATATACCTTCCTGTTTAACTTCGCTATTTGAAAAGTTATAAGGCTTAACACCCACTATTTTAACCATTCTTCTTTGTTCGTTTTCTTCCCTAACTGGAAGCGGCGTCTTACCTCTATATCCAATATCTCTCACAGCATATCTTGCCATACACAGAAATTGAGGGCAAATTTTATAAGCTTGTTCTGTATAAGACCCATACCGGTCTCCGTTAAGTCAATTGTCGAAGAAGAGAACCTATATTTAAAGAATTGGGAACCCAAAAATGCTTATAAAGATGTTTTTCAAGTCTATTGATAGATTATACGATTATGGAAACTGTTCTCAACGACTTTTCATGGAAAATAGCAGGAGTGGCCGGTGACGGCATATTAAATGCAGGTTTGATGCTGGCTAAATGCGCAGCCCGTGGCGGTTTATGGGCTTTTGCGTCTGCGGAATACCCATCCCTTATCAGGGGTGGCCACAACCATCTTGATGTCAGAATTGCAGAAAGGGAACTATTTTCCCATACAGATCGCCTTAACATTCTAGTTGCCCTTAACCAAGAATCAATAGATAAACATTCAAGTAAACTAACTCCGGGAGGAGCCCTAATTTTTGACGCAGACACCAAGTTAGACACAACAAAAATTGGGCGAACAGACATCAACCTTTGCCCAGTTCCACTGCTCAAGATAGCCGAGCTCTCCGGCAACAAAATAATGAGGAATGTGGTTGCAATGGGGGCTACAATGGCATTGACTGATTTCGATTTGGAACTATTCAACTCTGTAATAAGAGATAATTTCGGCAAGAAGAAAGGGACAGAAATTGCCGACTCCAACATCAAAGCCCTGAAAGCAGGTTACGACTATGTTAGGCAAAATCTCGGCAATAATTTCAAATACCGGTTAAAAAAAATCGGCAACGGTGGTCGGTTATTTATGTCAGGCAACGAGGCTATCTCTGCTGGCGCAATAAAAGCAGGCCTCAAATTCTTCTCAGCTTACCCAATGACACCAGCGTCCTCTATTTTGCACACAATGGCCTCTTTTGAAAAGGATTACAACATTGTTGTCAAGCACACAGAAGATGAAATCTCAGCAATGAATATGGCTGTCGGTGCAAACTTTGCCGGCGTGCGTGCAATGACAGCAACCTCTGGCGGCGGTTTTGCCTTGATGGTAGAGGCCTTTGGTCTTGCAGCGCAAACAGAGACGCCTTTAGTTGTTGTAGATGCAATGAGGCCAGGGCCGGCAACTGGAATGGCAACCCATTCAGGTCAAGGTGATTTAAGGTTCGTTTTGCATGCAGCTCCAGATGACTTCCCAAGAATTGTTCTAGCACCAGGTACAGTCGACGAATGTTTTTACCTAACCTTCCAAGCCTTTAACCTAGCCGAAAAATACCAGCTACCTGTGGTGATTTTAACCGACAAATACTTAGGCGAAAGCTTCAGGACAGTCAATCCTTTCAACACAAACCTCAAGGTTGATAGAGGTCTTCTAGCCACAGAAAAACAGCTCGCAGAATTATCAATCAACGGCGGCTACCACAGATACAAGCTCACAGATTCTGGTTTGTCGTTGCGGTCAAGGCCCGGTCAACAATTTGGAGAACACGTCGCCTCAAGCTACGAGCACGATGAAGAAGGCTACGAGCGCGAAGAAGAGGACAACAAATTGAAAATGGCTGCAAAAAGGTTCAAAAAATTGGAACAAGCCGAAAAAGAAATCCCACAACCTTCTCTTATAGGGCCGGAAGACGCTGAATTAACAATTGTTGGTTGGGGCTCAACAAAAGGCGCAATACTGGAAGCAATGCAAACCCTCCAAAAGGAAGGGGTTAAAACAAACTACTTGCAGATTACCTTTGTTTCACCGTTCCCGTCTGATATAGTTGAGAAAATTTTGAAAAGTGCCAAACAAACAGTTATTGTTGAAGGGAACCAAACAGCCCAAATGGCTTCTGTTATCAGGGAGCACACAGGAATCAAAATAGAAAACAAGATACTCAAGATTACAGGAAGGCCATTTTCTCCAGAGGAGCTTGTCAAAGAATTGAAACAAGTAATTGCAAAAAAGCAAATAGTAGACTCATACAAAACCAATGGACATGGAGGAAACTGATATGGGATTCGGTTATATGATTACATTGTGGGGAAGAGAGGGAACATTTATACCACATTGTTGGGAAGGTATTCATAGAAACAAAGAAGATTATACAAAAGTCGACACAGGCGACCCAAAAAAACCACTGTTTTACTTCAGAAAACCGGTGAGAGACCTAATGGAGGACATTTCAGAAGAAGGGGACAGAGTAACAGTTATCTGTATGGACGAAAACGCTAAAAAACTATTTGAAGGACTTACAGAGTATAAAGGTAGAGTAGTGATACCAGTTTCAAAAGAAGAAATAGAAGAACCTGTTGTGGGGGATTCAAGTTAAATATGACAGAAACAATAAAACCAAAACTTACAGTGGCCCAAGTCACAACAAAGGAAGCACCAACATGGTGTCCAGGATGTGTTTTGCCTAATACTATTATCCATAAGAATCCCTCTACCGATCAGATAGAAAACGTTAAAATCGGCGATAAAGTTTTGGGGCTTGATGGGGAATATCATGAAGTATACGAAGTTCTTAAACACAAACATGAAGGCCAGATGTTTGTTATAAAGTCAAAATGTTTCGGAGAGTCTGTTACAACCCCTGAACACCCAGTTCTTATAGTAAAAAGAGAGAAATTTGGATACCACAACAAAACATTTTTACAAGAGTGGGTAGAGGCTGAGAAAATAAGGAATGGTGATTATTTGGTCTACCCAATACTTAAAACTGTAAAAGATTTGGAAGAAGTAGAACTAAAACTAACCAAGAAAATAATGGATAGAAAGAGCAAGAGCTTGCCAAAATCTGTTAAGATAACTGACAATCTACTAAGACTATTTGGATATTACATAGCAGAAGGTTGGGTACACGAAAGGACACTTGGTTTTACTTTTAGTATAAAAGAGAATGAATATGTAGAAGATGTTAAAAACTCTTTTAAGGAAACTTTCGGTCTAGATGCAAAAATAGATAAAAAACCGGCTAAAAGTTCAACAGATGTTTGTATAGGGCATACACCGCTTTTAAGACTGTTTCAAGAGTGGTTTGGTAAAGGCGCAGCGAACAAAAAAATACCACACTTCCTTATGCTTCTGCCAAAAGAAAAACAAAAAGAATTGATAAAAGGTTTTTGGAGAGGTGATGGATATGTTGGAAAGAAAAAAGCTGGATATAAAACTATATCCAAACTCCTTACAGAACAAATAAAAATATTGCTTTTGAGACAGGGAATTGTCCCTTCAATTTCTGTTAATAGAGCTTACAAAAACCACAGGCAGTCCTATAATATAGAGATAACTAGCGTAAAAAACTTAAATATTCTGGCTGATGTTTTGGAGTTGAATGTTGGGTTTGACATAAAAGAAAGATACCCAAGATACCACTTAACACAAAATTATGTGTATATACCAGTTAGGAGAGTAGACACATTTAATTATGAAGGCCTTGTTTACAATTTGGAAGTGAGAGATGTCCAATCTTATGTTACTGAAAATGCAATTCTACACAATTGTGGTGATTTTACAATCTTATCAACCCTGAAAATGGCGCTGGTTGATTTGAATGTAGATACAGCAAACACACTGATAGTTTCCGGAATCGGTTGCTTGCCGCCAGAAGAAAAAGTGTCTTTAGGGAATGAGTGGGTAAATATAGGCGAAGTTGAGGAGAAGCAGACAGTAATAAACGGGGAGGGGAAATTTGACAATGTTGCAGAAACCTCTATCAGACCATTTTCAGGGAGCCTCATTAAAATTGTGCCACGGATCTCTACAGTTAACTCGTTTAAGCTAACACCAGAACACCCTGTTTTATGTGTAAGAAGGAATTTGATCAGAAGTAGGAATCAAGTAGACAAGGAAAAGCTAAGAAGAACAAAACCCGAATTTATAGATGCTTCTGATCTAAAAAAAGGTGATTATATAGTTTTCAGACCAAACAAAGAAATAAAGGATAATCCAGAATATACAAAAGATTTTTGCAGGTTTTTGGGTTATTATCTTTCTGAAGGGTGGATTAACCGGGGAGGGGGCAGGAACAGAGACTGTCTAAACGTTTCTTTCGCTTTTCATATAAAAGAAAAAAAATATATAGAGGATCTCAAAGCACTTTCTTTAAAATTGTTTAACAGAAAGCCCTATACAAGAATCAGGGAGAATGTGATTGAGATTACTGTTTGTTCGAAGGAGCTGGGATTAAAACTAATCAATATAGCTAGTAAAGGAGCCAGGAAAAAGAAACTCTCAGAGGAGATAATGCTTCTTCCACCAGAAAAACAAAAAGAGATTATAAAAGGCTATTTGAGAGGAGACGCTTGGTACGGTAAAGCCAAATTGGGCAGGCATAACTTATATAGAGCTTCAACAGCCTCCTTTGATCTTGCTGTACAGGTTCAGGAGATAATTGCAAGAGCAGGACAATTTGCAGGCATCTACAAAAAGAAAACAAAACCGCACAACTTAAGCGGTAGAGTGATAAATCCATCTGGCGACCAATATGTTGTTAGTTTCCAACCTAAAAAAGAATGGACAAATACACACAAAACAAAATATGGTTTCTTAGTTCCAATAAGTAAAATAGAAAAAGAATTCTATCAAGGTCCTGTATGCAATTTTGAAACAAGTAGCAATGTGCACTCATATCTTGTAAGAGGTTTTGTAGTGCATAATTGCGGTTCAAAAACCCCACATTTTGTAAAGACTTACGGCTTTGAGGGTTTGCATGGCCGATCTTTACCTGTTGCTACAGCAGCCAAATTGGTGAACCCAAAGCTAACTGTGATTGCTATAACAGGAGACGGTGATGGTTATGGCATTGGCGGCAACCACTTCATGCATACGATGAGAAGGAACCTTGATATGTGCTATATCATCCAAGACAACGAAGTCTATGGTCTGACAAAAGGTCAAGCCTCCCCAACTAGCGAAAAAGGTTTTAAGTCGCCTTCAACCCCTTCAGGAGTTATCGAAGTTCCTGTAAACCCATTAACATGGGCTTTGGTAGGTGGCGCAACCTACATCGCCCGTGGCTACGCAATGGACATCATGCATTTGAGAAAACTTATCGTTGAAGGAATTAAACACAAAGGCATGGCTATTATCGATGTCTTCCAGCCTTGTACAACCTACAACAAAATCCAAACACCAGAATGGTACAAACAAAGAATTTACAAACTGGATGACGACAAAACCTATGACCCAACAAACAAGGTTGCTGCTTTCCAGAAAATGCAGGAATGGGGCGACAAAATCCCAATAGGTTTGCTATACAAAGAGGAAAGACCAACATACGAAGACCACGTGCCACAAAACAACCCGATGCCTGTTGTAGAACAGGATATTTCCAATGTAAACATGGATGTTCTATTCTCCAAATTCATGCAGAAGAGCTAAGCTTTAGAAATAACCAACTCTTTAAACCCTGTTTCTTTGTCAAACTCCCTAGAAAAATTCACACCATCCAATTCCACAATCACAATTTCAGCAGTCACATAGACCAAGCAGCCTTCTTTTACATGACCACCAATGCAATTTCCTTCTTCATCAGAAAGCGTTATATGTAAATGGCTTCCATCTTGAGAAAGTGTGCCCACAAGAGAAACAATCTCAACTTTTTCTCAAAATCCTTTGTTATAGTCTCGTCAGCCATCCGTAAAGTCGCCCTTCTTACAGAACCAACACAAGTCAAAATAAGCCCTGCCTTGGATGCAGCCTCAAAACGAAAGTCTTCATAACTATCTAGCAGAGAGTTTAGTCCCGACCTTTTTCAAAATCTCCTTGAACCAAAAGGTGTAGTTTTGTGGGTTCTTTTTGACATCTTTTAACAAATCCTCCATGGTCACCCACTTGTACTCAGCAACCTCTTCTGGATTTATTTTTGGCTCGCTTTCATATGCCCCGACAAAAACATGGTCAAATTCATGTTCCATCAACCCATTGTCAAAACCCGTTTTGTAAATAAAAGAAAACACTTCCTTCAAACCACAAGAAAAACCCATCTCCTCCTTGAGCCTGCGGCTAGCTGCTTTATCCACATCTTCGCCTTTTCTGGGATGTGAACAACATGTGTTTGTCCATAATCCACCACTGTGATATTTTGTCAACGCCCTTCTCTGAAGCAACATCTCACCCTTTTGGTTAAAAACAAAAACAGAAAAAGCCCTGTGAAGCTTACCCTCTTTATGAGCTTTTATCTTCTCCTCTAACCCAATCTCCTTATCCTTCTCATCAACCAAAATAACCTGCTCCATAAAAGTATATTTTTATATGCTCTGATAGTATATAAACCATATATGGAAATCACAGAAAGCGAGTTTTACAGGCTGGCTACCCAAATAGCAAATCAATCAAGGCAGGCGGCCTTTGCATCCAAAACCCCTGTATTATTGCTACCATCAGAACAACAAGGTAAGTGGCGAACCGAATATAACCAAACCCTACTAAAAAGGATCAAGAACGGCAAACAGAAAACACAATATTTGTTCTCCATACCTCACCTAAAGTCCGAGTTGAACAAATTAAACAAGACAGCCGCAGAAAAAGTATTGGATTGGTGGGCAACATTGTTGACTTACAAAACTCTGGACTTGCGCGCAACAGAAAGGCCATTCGAAAGCTGTGTAATTGGTGACAGCCAAATTTTACTGAAAGAGGGGACGAAAAGATTTTTGATATCCACAAACTTTTCAAAAGGTGCGGAACTGGCAAAGGAATTTAACAAATATTTCAAATCGGCATCATCAAACAACAATATAATAAACCAAATAAGGAGAGCGTTATGATTCTCCACGAGAGCGCTTTGGTGATTATTAAAAAAAGTAACAAATTTCTCCTGATAAAACGCGGCAATCCACCGTTTAAAGGCTGTTGGGCAGCGCCAGGTGGCCACCTAGATAAAGGTGAAACACCATACCAAGCAGCCACAAGGGAAGCTAAAGAGGAAATCGGTGAAATAAAAGTTGAAAAAAAG
>Ga0209541_10011568_pt1 | contig 13793 bp, 9 predicted proteins | sample RifCSPlowO2_01_FD_184027 | JGI IMG/M metagenome (GOLD analysis project Ga0209541, IMG submission 184027) | Groundwater microbial communities from Rifle, Colorado - Rifle CSP2_plank lowO2_0.1 (SPAdes) (version 2) | ecosystem: Environmental > Aquatic > Deep subsurface > Groundwater | place: Rifle...
ATGTCGCCGGCTATTCGTGCGGGTTCGTCCCGGTCGGGTTTGGCACCAAAGCGGACGAGGTCTGTTTTTCCGAGCGCCTGCGCGATATTGAGTACAAGGTCTTTTACGGGCAGGGCGATGCCGGAGCAGATATTAACGGCACCGGTTACTTCACTGTCGAGAAGTGAAGTGAAGGCATCTGCAACGTCTTTCACATACATAAAATCACGGAGTTGATCGCCGGAACTGAGGAGAGCGGGTTCACCTTTCACTAGGGACGTAATAACATACGGCACGAGCCGTGTTGATGCTTCATATGGGCCATACAGAAAAAAAATGCGTCCCCACGCGAGGCTGACATTATTTTCGCTAGAAAATGTCATAGCGAGTCGGTGCGTCTGGCTTTTCGCACGACCATAGGCAGTGTCATGACTCTGTGCTGGCTTGTTTTCGACATAAAATTCCTCGGCAACATTCCAGTCGTACTCGATACAGCTTCCTGCGAGGACGGCGCGCGTGCCACCGCCTGTTCGGAATGCTTGCAACAGAGAGAGTGTCGCGGTCACCCATTTTTCATTCTCGGGCGAAGTTTTGTAGTCTTTCGGATTGACGTACCATGCGAAATGCAGAAGATGGGATGCCTTCACTTCTTCGCATATCGCGCGGATAGAATCTGCGTCCAGAAGATTTCCCTGATGCCAAATGACTTCCGGCTTGCCCTCTGCTATGCCGAAGGGTTTGTCCTCGAGCGGTGCTTCGAAATATATAGCATGCACTTCGTACCCGCGCTCTTGCAGCGGCCGCAGACTGTGCCGTCCGATGAATCCCGTAGCGCCTGTGACCAGTACCTTTTTCATACGCTCCACCGGGGGTATGACATGTCTTTCTCCGAAATGATGCGCGTCGCGGTCTCCGGCCAACGGATAGCGAATGCCGGGTCGTCGAAGCGCACGCCGGCAGTCGACTCTGGATGGAAAAATTCGCCCATCAGATAATGGACTTCGGTCTTGTCCTCTAGCGTCTGGAATCCGTGCGCGCATCCTTTCGGTATATAGAGTGCTTTGCCGTTATCTGCTGAGAGCTCGATGCCGAACCACTTTTTGTATGTGGGCGACTCTGGTCGCAGATCAAGCACAGCATCGAAGAGCGCGCCTCGGGTGCATCGCACGAGCTTCGGCTCGCCGTACGGCTCCGCCTGGTAGTGCATCCCGCGAAGCGTTCCGGCCTTTGCATTGAATGATATGTTGCACTGCCGGACGGACAGAGGAATACCGTGCGCCTTGAATTCTTTTTCGTCGAATGAGCGAGCGAAGAATCCGCGATCGTCTGACAGCGCCTCGCGTTCCACCACGGCTACTCCCTGCAATGTTGTCTCGCTGAATTTCATACAATCCGGAATTCCGGTATTGGAATGATAAACCGCCCGCCACCCTTGCGATAGGTTTCCTGCTGCTTCAGTACTTCATCGGCGTAATTCCACGACAGGAGCAGCGTGTACTCCGGGTGTGTTTCGAGCAGCTTTTCGGGTGCGTAGATGGGCAAATGCGTTCCCGGCGCGAAGCGCCCCTGTTTCTCGGAGCTTTTGTCGACGACGAAATCGATAATCTCCGAGCCTATACCGAAGCAATTGAGCAGCGTCGCGCTTTTCGCAGACGCTCCGTATACCGCGATATGTTTTCCGGCAGTTTTGATCGCTTTCAATTCCGACAGCAGCTTCTCTTTCAAAGAGCTGACCTTCTTCCCGAAATCATCGTAGAACGAATAATCGGCGACGCCCCAGCGCCTCTCTTCTTCAAGAAGCAGCTCAAGGCGCGGCGAACCTTCCATCGCCATACTCATTGGCCCGTCGGCTCTTTGGAAGAACGCACGCAGCGAGCCACCATGTACGGGAATCCGCTCGACATCGACGAGCACGAGACCGTGCAGAGCGAAAAGATTTTTGAATGATGTGGCTGAGTAGTAGCACAGATGCTCATGGTAAATAGAGTCGAATTCGGTGTGGTCGATGAGGTCTTTCACGTAATGATTTTCGATGATGGCGACGCCGTCGGGCTTGAGCAGTGTCGCGATACCGGCTACAACGCCATGCAGGTCCGCTACGTGCGCGACGACGTTGTTGGCATGAATAACGTCCGCCGAATTTCCCTGCGCAGCAAGCTGTGCAGCGAGCTTCTCATCGAAGAATTCCTCTACCGTGTCGATGCCTGCGTCGCGCGCGGTCTTTGCGATGTTGCGGGCAGGCTCGATGCCGATTACTTTGATGCCGTGTTGTTTGTAGTTCTTGAGCAGGTAGCCGTCATTACTCGCTATCTCTGCGACAGTGTGGGAAGCGCCAAGATGCCGGCCCACGACCATACGCTCTGCGAGAGTGCGCGCGTTCAGAAGGACGGTGTCGGAAACGGAAGACAAATAACGATAATCGCGAAAAAGGACATCAGGGGGCACTGTTTCGGTAATTTGCACAAGCGTGCATTGCGGACAAAAGACGAGGTCAAGCGGATACGTCGGTTCCGGTTCATTCAACTGGTCGGGCGTGAGAAGTCGATTGGCCAGCGGTGTTTTGCCGAGCGAGAGGATGTCTTTTAGGTCGGTGTTTCCGCATGAGCGGCAGGAAAATGCGGCTTTCATTACGACTAGCATACATTGAAACCGCGGAATAGAATAGAGAATAATGAGAATCTTCCGGACCATTCCGCTATGGGTCGTCATCGCGTTTTCCGCGCTTACGCTCCTGATTCAGTCGCCATGGATAGTGCTACCGTTCTATGCGGGTTATGCGTATCAAGGCATCAATATCATGCAATTCGGCACGGATGAGCATTACTATCTCGCGCGCGCGAATGCGGTGCTTCAGGGTCGCTCGCTGGGGCATCCGCTCGTGGCAGTGGACGGGGAGTTGCCCGATTCATTCATGAGCGACGTGGAGAAAGTATTTATGATGCCGCTGCGAGCGCTTGGTCTCTCGTCGCATATCGATGTACCTATGCTCTACAATATTCTCAATACTATCGGCGTGTTTGTACTCCTTGTGCTCATCTATCTTCTGGTCTATGCAATGTCGGAAAGTGCGCTTCTTGCAGCCGCCGCAGCGATATTTGCGATAGGGGGGTATCATTGGCTTGAGTATGGGACCGTGATCAAAATGTTGTTGACGGGTCAGCAGATATTTTCGCCGACATACAATATCTTTGGCCGCTCGACCCAGCCCTATACGGCACTCGTGCCTTTTGTAGGTTTTCTTATTTGCACATACCGCGCTCTCATGCAGGAGCTGCCGAGGCCATCGCTCCAAAACGCGTGGTCTTTTCGTTATGTGCTGGGAGCGGGTGTGCTCTTCGGCTCACTGTTCTATAACTACTTTTATGCGTGGACGTTCGCACTCGCGTTCCTCGGATGCGTTACGCTGACGTCACTTGTTTGGCGAAAATGGGGCTCGGCCGTGACCGCTATTGCGGTCGGCAGTGTCGGCATAGTGCTTGGCGCGTATCCGCTCTATGGCCTGTTCCAGCTATATACCTCCGACATGGGACGGGAGCTCTCGTATTTTTTTCTAGGTACGTACGGGCATATATTCATCAGGAGTCAGAGCGGTGTGGCCGTGCTCATTTTGTTCGGCATATACTGGTATCTGCATCGCAATGATAAGAACAATTTCTTTATTCTCGCGCTTATTCTCGCCGGATGGGTGGCGCTTGAGCAGCAGCTTGTTACCGGCCGGGTCATAGAATCCGACCACTACTATTGGTATTTCATCTTGCCGATGTCGATCGCTCTCGCCACATACATGGGTGCGCGACTTGTCGGCATGTATTCAAAAGCATTGGCACGTTGGATGTGCATCGCACTTATTGTCGGCGCATTCATCTGTACCGTCGGCGGCCAATACAGGTCGTTCCTGTTGGCTCTGCCGATCCATATGCGCGAGCAGGATTTTGCGCCCGTCTTGAAAAAATTACAGGAATTGCCGGAAGGCGTCATTCTCGGCGACGCCGGCGGCAGGGGGACCTCCATGCTTCCGAATATTTATACACAAGATACAGCATTCTTTAATTTCTTCGCTCTCGTGGGCGTCTATCCCAAGGACATGTACCGCGATGCGCTGTATACCTATTTGTATATTAATAAAGTATCGCGAAGCGACGCGGAAGCATATTTGAGAAAAGAATTGGCCTCTTCGACCCGGCCTACTACCTACACGCAAATGTATGAAGAACTCGAAGGATACTATGCAGGCATACCGCTCATCGATTATCGCGACTCGCCGTCCCCGCACACCGATCCGCGGATGCTTGCCGCGCGCGCCACATTTCTGCCCGAAATCGGCAAGGAGTATCGCGCTTTTGCCGCCTCGCCACAGCATGTGCGTGAAGTACTAGAGATGCGCGGCGTGCGCTACATTCTCTGGGATACCCGCGCGTATCCGGAATGGGACCCGGCCGCGTTGGGGCCTCTCACTGTCCTTGCGACCAGCACCGACGTACTACTGTATTCCATTGAAGACGTACGCAACTAGCGCAAAGCAGGTCAGTATCCCAAGAAGCTTGTCGTTCACTCGCCCTTTGGTAGGATGGGTCAAACCAAGACTGCATGGCCAAAGCATATTTCGTCCTGATGATATACAACGAGGAGGAATCCATCCTTCCCGTTATTGAGAGTATTGCCGGTTGCACGATGCCTGCGCAGTATGAACGCCGCATTATCGCCATCAACGACGGAAGCACCGACGCAAGCCAAGAAGTACTTGAACGGGCGGCACGCGTCTATCCGGTCCACACGATACACTACAAAGAAAGGAGAGGAATGCCCGCCTCATTCAAGGGCGCGTTCCGGTATTTGGAGAGCGTCCTGCAGGACGACGACATCGTATTCACGCTCGAAGCTGACGGCACGAATGATATCGCGTGCGTTGCGCCTCTTGTCGCAGAGATTGAGAAGGGAGCGGACGTAGTGATTGCTTCCCGCTACGCGCCGGGCGCGGCTTCGATAGGATTTCCGCGGCTTCGTCTATGGGGCAGCTCACTCATTAATACGTTCCTACGCGTCCTGTGGGACGTGCCGAATGTGCGCGATTGCTCGGTGCTCTACCGGGTGTATCGCGGTTCTCTTTTGCGTAGATACATCGCGGACGACATTCCGTTTGCGGCGCGTAAGTCATTTGCTGTTATTGCGGAAATACTTCTGCACGTATCGCGCTACACGGGCAAGTTCGCGGAAGTACCGCTCCGCTACGATTACGGTCTCAAAAAGGGGCCATCGAAAATGAAATTGCTCCAGACGCTGTGGGAATATACTCGTATTACGCCGTATACGCCGCTGCGGAAGCAGCCGATTTTTTGGATTGCTGCGGCGGCTTTCGCCGTTCGCCTCTGGGGCATTACGTACGGCTTCCCGGATCTTCTGGTGGCGGACGAGCCGGCTCTTACGCGGGGGGCACTCACGATGCTGAAGCTGCATACGCTCATCCCCGCATTTCATGCAGCGGACTTCAGTGCGCTGTACTACCCGCCGCTCACGTCGTACCTCTATCTCATCGTGCTCGCTCCCGTAATGAGTATCGCGTATCTGTTCTCCGGATATGCCTCGCTCTCCCAGTATGCAAATTACCTGATACTCGACCCGACACTGCCGTGGATTGCTACGCGCGCCCTCTCCGCGTTCATCGGCGCGCTTACGGTCTACTTTCTGGGGAAAATATCGGAGCGGATGTACCCGGGCAGCGGGGTATACGCGGCGCTCTTTCTTGCGACCAGCTTTTTGCACGTAACGTTCTCCCATATTGCGCGGCACTGGGTACTCTCGATGCTTTTTGAGACCGCGCTCCTATGGGCCGGCTTCCGTCTTTTCCAATCGGGCAAAACGCGATGGTACGTACTCTCCGGTATTTTTTCGGGTCTCGCTTTCGGGAGCGGTGTCATGCCTGTGCTCGGCGGCCTTGTGCCCGGGCTTGCGCACTTCTTCCGGCAGGGGAGTTTCGCGCAAAAGCTGCGCGCGCCCCGCCTCTGGATTATGGCGGCGCTCGCCGCTCTTGTAGGAGGATTATTTTTGCTGGTACATCCGCGCATCGCGTCCGATTTTCTCGGAGTGCTCGCGAGCCGTGCGGCTGTACCGCATGTATCGGAAGTACTCTCCGGACTTGTGCGGATGTACCAGGTCGAACTGCGCGGTCTCATGCAGGTTGAGCCTGTAATCATCGTATTTGCGTTCGTCGGTCTTTTGTATCTTCTGCGCCGGAATCGCAGGATTGGTGCCGTTCTCGCGTTTTCCATTCTCCTCTCTATTCTCATTCTCTATTTCGCCTTCGTGTATCTCATGCACTATTTGAATTTGATCCTGCCGGCCCTCGTCGTCCTCGCGGCAGTCGGTGCTTTTGAAGCGGTTGAGATGGCAAAACGACGCTGGTTGCGCGTTGCGCTCATCATCTGCATATTCGCGCTGCCGACAGCCGTCGCGCTGCGCGTCAGCTACTTATGGACGCAGCCCGACACGCGACACGAGGCGCGCGCGTATGTCGAAGCGAACATCCCCCGTGACGCACACATCGTCTCGTGGGTGCCGTACATGAAGATCGTGTGGCCCACGGCCTCGGCCATCCGCGAGCGCATCGCATTCAATCCGGGTTCCGCGAGATTGGTCGACGAGACCCTGCTCTCGCTCGCGACATCAAGCTACCCCGCGCCCGCGTTTGATGTATTCGAGCTCGGTACTGCAGACGAAGACGTGCGCGCGAATATGACCTACGAATGGCTCGCGAGCCGGCACTTCGATTACGTGATTGTCGACCGGTGGGGCACGCAGTATCCGGCTTTGGAAAAGCTCATTGCAGAAGGGCGGGTCGTGGCCCGTTTTCCCGAACATGGAGACGCGATTGATATTCTTGCGACCGACGTCATCGGGCACAAGTTCGAAGGCCCTTCGATTGCCGCGTTTTCTATACAACGCATGGGTCCGGAGATCTGGATCGTCAAACTGACAAAGTAATATGAGCAAAAAGACGGTTATACTTTTTGGCGCATCGGGCCTCCTCGGCGCAGAGCTCCTCCGCGCCTTTACGAACGACTCGTACACCGTGGTCGCGCCATCCCGCACAGAGCTCGACGTTACAGACTCCGCCGCACTTGCGGACCTTTTTGCACGCACGCATCCGGACCTCGTCGTGAACGCCGCGGCCTCTATCGATGTCGATGCCATCGAAGACGATCCGTACCCCGCATGGCAGATAAATGCTTTGGCTGCAGGCGCCATTGCGCGCGCGCTTGGGCAGTCGGACACGCGGCACACTCACCTAGTACACATAAGCTCCAACTACGTGTTCGGTGACGCGCAGGAGCACTATCGTGAGGATGACATTCCGTCGCCGGTGAATACGTACGGAGAGACTAAGGCGCTCGGCGAGTCCCTGACGGAGTTCTATTGCAAGAAGGCGGGCATCAACTACCGCATCATCCGTACCTCGTGGCTGTATTCGCCGCACAAGGAGACGTTCGTGGACCGTGTTGCAAAGACTCTCTTGAAGGGTGAAAAGATCGAGGCGTCTCCAACGCAGTTTGGCAATCTCACGTTTGCGCCCGACCTCGCGCACGCAGTGGCGCAGATGTGCGGTGAGGAAGCACCGCCCCCCGGTATATACCACTTGGTAAATGATGTGGCATCTCCGCGAGGCGGCATTTCGCGCTACGAAATAGCTGTCTGCATTGCCGAAACAATCGGCGCCCCGCTCTCTCTGGTACAAAAAAGCTCACACCCGGTCGCTTTTATCGCGAAACGCCCCGACCACGCGGTTCTTATCAATACCAAAGCGTCCCCGCTTCCTCCGTGGGACGATTCGCTCCGGGCGTATATCCGTACGAAGTATCTCTCACAATGAAGCCCGCCCTGAAGCGCAGGTCTTCAAACATGCTCTAGAATAACGGAATTTAGCAGGAGTCGACCGGAGAATGGACAGGGGAAACGTTCCCCGCTATAGTTCCCCTCTGCCACCTTTTCAAATGAAAAAAGCACTTATTACCGGAATGACGGGTCAAGACGGGTCTTATCTCGCCGAGCTCCTTATCGGGAAGGGGTATGACGTGCACGGGCTTATACGTCGCTCAAGCACCTTCAACCGGCAGAATATCGATCATATTTTCAACTCCGATACCGAACGCTCGAAACATCTCCACTACGGAGACATGATCGACATGAACTCCATCATGTCCATCTTGAGCGAAGTGAAACCCGATGAAATATACAATCTCGCGGCGCAATCTCACGTGAAGATTTCGTTCGAAGTCCCTTCGTACACTGCACAGGCCGACGCGCTCGGCGTGTTGTCCCTGCTCGAGGCGGCGCGACTCCTCAATCCGAAGATGAAGATATATCAGGCATCGACTTCGGAGTTGTATAGCGGGGAAGAGAAGTACGCTCCCCAGAGCGAACTGACGCCGTTTAAGCCGCGAAGTCCCTACGGCGCCGCAAAACTGTACGCCTTCGAGATTGCGCGTATCTATCGCGAGAGTTACGGCATGTTCGTCGTGAACGGCATCCTCTTTAATCACGAGTCGCCGCGTCGCGGACTCAATTTCGTTTCGCGGAAAATAGCGCACGGTGTGGCGGAGATCGCGGCGGGTCGACGATCCCATATCGAGTTGGGCAATCTTGATGCCTCGCGCGATTGGGGATACGCGCCGGAGTACATGGAAGCCGCATGGCGTATGCTGCAGCAAAAAAAAGCCGGTGATTACGTTATTGCGACGGGAGAGACGCACACCGTGCGTGAATTCGCCGAGGAAGCGTTCCGCATCATCGGTGTAGAGCTCGTCTGGAAGGGAAAGGGATTCAAGGAGATCGGTATAGACCGCAAGAGCGGCAACAAAGTGGTGACAATCGACCCGAATTACTTCCGCCCCAACGAGGTGGATTACCTCCGTGGCGACGCGCGTAAAGCGAAGCGCGAGCTTAGGTGGAAGCCGAAGGTCACATTCAATACCTTGGTCGGGCTCATGATGAAGTCCGAACTCGCGCGGGCAGGGCTCAAATAAGCGCGTATGAAGAAATTCCCACGGCAGATCGGCGTCGGTTGCCTTGAAATCACCGCCAAAGAGAAACGCAACGTGAACGAGGTCCTGGAAAGCGGACGGCTTTCGTACGGCCCGTTCTTGCGGCGATTTGAGAAGGCATTCGCCCGGGCCCATGACATGCGGTTTGCCGTAATGGTGAATAGCGGAACGAGCGCGCTTGAAATGGCGCTCGCGTGTCTCAAAGAAGTGTACAAATGGAAAGACGGGGACGAAGTGTTGTGTCCGGCAGTGACCTTTGTCGCCTCGAGCAACGTCATCATCGCCAACAATCTCACGCCTGTTTTCGTTGATGTCGATCCGCGAACCTACAACATCGATCCGTCCAAGATAGAAGCGCAGATCACGCGACGCACGAAGGCTATCATGGTAGTCCACCTTTTCGGGCAGCCGGCGGCCATGGACAAGATAATGAAGATTGCGAGGAAGCACCGTTTGCGGGTCGTCGAGGATTCCTGCGAGACGATGTTCGCAACATATAAAGGCACGTCGGTCGGTTCGTTCGGCGACATCGGTTGTTTCTCCACCTACGTTGCTCATATATTGGTGACCGGCGTCGGCGGACTCGCCGTGACGGACGACCCGAAACTCGCCGGGATACTTCGAAGTCTTGCGAACCACGGTCGCGACAATATCTATATTTCCATCGACGACGATAAGAAGCTCGGAGACGCAAAGCTGAAGGAGGTTATGTCCCGCCGGTACAATTTCATCCGGCGCGGGTACAGTTACCGCGTAACCGAGATGGAGGGAGCACTCGGGTGCGCGCAGCTCCTGCGCCGCGTATCCAACATAGCGAAACGCAAGCAGAACGGGGCGTATCTCAAAAAGCACCTTGCGCAGTTCGAAAACCATCTGCAACTTCCCTCATGGCCGGCACATGCCGATCATGTGTTCATGATGTTCCCCGTTGTCATCAGGGAGAATTCTCCCGTCAAAAAAACCGAGCTGACGCATTTTTTGGAGCGTCATAATATCGAGACCCGCGAAATGCTCCCGCTCATCAACCAACCCTACAACATCGCTCTCTTCGGCGACCTTGAGTCGAGATATCCGGTCGCACGCTGGATAAATACCAACGGGTTCTACATAGCATCACACCAAATGCTCACCGCCAGGGAGCGCAGCTACATCGTACGTGCATTCAAAGAATTTTTCGCCTCACAGGTATGAAGAAGGCACTCCGGTGGGTCGCGGTGTCGGGGGGATTTGACCCTCTGCACATCGGGCACGTACGGATGTTCAAGGCCGCGCGGAAGCTCGGCGACAAGCTCGTCGTCATTATGAACAACGATAACTGGCTCCACGCGAAGAAGGGGTTCACGTTCATGCCGCAAAAAGAGCGCGCCGAGATAATCAGATCGTTCCCCTTTGTTGATCGCGTGGTATTCACCGGCCATAGCAAAAAGAATCCAGAAGGAAGCCCGTATCACCGCGGCGTATCGCGGGAACTCATAAAGATCACGCCTGATATTTTTGCGAATGGCGGCGACAGGGATAAGAAAAACGCAGCGGACCAGCGGTCGTCATTGTATTGGGACACTAAGACGTGCAAAAAGCTCGGCATCAAAATGGTCTTCAATGTAGGGAAGGGAGGCAAAGTCCAATCGTCCTCATGGATGATAAGTAATTCACGCCGTCCCGCTTCGAAGACCATCCGCCCGTGGGGAGAATATTACGGGTGGGACGAGGGGAGCGAATGGAATCTCAAGACCATCTACATCAAACCGAAAAGCCGATTGAGCTTGCAGTACCACCATCATCGCGAAGAGTGGTGGCTCCTTGTGGAAGGTGATGCGACCGCAACCGTCCACGAGGGCAAAGAAGTACTCACAATTCCGCTCCGGAAAGGGGAGGTATTCCGCGTCGGTAAAAAGCAGATACACCGGCTCTCATCGAAAAAAGGCGGGGTAGTCGTCGAGGTCGCCTACGGGATATTCAACGAAGAAGATATCGTGCGCCTGGAGGATGACCACGGCCGTGCCCCGCTGCGGCGGGGACGTATCCCGAAGGCCCTCAAACGAAAGCACCGGTAGTGCTATAATCGTCCCCATGATACTCGAAAAGACACTCCGCTGGACCGTCCTTGCCTCCGTCTTCCTTCTTACGCTCATCCCTTTTTTCATCGCGGAGTCGCTCTTCTTCCCGTTCATCACGGGTAAGAATTTCGCTTTCCGCATTCTCGTTGAGGTCATGGCGGCGGGCTGGCTCGCGCTCGCGCTCGTCTATCCCGCATACCGTCCGCGGCGCTCATGGGTACTCGCCGCATTTGCGCTCTTTGTCGTCATTGTGGCGCTCGCCGATGCGCTTGGCGCGTATCCCTTCAAAAGTTTTTGGAGCAATTACGAGCGCATGGACGGATGGGTGACGCTCGCGCATCTCTTCATGCTCGCCGTCGTCGCCTCATCAATGCTCAACACAGAAAAGCTCTGGAAGGCGTTCTGGCAAACGGAGCTCGTGATGTCGCTCGCCATCGCCGCGTACGGTTTTTTGCAGCTCTTCGGCATCGTGAGCCTTACGGCGGGGTTCTCTTCGGTATCCCGGCTCGATGCGACATTCGGTAATCCCATTTATCTGGCGGTGTACATGCTCTTCAATGCGTTCATCGCTGCGCTCCTGTGGGCGCGTGCTTGGGAAAAGAGCATGCCCGGCTCGCGGATGGGGTTGTCTCTCGCCTACGGAGCGGTGGTGGCGATTGACTGCTTTGTGGTACTGCTTACGGGCACCCGCGGGACTATTCTCGGTCTTATCGGAGGAATTTTCGTTTCGGCCGTCTTGGTCGCGCTCTTGGGGCGCGAGTCTCATACGAGGCTTGCCCGCGCGGCGCTCGGCATCGTCATCGGCATCGTCATTCTCTCGACCGGTTTCTTTTTCGTACGCGATTCCGCATGGGTGCAGCGCGTCGGGTTCTTGCAGCGGCTCGCGACCATCTCGGCGACGGACAGCACAACCAAAGCCCGTTTTTACAATTGGGGCATGGCGTGGGAGGGCGTGAAAGAACGGCCGCTTTTGGGCTGGGGGCAGGAGAACTACGCGGTCGTCTTCGACAAGTACTACGACCCGCGCATGTACGGGCAGGAACCGTGGTTTGACCGCGTACACAACATCGTCTTCGACTGGCTGGTCGCCGCAGGCATCCTCGGGTTTTTGAGCTACCTGAGCATTTTTGCCGCTGCACTCGCGGCACTCTGGCATCGTCCGCGAAATGCAAAGAGTCCCGCGTTCTCGGTCGTCGAGAGCAGCATTCTTACGGGAGTGTTGGCGGGATACTTTTTTCACAACCTTTTCGTCTTCGACAACATAACGAGCTACATGCTCTTCGGCTTCATCATCGCCTACATCATCTGGAGGCGCAGCGAGAGTACGGCATCGCCGCGGCTCTGGGGCGTGTCGCTGCCCGAACAAAGCCTGCCGGTCGTAGCCGTCGTCGCGGCGCTCATGCTCTGGGGCGCATCCGCATGGATAAACGGTTCGGCTCTCGCACAGAACCGTCTCCTCATCAAAGCCATTAGTCCGTACCCCGACGGCATTACGAAGAATCTCGACTACATCAAGCAAGCTGTCGCGAAGGGCTCGCTCGGTACGCAGGAGGCGCGCGAACAGCTCGTGCAAATGGCGACCAAGGTGGCTTCCGCATCGGGCATTGATACCAAGCTCAAACAGGAGTTTTACGATTTCTCGGTTGCACAAATGGAACTGCAGCAAAAAGCGTCGCCGCTCGACGCGCGGCCCGCGCTCTTCCTCGGGCTTCTGCATGATTCGTTTGGCAATTATGCGGCGGGTGCCGAGGCGCTCGCGCATGCGCACGCACTTTCTCCGACCAAACAGTCCATTCTGTACGAAATGGCGCGCAACGCGCAGATGCGCGGAGATACCACAGGCATGCTGCGATACTTCAAGACCGCCTATGAGCTCTATACCCCCAACGTGCAGGCCCGCATTCTCTACGCGGCCGCCGCAATAGTGACCCGCAATGACGCACTCGCCACAGAGCTACTCGCACCCGTCATTCCGACGGGCGAGGCGGCAGACCCGCGCATCGCGAGCGCGTACCTCCAGCTGAAACGCTTCGACAAGATTGCCGTCATATGGGAAGCCTACGTGAAAGTCCGCCCCACTGACCCGCAGGGATATTTCACCCTTGCCGCCGCGTACTATTCAATGGGAGACCGCACGAAAGCGATAGTCGCCCTTGAGGCCGCTTCCAAGCTCTCTCCCGATGTCGCGCTTCAGGCGGCCACCTTTATTGAGCAGATACGCAATGGCACGCTAAAGTTGGAATAACTATTGCCATATTCACGGATGGGGTTATAATTTCCCCGTGAGTGCCACACATCCGTGTGATGTGCGGTTCTATAGATTGAAAGTCGTCAAAGCACCGTCCGCAAGGAGGGTGTTTTGATTTACGGGTTGCGAGCCTTTCCAGCAGTGGTACGCTTTGGGGAGTAGGGCATAGTGTGGAGGGCGGCGGCACTCATAAAAGACTTTCACTTTGGAGCTCGCACCCGTCCTCCACATTGTGCCTACACAATGTTGGGCGGGTGCGAGCTGCTCGCCCTATTTCCTGTTCGCTTCGCTCACACCGGAAATTTCCGCAGCGCGGAACCGGATGAAATGCGGTCAACCGCATTTCATTCCTCCACATTGTGCCTTACTGGCGACGTAGAGCGAGCGAAAAGCAAAAGTTTACTTTTGCTTTTCCGAGCCGAGAAGCCAGCAACCCAAAGGGTTCACACAATGTGGGGCGGGCGCGTGCTCCAA
>Ga0209541_10011570_pt1 | contig 13791 bp, 12 predicted proteins | sample RifCSPlowO2_01_FD_184027 | JGI IMG/M metagenome (GOLD analysis project Ga0209541, IMG submission 184027) | Groundwater microbial communities from Rifle, Colorado - Rifle CSP2_plank lowO2_0.1 (SPAdes) (version 2) | ecosystem: Environmental > Aquatic > Deep subsurface > Groundwater | place...
TGAAGGTAATGTGAAAATTAGTTTACAAATTAGCAGAGTTGTAATATTATGCCATTAAAATTCTTCTCGTCGGACAGCTTTTACTACTAATATTCAGTTTGAGTGTCAACTAATTTCGGAATTATACATTGGCAATATTATTGCAGCAGGCGCGAAGTTTATTTTTCACTTAGCACTTTATTAATCTGCTTCAATGCTTCTTTCAATACCATCTTGTTGTCATAACCTTTAATCATCTTTTTAATCCTGTCATTATCATATTCTTTGTATTCTTTTATCGTTTTGTTCAAAATTTGAACTGCTCTTGTGATATTATCCACAATTGTTATTGTAGATTTTTGCGCACTTCTTGACAATGGATTCAAATCAACTACAATAACTTTCTTTCCGTTCTTTATTAATGCTTCTGTCCTATCTCCATCTTCCAAAGGCACAAAAACGACATCAGCCCCATAAATACCAGTTTTATTAACATATCTCCTATTGCTTTCTAAAAAGTTTATTTTAACATTTTTTTGTGGCAGCAAGACTTCTTTTGCGCCATTTTGTATCAAGTGGTTTTTTATTTTTACTTCCCTATTCTTGGAAGTATGAAAAATATTTACCTCCAATTTTGCTGGAATTATTTTTGCAAGTTCAGAGATATCTGTCGGGACTAAGGCTGCTGTGTTGCCGTTAACAGACACCACGGGGTGCTTTGCTGTTAGAAGCATCGCTGCAGCTGCCTCAATGGACTTCATTGCAGATTTGGTGGTTTTTTCTCCCAAAAGATAATCAAAAACTTCCCCTCTGCCATGGGCTATCAATCCATCTATAGATGTTATGCCCCCCCTTATTCCTTCAACTATGAGTTCTCTTGTCTTTAGGGAGTTATACCTTGGATGTGATCTTGGGATTTTCATACGGTAAATTCAGAATGCATTGTTTATAAATTTAATCCAAAAACTGGAGGTTATATTTTATCGTAGAGTCCGTATACTACACCCGCAATAAGCCCACAATAACTGCTTAAAGCTGCTGCCTTCAAGTATGGTGCAGAAGTCCTGATAAAATATTTTGCTATTTCTAATGGAGTCAAAGAAGTGAGCTTATCCTTTACCTTAGCTGTGTTTATAAAATGCATTACTAGATTATAGCCTGGCAACAAATCCTGCGATTGCCATAGGCCTTTAGACCACAATGTGCTTTCTACACAGCTTTCTAAGCCTGAATTTTTCGCCATTTCATTTTGCAATGACCACCAGATCTATAAATGTTTTTATACCTTGATTAAATCTCGAAATTATCTGGTTTATCTGGCTATTGTATAACCCGCGCGCATTTATCGCTTATCTTTAATTTTTTGCAGCCTCTGAATTTTTTGTCGCTGAAAACAGCTTTTCCCAGCATTACCATAGAGGCATTTCCTTTTCTTTCTTTAATCTTTTTTATGGCGTTGATAACATTTTTGTCTCTCAGCAATCCGCTTTCTTCCGCAAAATCATTTGAAATCTTTGTTAATTCTCCAAAAGTTATATCTTCCTTTTTTAAGTTTCTGATTTTGCTCAATGCATTTATTCCAGCTTTATTAATGCTGGATTTTATTTTTGTGTTTGAGATTATATACTTTGTGCTTAATTTTCCAAAAATCCTGTAATAAAAAGTTTTGTTCCTTATTGGCATTTTTCTGGTCTTGAATTTATAGCTTGATTCGTATTTTGCCAGAAAACCCCCATAAAACTGGTTTACAACATCTCCCAGCCCAGTCATATTCTCAACTTCCGCGACATGGGCTATTACTGCAAGATCTTTTTTTGCTTTTCTTAGCTTTAATAAGCTGTTTAATGCATATGCTGTTGCTAGTGCGCTTGCCCCGCTTAACCCAAAGCCGCAGCCTAAAGGCAACCGAGATTTTATCCTTACCTCTATAATTTCTCTTGTTAATCCTTTTATTACAGAAATTACTGTAGGAAAATTTATCTTTTTATTGTTGAAATAGACTGCATTTTGTTTATTTTTTTCATCCTTTAATTGTCGGTTTTGATTTATTTTTCTATCGGAACTTTTTTTGCTGTTGCTTGCTCTTCTTATTGTTACTATGACTCCTTGATCAATTGTGAATCCTAAGCCCAATGATCCAGATGTTCTTGGGTTATTTGTTCTCTTGATCACAAAAATACAGCTTATGTTTCCCGGGGCAAATGCCTTTGCAGAATTCATTGTATAAAATCCAGTATTTTGTTGGCTATAATCCTTTTATCCTCAAGTTTAACGTGGCATATTTTCTTGTCTTTATTGATGATATAAACTTCATTAGTCTCCACATCAAACCCAGAGCCTTTTTTGCCGACATCATTTGCCACGACCAGGTCAGCATTAGCCCCTTTGAGAAGGGCATAAGCCCTGTCTATTAAAGTATTTTTGCTTACATTATATTCCGCCTTGAACCCAACAAGAAAGATTTTTTTGTTTATTTTCTTTATTCTTTCGAATATCTTTATCGTTGGCGAAAGCTCAAGGTTGAGTGTTTCATAGCTTTTTAGCTTTTTTTTTGCCCCGTTGTTTATGGAAAAATCAGATACAGCAGCGGCATGTATCATAACATCAAAGTCTTCTATACTTGTTTTGATCTCTCTATAAAGGCTATTGGAGTCTTTTATTTTAACATCTTTAAAATGGTATTTTGGCTCAACAGAATTCTCTCCCCTAATCAATTTTACTTTTGCGCCCCTAAGAAAAGCTTCTTCCGCGATATAAACTCCCATCCTTCCGGAGCTTTTGTTAGTTATTACCCTAATAGGGTCTATATATTCGGATGTGGCTCCAGCTGTTACGAGGATTTTTTTGCCTGCAAGATTATGTCTCCTCTTTATTGCCATTTCTATTCTTCCAACAATCTTATCCAAATTTGCAAGTCTACCTACCCCCCTATAACCGCAGGCTAAATCGCCATACTCTGGATCAGCAAATTCATATTTTAACTCTTTCAACTTTTGGATATTGTTTTGCAGAATTGGATTTTTCCACATCTTTACATTCATCGCCGGACAGATTAAAACAGGCGCATTTGTCGCCATGACGCTTGTTGTCAATAAGTCATCGGCAATGCCGTTTGCTATCTTCCCAATGACATTGGCTGTAGCCGGGCATATCAGGAATAAGTCAGCAATATCAGCCAGGCTTATATGCTTTATCGGCTTATTTTTTTTAGTATAGTGCCTATAATCGATATCAGGGTCAAACAAATCATCCTTTACATCATTTCCGGAAGCCCTCTGAAAATATTTTTCATCGACAAGCTTCTTCGCAGAATGAGTCATTATAACATGCACATTGGCTTTCTCTTCCCTCAATTTTTTGATTAAGCCTAGAACCTTATAGCATGCAATACCTCCGGTTACGCCAATTACAATATTTTTGCCGTTCAAGCCTAATTCCATAATGCCAAAGAGAAGGAATATTTGTTTATAAATGTTATTCAATTCTCAATTGACAAATTAATCTGCATTTTTGCTAGATAACAAGCTTTTCCAATCAATTCAAACTTAAATTTGATCAAGCCACTGGCGCAGCAGTTCCGGAAACATTCTCTTTATTCTTTCACTCTTTAACGTAGGGGCTTTTTTAGTTATATCATAATCAGAAAGATTTCCAGTTTCAAGAAGCATTTTTTCATTCTTCAATTCCTTTGAAGCCGCATAAAAATATTTCTCAAGAAACGCCCTGAAGGGCGGGGGTTTAAACCCCTAGTACCTTGACACATTAATTATGAAACATAGAGCTTGATAGAATAGTGCTGGATTGGCTACGAAAGTGTTTCAAAATTAAACTGTCAGAATACTAGTGCACTAAAATCAGGAGACATAGGCTTCTGCCATAAGAAAGTGATTTAATAATCTTTAGTTTTGTTTTTGTTTAAAGATTATGTGACTTAAAACAGACCAGATATTAGCCTAAGTTTTATGGAATCAGTCAATGGAAACTGTGTTTATCCTCTGGAAAATTCCCTTCTTTCACTTCCCGGATATAATGTTTAAAAGCGTTTCTCATTTCTTCTCCTAGGGCAGCATACCTTTTGACAAATTTTGGTGATATTTTGGCATATAACCCAAGCATGTCATTTGTGACTAAAACCTGGCCGTCGCACTCAGGGCCTGCGCCTATGCCTATTGTTGGAATTGACAGGGATTTGGTGATGTTTTTTGCTAAGTCACGCGGAATTCCCTCTAGCACTATGGAAAAACATCCTGCTTGCTCGCATTGTTTTGCCAGCAGCATGATTTCTTTGGCGCCTTCTTCGTTCTTTCCCTGCACCTTGAATTCCTTCGTTTGGGGCGTTAAGCCTACATGAGCCATAACCTGGATACCATTTTCCACCAAAAATCGTGCAATCTCCGGTTTATTCTCAATCTTTACTGCATCCACTCCAATCTTTATCAAAGCTTCTGCATTTAATACAGCACTCTCATTATTGTCAAATGTCCCTACAGGCAAATCTGCAACAGTCAGCGCATTTTTTGTACCCCTCACAACGGCTCCAGTATGCCTAAGCATGTCTTCCATTGTAACGCTTAATGTATTGTCATAACCTAAAATAACCATTCCAAGGCTGTCCCCTATTAAGATTATGTCAATCCCGGCTTCATCTAATACTTTGGCAGTAAAATAGTCATAGGCTGTAAGCATTGCTATTCTCTGCTTGCCTTTCATAGACCTTATTCTGCCTATCCTGGCTTCCATGAGCAACAAGTTATTAACCATGATTTAAAAATCTATTTTTTCCTATAGCGGAGAAAACGAATAATTGAGCAAAATAGTTTGTTTTCTCAGATATAGTGGCACAATAATTATGCTCAATTATTTAGTTACGCCACTATAGGTTTAAATTGTCAAACACACACCAACCATAATTTTTATATACTAGCGTTGGGAAGATATAACCCTAATGGTCAAGGTAAAAAAAGAGGGTATTATTCTAAAGCCTACCAATCTCGAATTTGAAAGTCAGGGCGTTTTAAATCCTGGATGCATGCAGGTAGGCAATAACGTCCATATGTTCTACAGGGCTGTAAGGAAGGGGAACCATTCCAGCATAGGCTACTGCAAATTGCAAGGCCCGTTGAAAGTTGCTGAAAGGGCTAAAAAGCCTGTTTTGATCCCGGAAAAAAGTTATGAAAGCCGGGGAACTGAAGATCCTAGAATTGTTAATATAGGCGGCACTTATTACATGACCTATACGGGCTACGATGGAAAAAATGTGAGAATCTGCTATGCTACAAGCAAAGATCTCTTAAGATGGACCAAGAAAGGAGTTGTATCCCCAAGCATAACATATGACAAAGCAGAGAATTTTTTTAGGACATGCGGAAATCTGAAGGACAGATATTTCCTTTTTGAGTCATACTACAAAGACAAGGTAGACAAAAATGTATTGCTATGGGACAAAGATGCTATGCTGTTTCCCAGAAAGATAAAAGGAAAGTTTGCAATGATTCATAGGGTCCTTCCAGATATACAGATCATAACTTTTGAAGATTTTGAAGACCTGACTTTAGAATATTGGGAGAATTATTTTAGGACACTATGCGACCACATAGTGCTTGAATCGAAGCACTGGTATGAGACTAGAAATATAGGTGGTGGGGCTCCGCCAATAGAGACTGCTAAAGGATGGCTCCTGATTTATCATGCTGTTGATGATATGAATAAAGGCAGGACTTACCGCGCAGGAGCAGCTTTGCTTGATAAAAATGACCCAACAAAAGTTTTGGGGCACCTTCATGAGCCTCTTTTCTCGCCAAGCGAAGACTGGGAATGCAGGGGTGTTGTAAACCGGGTGGTTTTCCCCACAGGCACAGCAATTTTCGGCAAAAGGCTGTACATATACTATGGGGCAGCTGACAAGTATATTGCAGCGGCATCAGTCAATATCAACGAACTTCTGGACTCTCTGACAAAACACAATAAATAGATTCCTGCACCAATATGGACAACAATGAAAAAAAATACAGAAAATTTGGATTAGTGCGAGAGATGCTTGAAGTTCCTTCTATCTTAAAAAATTTCAGCGCAGAAAGTTTAGAAAATCCAATTGCAGCGATAAAAAAGGCAAAAAGGCTGTTTCTGACAGGAGAAGGCTCTTCAAGAATTTTTCCATCAAAGAATATGATTTATGCTTCTCTCATCAAACAATGCGATATTGCTGTCCATTCAGGAGGGGCAAGGCAGGCAGCAGAATTTAGCCTAAAGGGGTTTGTTTTGTTGGGGGCATCTAATTCTGGGAGGACAAAAGAGGTTATTTCCCTGTTCAAAAAAAACAGGCATTGCCAAAAATTTGCACTTACTGGGAACAGGAATAACCCATTAAATAAATTTAGTGATCAAACTTTTATCTTAAATTGTGGTGAGGAAAAAGCCGTATCAGCAACGAAAAGCGTCATTGAAGAGGCATTGTTTTGCCATAATCTGTTATTGAATCTCAATGGAAAAAGCATATCAAAACATAGCCTGGATGAATTGTCAAAAAAATCATCAAAAGTCTTAACAATGAAAATTGAGGATAAAATCATAAAGAAGCTCTCAAAATCCAGAATATTGTATTTTGCAGGAAGAAACAATGGCGTTGCCGAAGAGGCTGCATTAAAGGCAAATGAAATCACAAGAAAGAAATCATTTTATCTTGAAGGAACATATGCAGTCCATGGCGTTGAAGAAGCAATGTCAAGAAATGAAGCAGTAATAATCATAGATCCATTTAGGGAAGAGGAGAAAAAATTTAATGAAGTTTTGTTCAAAGGGGTTGGCATGTATGTTGCCGCAATAAGCTCAAGAAAAACAATCTTTCCAACTATAAGAATCCCTTCAATGAAAGGCTTTGACTCATATTTGCAGCTTTTAATGTGCTGGAATTTATTGGTTGAGATAGGAATAAGGCTTGGAATAAACTTAGACAGGCCAAAAAGAGCAAGAAAAATAGGCAATGAAATTTAGCAAATAGAAAAACCATTGAAGTGCAATAGACAAAATAAAATATTGTGAAAATGATAGAAAAATGCTATGAGCGGGCGAAGGAGGTAATAAGGATCTGCTCAACAAAGCACGGCCTTTTTGCTTCCGGTGGCATAGATGGCTACAATGCCGTATGGGCAAGAGACAGCATGATAAGCTTTCTCGGAGCCAGCTTAGTCAAAGACAGCTTATTCAGGAAAACTTTCAGGCAAAGCATCATTACTCTTGCAATTAATCAAAGCAAAACTGGGCAAATACCAAATGCTGTTGATAAGTTCAGCAAACGAAAACAACATGTCGATTTTGCATCCATAGATTCTTCATTATGGTATATTATAGGCAATTACCTATACAAAAAAAGGTACAATGATAATTCATTATTTAAAAAATGTAAAAAGAGCATTGAAAAGACGTTGGTATGGCTAAGATGCCAGGACACTGGGGAAAAAGGAATGCTCACGCAGCTGCCTACAACTGATTGGCAGGATGCTTTCCCCCATAAATACGGCTACACAATTAACACTCAGGCATTATATCATAAAGTCCTGAATTTAATTGGCAATAAAAAAGATGCTAAAAAATTAAATTTTGCAGTCAATGAAGATAAAGACTCAAAATTGTGGAATGGCAATTTTTATGTGCCATATCGGTGGAAAAATCATGATGAGTATATGGAAATAGGCGATTGGTTTGATAGCCTGGGAAATTTTCTTGCAATCATTTTTGATTTAGCAGATAAACAAAAAGCAGAAAAAATCATTTTTTATGTTGAAAAAAACAAAATAAACCGGCCTTATCCTGCAAAAGCGATTTATCCGCCAATTAAAAAAGGCAGCAGATACTGGCAGGACTATTATTTGGACAGCGATGCTCGCGACCCCTACCATTACCTTAATGGGGGAATATGGACTTACATTGGAGCATTTTATATCCTTTGTTTAATCAAGCTGAAAAAACTGAAAGAAGCTGTGATAGAGGTGGAAAGGCTTGCAGTGGCAAACCTCGATGGAGATTTTGCCGAGTGGATAAACCCAATGACAAGGGAGCATTTTGGTAAGCTGCAGGCATGGAATGCTGGTATGTATATCCTGGCTTATGAAAGCTTAAAAGCAAAAAAAGTGCTGTTATAGGCCAAGCCGTTCTCTGGTTATATCTAAAATTTTCTTGGATATATGTCTATAGTCAAAGCTTTTTACAGCGTGCTCTCTTCCTTTGCGGCCCATTTTCAGCCTTAAATCACTGTCCGTAAGCAGTTTTAATGCAAACTTCTTTAAGTCATCTATATCTGCGCGGTAAGCAAATATCTTAGGTTCCTGGAATTGTATAATCTGCTGCTTTTCAAAACCCATAGAAGGGTAAACCAATTCCTGCTCAAGAATAATTTCCTGTGAAACCTTTGCCAAAAAACCTGTCTGATTATGGATTATTGTCTCGGAAGGCCCCATCTTGTTTATAGATATTACTGGCTTTCCGCAGGACATAGCTTCCACTTGTATCATGCCAAATCCTTCAAGCCTTGATGGGGCAGCATAAATGTCTGCTGCATTGATAAAATGGGACATGAATAGCTGGTCAAATTCATCTTCAAGAAAAATAACCTTGTTCTTTATTCCCAGGCTCTCTGCAAGTTCTGTTTCATGCTCTCTCCATTCCATTGCGCAGTCGCTTGGCCAGGATTTGCAGACATATTTCCAGTCTTTGAATTCCTTGTCGATTTCTGCAAGAGCTTTCATCATCTCCTGGCTTCCTTTGGATGTTGTGTCGCCGCCAACTGTAAGTATCAGTTTCTCATTTTCCTTAACACCTATCATTTCCCTGATTGCTTTGCTTATATGCGCATTTTCAGCTGGCTTGAACATATCTGTGTCTATGCCTATGTGCATAGGAACAATTTTTTTTATGTCTATTCCATCCCTCTTGTATGTCTGCCTTACCCATTCGCTTGTGGTAAACATTAGATCAAGCTTGTTAAAATCATCATGGTAGTTGGCAACCCACCCGTCTGCATTGAACCATGGCACCGGCCTTACCCCATATTTTAACGGCTCTTGGACAACATCCGGCACATTGCCCCAAAATCCTATTCCAAAAGCAACATCAGGCCTCAACTTTTTTAGATAAAACTTTTTTTCAATGCTGTCCTTGAAGTGGCATGGTATGGCTTCAATTCCGGAATCTAGAATTCCCTTGTACAGCAAATGCCCCTGCAGGCTCTGCCCATCAGACTCTGGCGGATGTGAATAAAGAACAAGGCACTTCATATTATCCTCCTTAGCGTATTATCCTCCTTATGTTAAAAGCTTCGTTTGCTCTGCAGCAGATGTCTTCGAAACTGTTTTTTTGAAAACCATACACATTCCTGATAAGCATCTTCTTTTTCTCTAACAAATTTTTGCCGAGATATATAAACCTATCTGAGTTTCTTTTAGGGTAGGCGTATTTGCCTTTTCTTTCATATGAAAAGTAAGCCAATTCTTTGCAGGATAATGACTTATTTTGGATCATTGCATTAACGGCTTTATGGACATCTTTATGCCTTATATGGCCATATTCTCCATTTTTGCCATGCGTGAAAATGATGTCATATCTCCCTGATACTTCATTAAGTCTTGATATAACTTTTTTTAATGTGGTCTCATTTAGCTTATCGTCTTCCAAATCTGACATAAAGCTTTTTGAGTTATAGATATCACAAATTTTTTTGAATTTAGGGGCCCTGTCCTCATCATCCCTTCTGCACAGGCTTATTATCCTGGTGTTCCATCTAACCTTATTTTTCAGCAGTGTGCCGCCCATCCATATTGTCTCATCGTCAGGATGCGCAACTGCAATCAAAACCTTTTTATTCATGTTAACTGGGCAATTGTTGCTTGTTTATACTCTCTTCCTCAAGATTCAGCCTTGCAAGCAGGTAAGATATTGTTGATTCTGCTCCCTGGTTGAGGTTCACTGTCTCTTCTGTTAACCCATCAAAACAGCCGCCAGTCACTTCATCATATACCATCTGGTTCAAGGAGTTTTTTCCGAGAAACCAATTGAAAGACAAGACTGCATTTGAGTAATATTCCGCTTTCTTTGTGTTCTCATATGCTGTGAGGTAAGTCTGCACCATTGAAGCTGCATCCACAGGCTGTTGGTCAAATATAGCCCTTTGGCTGTCTTTATGATACCATCCTTTGTTCCCTATAAGCACAAGCTTGCCGTCAACAATCAAAATTCTTGATAAGAAATCAAGGCTTTGCTCGGCAATTTCTAAATATTTTTTATTCTTTGTTACCGAGTAAGCTAGAAACAAAGACTCTGGAATCCTGCTGTTTGAGTATGTAAGGTTAGGCTCAAACCATTCCCAGTCTTTTGTCGAGTTTTGTGCGTATTCTTTAACAATAGAATCTGCAAGCCTTTTAATCTTATCTGCAATATCAGTATTGCTGTATTTTTTGTAGTAATAGTAAAGCCCGATTATAGAGAATGCTTTTGATCTTAAGAATTTTAGTTTATCTGTGTTTACAACACTATTGTCAAAAATGAATTTTGACGCTGCTTTTATGTTGTCATGGATCTTGCTTGATACAACATAGCCGCATGCCATAAGAGTCCTGCCATATGCATCTTCGCTTCCAACTTCATCCAAAAATTTCCGCCCATAGTCTAGAAGGTTATGGAAGTTTCCATCCTGTTTTTGGACATAATGAATGAAGCTCAGATAAGTCTTGACAAGCTTCAGGCTTTGCTGCGATTTGAAGAGATTATAGTGCCTGGCTGCCACTATAAGGGCCCTTGCATTATCATCCAATGTATATCCAGTTTTCCTGTTTGGAATAGAATGCTTTGCATGGTGTATAACTCCAACATTATCTGTAATAGATATCAGGTGGTTCAGCTTAATTTGTGGAAATTTTTTCACTGTATCTTCCCTGAGACTTGTCACTTTGTTAAAAACCCTTAAATAATTCGCAGCTACATTAGGCCATATCATCTTTCTGCCAAGCCCATAAGCTTTTCTTTCCATATCTTTTCTTAGTTTATCATTGGATAATAATCTGATTATAGCCTTTTCAATGGATTTTGGGTTCCTGAAATCGACAAGTATTCCTCTTTCTTCGGCCAAAAGCTCTTTTGCATATGCAGTTGAAGTCGATACGATTGCTTTTCCGCACCCTAATGCGTAGGATAAAGTGCCGCTGACAATCTGATTCTCGTCAAGTGCAGGCGCTATGTAAATATCTGTCGCGCTCATGCACATAGTTATCTCGCTTAAGGTCATATATTTATTGCAGAACCTTACATTTTTATTAAGACCAAGATCTTTCACCAGCTTTACTAACTCATTCCTATAGCTTTCTCCTTCCTTTTTCCTTACCTGCGGGTGGGTTTGGCCTATAACAAGGTAGATTAAGCTAGGGACTTTTCTGACAATAGTTGGAAGGGCTTTTATAACATACTCTATCCCCTTACCCCGGTTCAACAGTCCAAATGTTGACAGCACAATTCGATTTTTAAGGTCCATCTTTTCCTTTCCTTCTTTAAAGCTGAAGGGAATCTGTGGAACTCCATGAGGTACGTGGAATATCTTGTCCTGCTCGTGCACACCATAATGCTTTTTGAGGATATCCTTTGCGTTGTTAGCCATTACTACAATTGCGCTTGACTTTTTTGCTATTGACCGTATTATGCTCTTCTTGCTTTCATCAGGATTTGGGATAACAGTATGCAAGGTAACAACTACAGGTTTTTTGACTTCATTAAGGAAAAGCAGCAGATATTCCCCATCTTTGCCCCCAAAGATGCCAAATTCATGCTGTATACTAACAATTTTGATATCCTCTCTCTCATTTATCTTCTTTGCTGCCCCTAAGTAGTCTAAGATGTCATTTTCATTTATCTGCAGGCTAACTTTATTATTATAGCTGTAAAATTTAGCCCCATTATCATTCATAGCGAGAACCTCAGATTTTAGCACTGGATTGAATTTGATGTCCATTGCTGTAACCAAGTCATTTGTAAAAGTAGCTATGCCGCATTCACGCGGCAGAAAAGTCCCTATATATAAGACGCAATGTTGCTTTTTTATGGTATTCATTAGGCTGTTGGCATGAATCTTGCTCACGCCTTCACTCAAATCTTAACATAAAGATGTAATCTTAATTTTTCTTATTTAAGATTTTTGCTTTTGGATTGGTTATTTGCCTTGCAAAATTCATTTATAGAAGAAACGAGCAAAGGGAAGATTATTGCTGCGTCTCCATGAATAGTAACTGCTTTTGCGCTCTCCTTTACTTTGCCCCACGATTTCGCTTCCTGAGTAGTCGCGCTGCTTAAAGAGCCCCTATAAGGTGAGCTGCTATGGACATATACTGCATAGTCAAATCCGCCGTTCATTAAGTTAGATATTATCGTATGGTGCTTTGCTATCCCTCCGCCTAAAATTATCCCTCCATTCTTATTGTACATCATTGCATGGCTTATCACATTATTAAAATCAGATAGGACATCAATTTCAAAGTCCTTGTGCTTTTTTTTGAAAAATGAGAGCTGCATGCCAAATGCCCCATCTGTTATCCCGGGGCAGTAAACTGGAACATTATTTTCCGCAGCTGCTTTTATAAAAGATTCTCCTTCAATTTTTTTGCCTACAATGCTTAACAGTTCACTTGGGGTCAAAGATTTTTTTTGGGTATATGTCTCTTCCAAAACTGTTGAGCTGAATTCTTCCAGATACTGGTACCGGTCATTTGGCACAAAAATATTGCCCATCCGGTTTATCCCTTCATTGCCAAGTTTAACATCATCTGCATCAAAGCTTCCCTGCAAATAAGGCATCTTTGCCCTTATTATGTCCTCATCAATCGATCCGCTGCTTGTAACAATTGCTGCAATTTTTTTTGATTTAATCATAGAAATTATTATTCCTCTCAGCCCGGAAGCAGCCATATTAGAGGTAAAGCTTAAAAAAATTGCGGCATCCTCTTTTATCATCTCTTGAATAATCTCTATTGCAATGCCAAGATTTTGCGCCTGAAACCCCGAGTCAGACATCTGCTTTGTTAACTCTTTTACTGTCATGTCCTCTCTCAGTTGTATATCTTCTATCTCTTTCATCAGTATTCCTGACTTGGAATTGGAGGTGTATTAAATTTAACAATGGTTTGTGTTGAGAGTGTTATACTACCATTTGAGTTATAAAACCCATAATCGGTGCTCATCAAACAATGTTTATAAATTTTCCTTCTTGTAGGCTATTTCTGGCTGGCAGAAAAGACAACAACAATCTCAATAAACAATATCCGGAAAATCCAATAAAGTTTAAAAGGCCCATGCGCTTTACTGATGGTATGCTTATTGATATACACTGCCATCTTGACCACTATTATTTTGACAAGGACAGGGACAAGGTAGTTGAAAATGCAAGAAAGAATAACTTAAAGGTAATACTCACAGCAGGCATCAACCCAGAGACAAACAGGAAATCCCTTTTGCTGGCGGAAAAATATAACATAGTGAAGCCATGCCTTGGCATTTATCCTGTTCAGACTTTGCAAAAAGAGATAGAATCAGGAGATTACCCCCTGAATGAAAACAAATTTGATATAGATCGGGAAATAAGTTTGATTCAAAAAAATAATGGCAGGATCTCTGCGATTGGGGAGGTTGGATTGGACTATTCCATGGGTGAAGGCCCAAAAGCCCAAAAAGAACTTTTTCAAAAAATGATATCCTTAGCTGAAAAAATGGATAAGCCAATTATAGTCCATTCAAGGAAGGCAGAGCCAGATGCCGTTGAAATCCTGCAGTCTTCAAAGCTTA
>Ga0209541_10011573_pt1 | contig 13789 bp, 14 predicted proteins | sample RifCSPlowO2_01_FD_184027 | JGI IMG/M metagenome (GOLD analysis project Ga0209541, IMG submission 184027) | Groundwater microbial communities from Rifle, Colorado - Rifle CSP2_plank lowO2_0.1 (SPAdes) (version 2) | ecosystem: Environmental > Aquatic > Deep subsurface > Groundwater | place...
GGATAAAACCAAACCCTAAAAAACACACAGCACCTAAAAGAATACATGCCCGGCAAGCCTCGAAAAACAATCCCTGGTTTTCTCTCGCTACACGAGCTTGCGATCCGCGCCAAACAAAAAGGAAACCCGATCAGTGTCACGGGATTCAAACGCGCGCTCCGCGAAGGAAAACTGGTGGCCGACGCCTACGAAAACCGACGCTACAAGCCAGGCCCCTTGTTTTTTACCCGACGCGAAAACGAATGGATTTTAAAAGCCCCCAAACCCAATCAAGAAATTTCTAACGGGTATACCACGACCCACCACTTGCTGGCGGAAGCAAACAAAATCCGCGGAAACATTTACCTTCCCCACATCCAACAATTTCTAAAAGAACTGCAATCAACACAACCCGAACTCGCTGCCCAAATGCGGGTTGAAACCAACGGAAAACGAAAACGCCTTATCATCCCCCAAGCCATTGCCGACCAGTTCCTCGAACGCGTCAGAACCAACCAGTTATCCGGACTCTTCCGACAATACGGAAGCCTCCATCGCGGACAACGCAACCCGAAAAAACCGCCTTCCCCTGACGCCCCAACGCCAAAACCCGCACCCAGTCCAACACCCGTTCCACCGACACCCGAACCCAATACTCCGATTCCCCATCCGTCGGCTCCAACACCCAAAATTCACGGCCCACTTACCACCGCGGAATTTCTACAACTCGAATCGCGTTTCAATCGCCCCGTGGTACAAATGCGCATCGCGCAGGATGTGCAGCAACTCGGATCCTCACGCACCATTGAGGAAACCGCGCGACTATTAGGCACGACGGTCGGAACCGTTCACCAATTGGTGGAAACCGGAAAACTCGAAAAAAAACCAAACAGCAAAATACCGATTCAAAGCATCCAGCGACTGCTTTAAGCGACCGACCAAGACCCTTTTTTTAATGCCTTCGGAGGCCAAAATCAGTACAAAAAGGATCTTTATGGGCTTAGGCGACCAATTACGCGACGCAATGGAAAAACTGCGAAAAAGCACGTTTTCCGACCGCGACGAAATCAAAAGCATCGTCAAATCCATGCAACGCGCACTGATTTCAGCCGACGTACCCGTCAAACTCGTGCTCGAAGTATCCAAAAAAATCGAAGACGCCGCGTTCTCCGAACTTGCACCCGGACTCAACCGCCGCGAACACGTATTGAAAAACGCGTACGACAACCTCGCCGAAATACTCGGAGGACAAACCAAACCCCCCCAAAACCCCAAACGCATTCTCATGGTCGGATTGTTCGGCTCCGGAAAATGCGTTCATCCTTTGACGATTGTGCCGACTGCGAACGGGTGCGTTGAAACAATCCAAAAAATATACGAGAAAAACCCGGAAACGGAATTGACGCTCGAAGACGGATTTGTGAAAGAGTTGTCGAATCCGATCGAAGTTTTCTCGCTTAATCCACTCAACTTGAAAATGACAAGGGGAACAGTTTCACACATCTGGAAATTAAAAAAAGACAAATCCCTATACAAAGTCGCACTAGACAACGGAAACAATCACGCAGTAATTGTCACACCGGAGCACCCGTTTTTTGTACTTGAAAACGCCCATATTAAAAAAACCAAAGCCGAGGAACTCACCGCGGGCGCATTTGTTGCGACACCAAGACAACTTCCTCTGCCAGAAAAACAAATCCCAATTAAGTACCTAGAGCAAAATCTTCCGCAGTCCTTTCAAGTGGTCTGCCCGGAACTGATAAATGAAGCCAAACAGTTTATGATCGCAAAATTTCATTCACTCACGAACGCATTTAACATTCTCGGAGAAGACTATGCGTATTGTACATTCACTGCAAACCTGAAGCGCGGGATATTGCGATTCTCAACTTTAAAAAAACTGAGGAATCAAGGGTTTGAGCCAAATGGAACACAGGAGATAAAGTTGAAAGAATTTGGCACGGGAGCGCGAACAATCCAGGTACCTAACCAACTAACGACCGAAATGGCGGAATTCATGGGGTATTTTTTTGCAGACGGCCATATGAGAAAGGAATATGTTGAAATTACCAACGAATCGAATGAAATACTCGATCGGATAGAAAAAATTGGAATGCGACTATTCCAGAAAAAACCGTGTCGAAAACAAGACAAGAGAAACGCTAACGTAAAACAAATCCTGTTCTGCTCAGGAGTCTTGACCAAGGCGCTTAACACGGTTTTTGGATTTCCATATTTTAAAAAAAGTGACATCATTCGCATACCCCCCATGATTTTGCAGGCGACAAAGGAAAATAAGTATGCCTTTTTGCAGGCATACTTTGACTGCGACGGCTACGTGTCAAAAAACACTCGTCAGATAGAATTTTGCACTGCGAGTCCCCTCTTTGCTGAAGACCTGCGAATACTGCTCACAAGCCTTGAGATGCAGCCAAATTATAGCAAAAAGAAAATCAAGGACAAATATTACTACCGCGTCTGTATCAAATGCAAGGACGTGGAAACCTTCTTTCAGCGAGTAGGATCCCGAATTCCTTTCAAGCAAAAACGCCTTGCGGGAATGTCTGAAATCGGAGTCGGCCAAACACTTGGAAAAAATGAATTGCTCCATGTCGGCCAATCCATCCGAGACGTTCGAAACCAACAGGGTGCAACCATTGGAGACATACAGCACCATGTTGGTTCCTACGGAATATACGAACAAGAAGGATTGATATCCCGCAATTCTCTTAAAAAATTCATTGAAGCGATCACGACTAAAACAAAAAACAAGAACAATCAGATACTCCAAAACACAATTCAACCGAAAAAACTGAATGAGTTAAGCACTGCGTTTCAAGAACCGCTTGGCTGGGTCAACGCCAATGTTTTTCGCCTGAAAGAACTTGGATTTGTCACATATTCCAACGGGGAAGTACAAACAACCGAACTCGGAAAGCAACTGCTTGAAAAAAACCAAAAAGACGAAGGGCTAGAACTTAAAAAACTAGAGTTGCTTGCCCATTCAGACATCACATGGATGAAAGTCAAGAAGATCGAGCTCGTTGACAACACGGAATACGTGTACGACCTCACAGTTGATGAATACCATAACTTTGTTGCTAACCAGTTTATTGTACACAATACCACCACTTCCGGAAAACTCTGTCACTATTACCAAAAACGCGGAAAAAAAGTCGGACTGATCGCCGCGGACACGTTTCGACCCGCGGCCATGGAACAACTTGAACAAATCGCCAAAAAAATCAACGCCACCGTCATCCTTGACAAAAACGAAACCAAACCCGAAAAAATAATCCAACAAGGATTACAACGCGAAAAAGAATTCGATTTGCTTATCTGCGATTCCGCCGGACGCAACGCGCTTGATTCCGAATTAGAACAAGAAATCAAAACCATCAACCAAACCTTCAAGCCCGACCAAGCCTGGCTCGTGCTCGGCGCGGACCTCGGACAAATCGCCGGAACCCAAGCCAAAGCGTTTCACGACGCGGTCGGCGTCAACGGCGTGATCGTCACGCGCATGGACGGAAGCGCCAAAGGCGGCGGAACACTCGCGGCCTGCCGCCAAACCAACAGCCCCGTGTACTTTATCGGAACCGGCGAAAAAACATCCGACCTCGAAGAATTCGACGCGGTGCGATTCCTGTCCCGCATCATGGGATACGGAGACCTCCAATCGCTTTTGGAAAAAGCCCAAGAAGCCGCACAAGACACCGACATGGGACTCGAAGAACTGCTCGAACACGACTACACCCTGGAAACGTTTTACAAACAACTCGAAGCCACCAACAAAATCGGCACCATGGACAAAATCATGGAAATGGTCGGAATGAAACAACAACTCCCAAAAGAAGCGGCGGAACAAGGACAAAAAAAACTCGAACAATTCCGGTTCATGATGCAAAGCATGACCAAAAAAGAAAAACAAAACCCCGATCTGATCAATTCCAGCCGAATTCGCCGCATCGCCCGCGGAAGCGGCAACACCCAGGAAAACGTGCGCGAATTGCTCAAACAATACAAGCGAATGAAAAACGCGTTCAAACAACTCAAAGGACTCGACGAAAAAAAACTACAACAAGGAATGGACATGAAAAAACTGCAGGAAATGTTTTCCCCGAAAAAAAAGAAAAAACTCCGTTTCCGCTAAGTCTTAATCAGACGCGCCACGACATACGTCCAAACCAAAAAAATGGCCAGGGACTCGACCGCCCATTCCAAAATCAACAACAACGGCAGATTGATTAACAGCAACAACGACGCCGTATACGGAACAATGCTTAGTCCGAACACCAGCGACGAAAAACTAATCGTGGCTCGCGACGGATTCTTGGTGTCGATCACCGGCCGCACCCAGGAAAACAACGCGAAAAACATGGCGCCCAACCCAAAATTAACCACAAAACTCAGCACAAAAAACGATACCGGTGGCGCCGCGTTAGAGGGCATCATCAGCGGACTCCACACCCCAAAAAAAGCAGGATCCAAATAATACGACATGGTCAACAACGCGCCGATCATGCGCACGACCTGGCCGATGACGGCAAACGCGATTCCCGCCCAAAACGCGGAACTCCAGTTAAACCCTTTGAAAGCGATTTTGATTTCACCGGTTTTTGGCGCCATATTTTCCAGTACTAAAATCCAAAATATAAAGGTATCGAAACCATCGCTTCAAGGTTTTCAACAGCCAGCCAGTACGCTAAAATAAAAGCCTTTTTGCCTTCAATCCCAGCGAACCCCACATGGATTTGCTCATCATCGAAAAAGCGATCGTTGGAATCGCCACCGCCATCGCCGCATACACCGATTACAAAACCGGCTACATTTACGACTGGATCACGATTCCACTCGTCGTCATCGGCGCGATTCTACGCATCTGGCAACAAGACTGGATCGGACTCGGCCTTGGCATCGGCGTGTTCGTTTTCCTGTACGCCTTGTACTACACCGGAAAACTCGGCGGCGGCGACGTCAAACTATTCTCCGGAATCACGCTCGTCATCCCGACACTCGAAGGACAATTCTTTTTGTTTAACGTATTGTTTTTTGCGGCCGCAAGCGCGCTTGGATTCTATTCTCTGTATTACTTGTTTCGCATCTGGAAAGAAAAAATAAAAATCGACTGGAAAGAAAACCACGACCAGGTCCGCATGGCGTTTCTGTTGGGCGTATTCTCGGTTACGTTTCTTGGACTCATGATTTTCACCCACGCCTTGTCGCTTTACGTCGGAATCGCGATACTCGCATTGTTTTTACTCGCATGTATCTACATCGGCGTCGAACACACCGTCAAGAAAAACTTTTTTCTCGAACACGTCGGCCTGGAAAAACTCGAAGAAGACGAAATCATCGCAACAGAGTTTTTAACCAAAGAACAACTTGAAAAAAGCGGACTCAACCTCAAAAAAATCGTTGGAGAAACCGAAAAACAAAAACTCGAAAAACTCGGAATCACGAAAGTGCCGGTGTACCGAAACGCGCCCCGCTTTGGACCGTTCATTTTCGTCGGAACCCTGATCGCGCTCGCGGTACCAGAGTTTTTCTCGATCCTGTTTTTTTCATTCTGAATCAAAAAATGGTTTCTTCCGGAACAAACGTCGCGCCTTGACAAAAAATCTCGCCGGGTTCGTTGACTTTTCCCGTGACCTCAAAACGGCAATCCAACAGTTTTTCGCAAACATCAATGTTGGAAAACACGTGCTCGTCCAGTTGGGTAACTGACAATTTCGATTTTCCCTTGGCCAATGCCATGAAAGGAACCAACTGATCCGCCAAAAACATATCCACGGGCCGATGAAGATCCAATTGGTTTAATAATTTTTTAGCCGCTTCCAGCCCCACGGCCTCCGCGGTTTTTCCTGTCAAACCCAACGCACTTGCGGACAACACCGCACCCGAAGAAAAACGCGCAAACAACGACAAACCCGACCCTTTCGAATACCCGTTTTCTTTTGCCGAAACTTCTTCCACAAAATCCACGTTCAAAGCAGAAAGCGCTTTTTTGGCCGAAAGCACTTGACGATTCGCCACCGTCGATGGAAGAGAAGAACAATGCGAAACCAAGGAAACCGACTGCAACGAACCCGCTTCTTGCAAGGAAACGGGCTTTAAGGGAAACACGGCGGGTCGCGTTGAAAAAATCACCGCGCCGCGTCCTTTGGGATAATACCCTCTGGCCGACAACTCCGCTTCACATTTGACGCCCATTCGTTTTAGCACCGGAAACAACACCCACTCCAAAAACTCGATCGGAGGCGACCACGGAACGTTTGTTCCACCGGTTAATCGCAATTTATTCTTCACCAAAAGAGAAGGAATCAGGACCGATTCCAGCAACAGCGAAACGCTTCCCGCGGTTCCGGTATTGGCCACGAGTTGTGACGCCACCAGCTTTTGGGGTTCAAACAAAACCGTCTGCGAATTCAACACCGCGCCCTGCACTTTGCCGGCACACAATTGAGAAAGCAACTGCACCGCCGTCAAATGCTGCGGCTGCAACCCCGGTTTTTCGCGAAGCAAACGAATTTTTTCAATTTTAACCGGCTTTTGAGTCAAGGCACTTAACCCGATGGCGGAGCGAAGCACTTGGCCGCCTTTCGAGCCATCGATCAAAATTGGTTCCATCGTTCTTCCCCGTTCCAACCAGTACTATTTTAGGCACTGAAAAGTAATATATGCACTACCGGTGCCAACGAACATGCAACGCGAACAACAACGCAGTGGATGGGTTATTCTCGTGGTAATCCTCGCGATTGCCGGACAAACCCTGATCACCGACCTTGACGAATGGACCCCCAAAGCGAGTCATCTCAAGAAAAACCCTTAAAACACCAAAACAACCATTAAATACTTAATTTCCCAAATCCAATTAAAACAGGTGAAAAATTGAAAATACTCGTAACCGGAAGCAACGGACTCGTCGGAAGCGAAGTCGCCAAACTATTACGACAAAAAAACATCGAAGTCATCGAATACGCAATTCAAAACAAAGACGACATTTCCGACGAAGAAAAACTCAAGAAAAAAACAAGCCGCTGCGACGCCGTGATTCACCTCGCCGCGATTCTGGACGAAAACGCATCGCACGAAACCCTTTGGAAAACCAACGTCGACGGAACCAAAAACGTTCTTGAAGCCTGCGCCGCCAACCGCGTGCCGCGATTACTGTTCGCAAGCACAGTGGGCGTCTACGGATCCCAAAGCGGATCCAAAACCGAAGAAACGCCCGTCCAACCCGAAACCGAATACGAAAAAAGCAAAACCGAAGCCGAAAAACTCGTGGTCTCCTACCAAGAACTGGTTCCGTACACGATTCTTCGCAGCGCCCTTGTGATCGGCCCCAACACGTACTGGCAACAAATCGTTTCCATCGTGAAAAAAAACATTCCATTAATTGGGACCGGCGCCAACACCTGGCAAACGATTTACTACAAAGACCTTGCCAACGCGATTGTGTTCTTTTTATTTTTGGACACGGCCGAAAACGAAACCATTCTTGTTGCCAGCGAAGAAAAACCCCGCTTGATTGAAATCGTCGAAACCCTGCGAAGCCAACTCGGACTCCAAAACCCCGCCCCCACCGTCTCCGAATTCGTCGGAAAAATCATGGCCACGTTGCTTGGAATCTGGTTCGCGATTCAGGGCAAACCCAACATTCTATCCGAAAGCCACATCAAACGACTGCTGCGCGAACGAAATTACGATTTAACCAAAGCCCACGCATACGGATGGAAAGCCAAATATACCTACCAAAAAGCCCTCAAAGAAAGCATTCAAGCCATACAAACCGATGCCAAAGAATAAAGAATTAAAACAATCCCCGCATAAAAGGATAGAAAAAAACTATGCCCGCACGCAAAATCCCCCAGCAAAAAGCCAATGCCCGGCTACGCAAAAAAATCCCAAAAAACTGGGACAGCCTGGATCCAAAGCATATTCCGGACAAACGGCAAAGAGACAAACTCAAACGAATACTGCCCATTCCCGGCAAACTAAAGAAATTTCTGGCCAAGCGAAAAATACGGCCCTTTGCCCCCAAAGAACGCGGATTCCGCTTACCCAACCAGGAAATCGGCCCCATCAAACGCGCGACCAACCGAATGCGTTTCATTTACGACCACTACTGGTCCACTTCAGCCGCCGAAATCGCACAACGCCAACGACTTCAAAAACAGATCCACCAAGGACACAGCCAATTCACGAACCTGACACGATGGGAAAAAAGACGCTTGAACGAATTACTCCAACAACAAATCGCGGCAATCGGAAGAGAACGCGGACGCTTTCAAAACAAATACAAAGTCGTTGACGATCGGATCGATGACGAAGCCCTGCGACGACTGGACATCCACCCGGATTATCCCGCGGTTCACTCCCGACGCGCGTACATGGAAAACCTTCGAGACGCGCTTCGAAAACCAGGACAACACGCCGTCGGACTCGTGGACGTCGACAACTTGTCCCGTGTAAGCACTGAAATCGATCACGCCAAAGCCGGAAAAATCGTCGATATTTTGGCCGAAAGCCTCTCCGAAGTCCTAAAACCGCGCCGCGGATTTGCATGCGTGTACGGCGGGGACGAACTCTATATTTATCTTCCGCGAAACCTCCGAGAATCCGAACTGATCATGGACGTACGGTTTCGCGAAGCATTTGAGCGGAGAATAGAAAAATTCCCCGAACTAAAACGACTCGTCAAAAGAAACAACATTGATTTCACCGGCGTCGTCCAAGACTTTTCATCGGACACACCGCGCATCGGATTCCAACCGGACAGCGTTGTGGAAGGACTCAGCCGGCAAGTCAATCGCATCAAGAAAAAGAAAAAACGCAAAGGAATCGTCGTAAGCCTCAGCAGAAGCGGCCGCGAAGTCAATGTTTAAGACCGGCTTTTTTCTTTTGCACCTTGCTTCACGCCGCGCATGATCGATTGCATCATTTCTTTGGCTTTTGCCAAATCCCCATTCGCTTTTTCGACCATCGAACCGACATGCACGATATCCGCACCCGCTGTGATGGTTTCAAACGCGAATTGCTCCGAGCGAACGCCGCCCGCAACCAACAGCGGAATGTCGATCATTTTTTTCACGTACGAAATCATTTCAGGCGGAGCCGGACTCGGTGCGCCGCCGCCAGATTCCAAAATCACGAGTTGACTTCCCATCATCTGGCCCGCTAACGCCGTTGCCGCCGCCAAATAAGGCAATTCCCGCGGAATCAAACGCGCTCTTCCGACCCAACCCACCGCGCGACCGGGTTCGACGATCACGTAACTCGTCGGAATCGTTTCAAGCCCCATGCGCTTGATCGGCATGGACGCCACGGTCTGGGCGCCGGACAAATAATACGGATCATCCGAATTCAACAAGCTCATAAAATACATCGCGTCGGCTTTCGGAGACAACGAAGCGATGTTACCCGGAAACAGCACGACTGGCAACGAAGAAACCTCTTTGATCGACGAAATCGTCTGATCCAAAATCTCGCCTTGCGCGCCAACGCTTCCGCCAACCGCGATCGCCGAAAAACCGGTTTCTTCCGCAAGACGCGCGATTTTTCCCGCTTTTTCCGGAGACTGGTTCGGCGGATCGATCACCAAAAACGCCAAGCCGCGCTTTGAATCAAGCTCGGACAAAATCTTGGACCAGGTTTTTTTTGAAACAGGTTTCAATCCATCACCGAATAGATACGGCCACGCTACTTCTTTTTCGAGGCCGCTTGTTTTTTTTTAAGAATCTCAATTACTTTTTCGATCGCTACCTGACCGGCATGAATGTATAACGCGGGAGCATTTTCGTCCGCTTGAGGATTGCTGTGTCTTGCTTCGATTAACGCATCTTCATATGCCGATTCAAACAACACCCGCGCACGCGGAGCCTTCAAAGCGCGCGCCACGACCAGTCGCGGGTCCGCCTTACACGAAACGCAATAAGACAAAAGCACGGGACTTCTTAACGCGCCGCGCATAAACATTCCGTTAATCTTAGCGGCAGTGGGTTCAACAGGGCCCCTCGGAACGGGTGTTGGCGCTTTCACTTCGGGTGCTACCGCCTTTTTTTTTGGTGAAATCAGGCTTTTGAGGCGGTTCCAACCCGTTCGAATTCTTCCAGCCATGCACAAATCAAGCAGAGCAGAGTTTATATTCTTTCTGTTCGTTGCCACGAGATTAAAAACAAAACACACGAACAAACATACGGAGCCCCATGAACCCGATTCCGTCCGGATTACTGAACCAATACCTGGAAAAAACAGGCAAATCTCCCGAAGAAGCCGAAAAATTAATCAGGGAAAAAACCGCCAAATTCGCGGGACTATTAACGGAAGAAGCCGCGTTGTTTTTACTTGCCAAAGAAGCGGGAATCAATCCGGACCTTGCCACCAAAACCATCCAACCCGTTCCGATCCAGCAACTCGAACCCGGACAAACCAACATCGACGTTTTGTGCGTGGCCAAACACGTGTATCCCATCAAGGAATTTCCCAACAAAAACAAACCCGGCACGGGAAAACGCGGGTCTTTGCTGGTATGCGACGAAACCGGCGAAATTTATCTCACCTTATGGCACCAGCACACGGATTTGATCAAAACCGTTTCCATCGGAACGCCGATTCTTCTTTCGAACGTATCCGTTACCGAATACAACGGACAAAAACAACTCAACTTCGGATTCAAAAGCGGATTCGACGCCAATCCCACCGCGGTTTCCACCCACACCTTGCCGAATTTTAAAACCGAAACCATGGCCATCGAAAAAATCGAAGGCGGACAATACAACCTCAACGTATCCGGAACCATCACCAAATTGTTTCCCGTCAAAAGCTTTGAAAACGACCGCGACAGCGGCGAGTACCGCGCGTTTGAAATCAAAGACGATTCCGCGATCATCCGATGCGTCGCCTGGAACGACGCCGCAACCCAAACCGAAAAGCTAAAAGAAGGCGACGCCGTACTTATTGAAAACGCGTACTCGAAAACCAACCGAAACGACGAAACCGAACTGCACTTAGGAGACAAAAGCCGCGTCGTCAGTCAATCCCAAACCAGAGGAGAGTCCACGTCGTGAAACCCGCCCGAATCCCAAAATCGCGTCCCAAAGGATTTCAAACGCGATGGGAAAAAAAACGAATTTTGCGAGACAAAAAACGAATCAATCAAGGAAAAAAAACGCTTGCCGAACCATTGGTACTGGCAAGCCCGAGCGAAAGACGCGCGGCACTTGCGAAAGGACAAATGCTTTCTTACAACGGTCCGCAAAAAATCGAACTTCCTCTTGTCATCACTTTGAACCACGAAAGCCTAGTTCTCCAAGGTGCCTACCGAACCCCCGACAGTCGAATACTCACCCTGCGCTTTTCGCCCAGCCATGACCTGCTGTCCTTATACGAATTCGAAATGGGACCGGAACCAACGGAACGCGCAATACAACCCGCATGGATCACCGCCGAACCTAGTTTGGGACACATGGAAATTTCGCGAAATCTGCGGGGCCGGGGCATCGGATTAAAAGCCGCTTCAAAAGCCGAACGCACCAACCGAGCCATTCAACAAGGCCACCATCAATTCCGAGCATTGAACCGGTTTACGCCTGTTTTTTCAAAGTTACACTATGCTTTGATTGAAGAAGGCGAATTTGCGTCTGTTTTTTTTTTAAAAAAGGAAAACATCAGCCCCGTGATAACCTATCGGCTTTCCATCGAATCGAAGCTATTGATCCAAAAACAGGCAAAGCCAGAATTTTTACTTTTCCAATTTCAATAAAAGAGGAATCAAAAGTATGAAACCGCGCCACAGCGTCCGAACCCGTACTCTCGGACAAAAAACAAAATGGGAACGCAAACGCGAAAGACGAACCGAAAAACGGATAACCGCCAAAAAAAAACCATTCGTCCAACCGCTCGCGCTGGCATCCACCAAAGAATTTCAAGAAGGACTTCAACACGGGCAACTCGTCGTCTACGACGGTGCGGAAAGAATTCCGTTGGATCTCGTGGGTTCCCCGGTTCATCTGCAGGGAGGCGTTTTAAAGGAATACCTGCAAGGCGTCTACAAATTATTCGACGGCACGCGCATCACGGTCCGATTTGCCCCCATGCACCAACGAGGCCAGGGAATGCTGGTGGTGCGCCAGTTAAAAAAAATCCGAAACGAGTACGTGGAAATACCCGTTCGAAACGCGTTTTATGAAAGCGCGTTCGCATTCGCTTTCGACGACCTGAGCCACATGTATCTTCCGCCCCAGTGGCGAGGCGAAAAACTCGGAACAAAACTCGCGTCAAAAGCCGAACGACACATGCGAAGCATCGGAAACGGAACCCATTCGTTTATTCCTAGCCCCGGATTTCGAAGACTCTTCCTGCAGGAAAGACCAGTTCCCGGACAAAAAAAACCCAAAAAAATTCTCGGATACACGACCAGCCCCAACGGAGGCGCGGACATCACAAAAACCGGAAAATCGTATCCAAGCGAAAATCTTGGGCAATATCACAACATCGAAGTGATCGATCCTGGCACCGGCCGAAAAGTCAACCTCGTGATTCCGGTTCAAAACAATCCCTGATCCGCCCCACCGAAATCAACAAAAACCCCAAACAGGATGTTAGATGTACATGGTTCTTGAAACCGCGAGCCTCATCGCGCTTGCTGCCGTCATCTGCTGGGGATTCGGAGACTACTTCATCCAGCAAACCGTCCGAAAAATCGGAAGCGTCCAATCGCTTTTCTTCATCGGACTCATCGGAAGCATCCTGATGCTGCCGCTCGTGTGGACGGAGCTACCGCTTGCGTTCCAACCCGAAAACGCGTTGTTTCTCATCGGAATCGGAGTCTTAACGTTCATTGTCGCGCTCATCTTGTTCGAATCCTTAAAAGAAGGAAAACTATCCGTCGTCGACGTGATATTCGAATTCGAATTGCCCATCACGGTTTTGCTGGCATTGTTTTTTTTCGGAGAACAACTGACCCTGATCCAAGGGTTTCTCATCGGACTCATTTTCGTCGGAATCCTCCTCATCGCGCTCGAACACCTCCACATCAAAAAAATCGTTCACTCGCTCGAAAAAGGCGTACTACTCGCGTTGATCGGATCCGTCGGAATGGGATTCCTTAATTTTTACACCGCGAGCGCCTCGCGCACCATCACCCCGGGACTTGCGATTTTCGTTCCGTGGGTCATCTACGGAACCCTTTCTTTGGCCGTGATCATGATGCGAAAAGAAACCCACTCCCTTTGGTCAAATTTTCGAAAATACCCGCACATTATTTTGGGTCAATCGATTCTGGACAGCCTCGCATGGATGTTTTTCGCGGTGGCGCTTTCCCAACACAGCGCCGCCATCGTCACCGCGATCACGGAAAGCTACCCGGCCTTGGCCTTGTTTTTGGGCGTGTGGTTCAACAAAGAAAAAATCGCGTCCCACCAAATGATTGGCGCTGCGGTCGCGCTAGGTGCCTGCGTGATCCTCGCATTCTACGCGGGATAACACTCACCAACGCATTTTACGGCGGCTGAAGGTTCGTCAAAAATCAGAATTGCTGTCGCGGTCTTGGCCGGTGAAGCATGGCCACATTTGCGCTTGGAATCGTTGTTTCTCCGGTTCAGGCTTTTCAAAAAAGTCGGTGCCCATAAAACTCTCGGTCCAACTGTTCCATCAACCAGGTTAATTTTCTTCCCGCCACCGACTCCCATTTCTTGTATACGGCAAGAACGGGATTTTTTTGGGTTTGCCGTCGACGCTTTTATGGAACCGGTCCACCACTGCGGTATCGGGCCGAAAATCCTTTCGGCGTGCATCGTCCCGACATTAC
>Ga0209541_10011574_pt1 | contig 13789 bp, 8 predicted proteins | sample RifCSPlowO2_01_FD_184027 | JGI IMG/M metagenome (GOLD analysis project Ga0209541, IMG submission 184027) | Groundwater microbial communities from Rifle, Colorado - Rifle CSP2_plank lowO2_0.1 (SPAdes) (version 2) | ecosystem: Environmental > Aquatic > Deep subsurface > Groundwater | place: Rifle...
AAATATAGGTATGCCTTTTCTGTTTGCAGATTCCATCCTGAAATTGTAGCTTCTGCCAGAAATCCCAACTAATTCCATGTCTTCCTGAAGCAGCACAGCATCTGCAACCCTCTTGCCAATTGTGCCGTATCCTACAACCCCTACTTTGATTTTTTTCATAAGCGTAAAGTGATTGTTGATGTTTATGTTAATAGTTTTTTAACATAAGTAATTGTTAATAGTTTATTAACATAAGTAATTAATTTATAATTACTAATACAAAAGGGTATATTAACCAAGTTATAGTAAATCTCCCAAATATTTATATTTAATGAGATTTGCTATTAGATTATTCTAATCTGAACTTCTGTTTCCCCAAATACACATCATAAGCAAATTTGACATCTTTCCCGCCTAATGTCAATGATGCAATCGCATTTGCCATTCTAACTGATTCATCTAATTTTTTTTGATGGATGTTTCTGCCTGTTGCATTTCCCGACGCTCCGCTGATGTTCAATTGCGCATAAAGATCTTCCAAAAATTCCTTAGGGTTCTTGCTGCTTCCCCCAGAAGTTATTACTTTTGTTCTTCCAGCAGCTTGCACAGCTTCTTTAAATGCTTCTGCAGAATTGTCTGCTTTAGAATAGTTTACTTTCACGAAATCTGCGCCAAGGCATGCGCCGACGCCTGCTGCGCCTGCAACTAAATGAGGATCTTTCTCGTCTTTAACTGCCTGTCCTCTAGGATACATCCACAACACAGTTATCAAACCATGTTCATGGGCATGAGATACAATCTGCGCTGCTTCTGTAAGCATATCAGATTCAAATTCACTCCCTAAATAAACTGTGTATCCGACTGCCAAAATATTTAATCCATTCTTTTTCAATACCAATACATCATCAACATCCCATAATTGGCCGCTTATCGGATCTTTTTGCTGAGTCTTTACCAAATCAGACTTAGAATTAAGCTTAGCTAAATAAGGTATTTTAGGATATGATTGGCCGTATCTTGCAATCAATCCCAATTGAGAAACAAAACAACCTACCAATGATTGAGAGGCTATCTTAAACATGTGTTCAGGATCATTGCACTCTAAAGGGATTTTTCCCAATTTGTTTTCTCCAAAATAATCATCATTTAAATGCTCAATCTTTTGATCGCCGGCAAAAAGCATTAATCTTCCTGTATTGTGCGTAATTTTTAGATAATTCTTGACGTATTCATCCTTGCTTTCTTCAGGAACATCCAATGGTACAACAACATCTTTTGCGCTTATCTTCATACAATCACCTTTTTCATTATGTTTTTTAATTGTCAATTAAATTAATTATTTATTCTAAGTTTATAATAAACCAGAAATATTCTTGCCCTTAAAAGCTTTACTGTTGGTTTTATGGAATGTAGAGCGAACGATGCATAAGAAAAAGAAAAAATCTGTCAAGAACTGTTACACTCATTTTACTTACTTCTCCGGCAAAGCAGTGCATGGATCGCAGTAATGCTCTGTTGTAATAAATCTCTTTGTTTTTGTTTTTGATCTTAAAACAAGAGAATGGGTGATAATTTTATCTTTATGGAATCTGACGCCGTTCAATAATGAGCCGTCGCTGACGCCTGTAGCCGCAAATAAGAAGTTATCCCCTTTTGCCAGATCATTCATGCGATAAACTTTGTCTAAAGGCAATCCAAATTCCTTGCATTCTTTAAGCGTCTTTTCATTATGAGGTGCCATCATTGCTTGAATATTCCCTCCTAAACATTTAAGCGCCGAAGCTATTATTATTGCTTCAGGCGCTCCGCCCGTGCCGACTAACATATCTATGTCTGCATATGGCATGCATGTAGAAATCCCTGCAGATACAGTACCATGCTCAATCAGTTTTACCCTGCAGCCAGTTGCTCTGATCTGCGAAAGCAATTCTTTATGCCTGTCTCTTTCCAATAAACAGACCATCAAATCTCCAACAGGTTTGCCTAGCGCCTCTGCAACTGATTTAATATTGTAATCAATCGGCTTGTTAATATCAATTGCATTTACTGCATCAGGACCTACGCATATATGATTCATATACGTCCCGGGAACTTTTAACATGCTTCCACGAGGACCTGCCGCCAAAACAGACATTGCATTTGATTTTCCTTTTGCAGTATTTTCTGTGCATTCCAATGGATCAACAGCGATATCCATCTTCGGTCCTTGTTTATTGCCGATCTTTTCTCCTGTGTACAAATACGGCGCATTATCTTTTTCCCCTTCGCCAATAACTACAATGCCGTCAAATTCAACAGCATTAAATCTTGATCTCATCTCGTCAACAGCTGCCTGATCGGCTTTTATCTTATCTCCCTTGCCTGCCCATCTTGCAGCCGCAATTGCCGCCACTTCAGTGACTCTTACAAATTCCAATGCCAAATTCCTATCCATGATACCACCCCTGTCTTCTCTTTTATTGTCAACATATTTATATCAAAAAATACAAAATGAAAATTATTATTAGAAATAGATATTTGCTAAAACTATAAATAACTTTCTCTGATTCTTCAATCCTTACTGGAACATCAAAGCGATTGTATTGAATGATGAATTATCACCTTGAAAATGAGATATTAGTAAGGTATATATAGTTTGTTGTTATAATTTATTATAAATTTGAGAGGGTATATTTGTTTATATCTGTTTATTTGGCAGATTATGGGGTATTATTATTTAATTTGATTTATATCTTGATTTTTCCCTAAAACACAACACAGCCAAGCTTAACAAGAACAATGCAACGACTAAAATCACTGTGAAATTGACATTTTTTGGCTCTTCATTATTTACGATTAGAATAAACCTTGGGGATTCAGCAGCTCCGCCTTTGTTGTCATCTGCCTTGAAGGTTATAAACCCGTCTCCAACATAATCCTTATCAGGTTTTACAAATGCAAATCCTCCATTTATTGACACTGTAAAATTATCAGAAGTTTCATAAGCATAGCTTAATTTATCGCTGTCTGCATCGAAAAACAATTTGTTCAGATTAAATAACCTGTAACTGTTTTTGTTCATCTCTTTTATGATGAAGTCTCTCGAATATTTGCCGAAATTGTAATTTTCATATTTGTCATACACAGATACGTTATCTTTTTCTCCTGATTTTTCAAGGTCATCTTCCCCAAATTCTGCCACATCTAAATTATCATCTTCAACATCGTCATCGTGATTAACTAAATCAGTCTGATTTAGTGTTTTGTTTATTGTTGCATTAATATCTTCAGACGGATTTGTAATAGTATAAATTCCGCCGAGGATTAAAAATACAAACAGTATTATTAACAAAGGCACAATTATCCACAATTTCTTTTTGGAATGCTTTTTCTCGCTGTCAGTTTCTTTTTTAAAGAGTTTATGAACATCTATTTGCTTTATTTTTACGTCGTCTTGTTTTTTTTCCAAATCAGTTTTTTTAGTATTGCTTTCTTTTTTTGCATCACTTTTCAATAAAACTGCCAATTCAACTAAACCTAAAAGGGATACTAAAACCAATAAAGGCATAATCAATAATTTTACTAAACTTAAATTTTTTGCAGATTCTTCTCTATTTGATTTGCTGATTTCAAAAGGCGCTTCATCTTCAGAGATGTTGTAATCATGCTCTTCTTCAATGATGTTTAAATAGAAAGCAAGTTTTTTAACAACTCCAGTATTTCTCGATTTAGCAGTTAATATTATCTCTTTATCTTCAGACTCGCTACATTGAGGAACAACATTCAAAGAAACTTTCTTTTGCTGATTGGGCAATAATATAATAGGATTTTCACTTAATACCACAATATCTTGTTCATGGTTATTTCCATCATCAACATGCAGATCCACATAATCTATAAAATCTTTTGTATTGACAAAAGTAATATTGTAAACTGCAGGGACGCATGCTGCTGTTGTAAGTGAATTATGATCTGTGTATACATCATAATTAGAACATTTTTTAAGAGTTATATCCTGCTCAATTCTCTTCTTTTCGCCGTCGCTTTCAACAAGAATATTGAATTTTGTATTTTTATTAAAAGAACATGGCATTGCAACAATAATCTCTACTGCCTTTTTCTCACCTGGTTTAAGCAGGAACAAATTTTCGCCAATAGAAACAAAGCCTGAAGCATCTCCTTCTATTTTAACCAGAAAGCTTTTTTCATAGACGTCTGTATTTTGAACAAATAGATTGTACGAAGATATGCCGCAAGAACATAATGAATAGGATTCGCTTTCTGTATAAATATCAAAGCCGCTATCAATGCCATCTTGCGCATAGATTATACTGATAAGATAGAGAAATGTCACAATCGAGAACACAATAAGTACAGATAATTTATTCTTCATACAATATCATTCCCTTTTTATATTATTTTATTATTAAGTTATTATCATAAAGTGTTTATAAAAATAAAAAAGAAAAAAACAAAAATGTTTTTTCAGTTTTTAGTAATAAGTTTGGTCGTCTTCTTCAAAATCATCATCGCTTCCTCTTAGCTTGTTGAAACCAACAACTAATACTAAAAGCAAGATGACTGCAAATAAGACAATTAATCCTATTTCTAATCCTCTCTTCAGTCCGAATGAAGATGCTTCAACTTCTTCTGCTGGAACAACAACATCCGCAACCATTGGAACACTTTCCATAAAGTCGCCGCTAGCTGACTTTACTGAAACTGTAAATGGATGTTGCCCTTCTGCTGCAGTTTCCAATCCGTTTAATGCTACTTGTAGCATTACTGTTTGTCTAGGTTGTACAACAACAAGACTTGATGGATTTACTACTGCAGTTGCAAATGAAGAGTATCCTTCAGCTGTAACTACATATGTTTCTGCTGCATTACCATTGTTTGTAATGGTTAATGGGTAGAATCCTGCTTGTCCACGAACTGCAACAGTTTGCGGTGCTACGCTTGTAACTACAACTGTCTTTGGAACTGCTGGTTGTTCTTCATCGTCATCGTTTAAGTTGCATGCTGGTGAAGCTAGAACTCTTACAGGAACTTTTTGAGTTACTGATTCTGTTCCATGCCTGTATTCAGCTGTAACTAACATGTCATATGACCCTTCAGGTGTACATGCTGGCACTTGTAGCCATAATGATTCAGTTGTTTCTAATTCTTCGCTGTTTAAGTCGCTTAAATCAGTTGAATCTTTTGCAACTCCTGGTATTTCAGCAGTTACAGTTACACCTTTGTCTTGATCATTGTCCCCTACGTTTTCAACACGAACATCTACAAACAATGCGCTTCCTGCTTGAACAACTTGTGAAGGACTTACATCAACTCTAGCAATCCTTAATTCGTTGTTTTCTGCGTCTATGCTTAATGCATATCTAACTTCATAGCATAGCACAGTTTCTTCACCGAAGTTATTGAATTCGACTTCCAGCCAGTATAATGGATTGCTGGATATTTCGCTCTTTTCACTTCTGAAGTCCAATGGAAACTCTACGCTCTTTGTGTCCCTTGCATTTACATGAACATCAAATAAGTCTGTTTCTGCATTAGCATCGTCTACTCGCACATCGGTAGATCTTAATGTTGCTTCCATTCTTACTTTTTCGTAAGAAACATCTTCAGCACCCTTGAAAGTTACTTCAACTTCAAGGTCGTCATTACGTGTAACTACGTCATATTCGCCATCAACATCGCTTAGTTCATGGCCGTTTACTTCTACACTTAACACTTCAAAACCTGTAGATGCACCACTACATTCAGTGACATCTCTTTCTGCGTATGCTCCTACTGTCATAGCTGCCATAGCAACCATTAACAATACAAACACACTAAATATTTTATGTATATCCATAGGCTATACCCCCATTATCGTTATTTTTAATTTAATATTTTTTTTTTAATATTAAGTAGTCAATTTAATTGACTATTAACTAGTGAGTAACCTCGTTTATTTTATAAACTTTACGCCTTTATTTATAAATAACGAACCTGCCAAATCCAATCATTAAAGTAACCATTAAAAAGCAATCAATGCAATTAAATATATACTATTAACTATTATTAATATTAATCCTACTATTAATTAGAGTATTTAATTAATTAAAGTAGATTATTAGTTAAGGATAAATGTCCTATATTTAACTTTATGGATGTACTTTGAATTTGAATAAGCAGTAATTTCCGCTTTTACAGTATATTCTCCAAGGTTAGCTGTTTTTGGGATAGGCAATACGGCTATGATATTTGCGCTTTTATCGGGTTTTATGTTATTGAATTTGTAATCTCTATAAATAGACAATTCTGGTATCGTAACGGTTATTCTTGCATAATCCAGCTTTTCTTCACCGATATTTGCAAAATCAAGCAGGATGTATGCATCATCCCCTGGTTTTAAGCTATCATCATTAATCATATTGAATTTGTACCATCTTATTCCACTAGCTCGTTCTTCACTGTCTTCACTAGTTTCCGATTCATGTACTGGGACTGAAACAGAAGAGTCTATAAGAATGTCTTCTTCTCTTTCTAATCGCCCACCAGTATGTTCATCTTCATCATCTTCGGGTATATATTCTTCTGGTGGATAATCGATTTCAACATCGTCATCTTCATCAGGAACATCTTCATTTGGAATTTCATCGTTCGGAATATCATCATTATTTTCATTATCTTCATCATCATGCATGAAGAAAGTTACATATCTTACAAAATTTTCTATGTAGCCATACCATCCATTATCACCACTACCTTCATTATCATCTTCGACAACAACAGATGCCTCTTCTGGAGTTATGGCTGTAATGAATACCATGTCATGATCTTGTGGCCTGTAATTTGTATGCAATTGGCCTTCGTGTCCCCTGGCTGTTCCTCTAAGAGCATTATAATCGCCGTCTTCAACTTGAATTAAAAACCTATACTCCCCAATATCGCTTTCAGAAGGAGTCCATCTCATAACAGCCATGTATTCGCTGTCTGGATATTCACCGCCTGAGTAAAATACTTGTGATGAAACAGATGCGCCTTCCGGCTTATTTACAACATCAATTACCAAGTTTTCAAATGGCAGGATATTTGAAGGATTATCATTTCCCCCAATATCAACATATATCTGCATTACAAATTCTTCCCCTACAGTTATAGCATCTGAATTTCTAATTATACCTGAAATAACCGGAGCATAATTATTTGGATCGCAGACATCTCCAAGACGATCGTAGTCTGTATTTAATTGATTAGGATTGTATGTAAATACACAATTATCTGGATAACCATTATCAATGCCGTCATTATCAAAATCATCGTCTGAAGCGTATACGCCAGTCAACCCAAGCGATATACTAAATAATAATGATAATGAAAATGTCAAAATTAACAAAAAGATGATATTTTTAGACTTTGAAATTGTTTGTGGAATGTTTTTTAGAAGAGTTTTCATTCGTCATCACCTGTGTTACCAGTATTCTGGCCATCTGGATCGTCTGTATTATCAGTATTGTCTATATTTAACCCAGCGTAATCAAATTCTATGCTTAATCCACCATTAACGCCTGAGTGATCATATGCTCTATTCCCTTGTACTGCATTTAATGATTCGTAACCTAAATTACCGCAGATATCAACTTCCAATCCGCTTGTTCCTGAGACTCCAGCGAGATTGTAGCACAATTCCAATCCTGTTTCAAAGAATTCTGCATTATCATGAACATTAGGGTCGTATGCATTGCCGTAAGGGGCTAATAAATTGTATAATACAGAAACTCCTGCTTCAAATGGCGCAAGAGAATCGCCTGTATTTCCAGATGCTCTTAATTCGAAACCTAAACTATTAGTGTCCAAATCTGAATCCTCAATATTATCAAATAATGATACTCCTGCATAAATTTGCTCAAAGATATCTAAATCTACTCCAACACCATTGTAATTCCTGTTTCCATCTCTTGTAATCGGCTCTCCAAGCCTGTTTGTACCGTCTGCTGAAAATTCTACAGATCTGCCGTCAAACAAAAGGTCTACATAAACTCCATCTGCTGATGGCATACGTAAACCAATCTGCCATTGCTGTAGAATATAATCATTAATCTGCAAAGATTCAAACCCATGTGTTTCTACTTGAGGTTCATCAACTAATTCTGTTCTTTCGTATCCAATGAAAGGATTCATTCCTGCTAAGTCGACTAGGATATTTGGATTTAAGATTAGACTGCCGCTAATTGTTATTGTGTCCCCTAAAGCAAAATAGCCGTCTTCTCCGACGTGATTTTCAAAAGAATATCTAAATCCACCACTGACGTTAATTAACGGCTGTCCATTATTTCCACCTGCAGTTATTTGTGATATTTGAGAAAGAATCGAATCAAGCAATTGCCTGTCCTGTTCGTTTAATTCTATTTGCTGTGCTTCTTGTTCAGCGCCGCTTTCATTTTCGCTGCCATTTTCATCGTCTTCATTATTATTATCTTCATTTTCATTATTGCCGTCATTATCATCATTTGTATCAACAAACTGAATTTCTCTTTCAGTATATACAAATGCAATATGATCTCTTGCCCTATGGCTTCTTGTTCCTTCATCATCCCATACATGAAGCACAATATCAATTTCATTCACATTTTCTGGTCCAGAAATATACGCTGGAAGTGTTATACTTGCTGAATGGTATTCATTTCTTTGTTCTTCTCGATTTTCTCCATTTAATCCTGCGCCAGTTATAATCCATCTGTATCTCTGTATTTCTCCGCCGTCTGGATCAAATGATTCTGAACCATCAAAAGTTAGTTCGATATAAGGTGTTCCCTCTAAATTATTTTGAAATTGTAAATTATTATTTATGCTCCTGTTAATTCTTGCAACAGGCCTGCCGATTTGAGATTCAGGATTATCTACGCATGGATTGCCTACCCCAGCTGTTTCCTCTGTTGGCAGTGTTGGTTCTCCTGCTCTGAATTGATCGCATATGTCTTCCAACTCTTCTTGTGTGAATACGCAACCATCATTATTATTATTGTGATTATCACTATCGCCATTATCACAATTTGTTGTCGACCTGATTTCCTGTTCTATTTCTATTCCTTGGCCTTCTGCTTCCCTGCTCAAGCCAATAACTGCTGCAGCAAGAGCAGCTAATGATGAAATTAATGATTTATATCCCATTTGTGCCACCACCATTGTGATTATTATTGCTATCAGAAACACAACCTGCTGTATTCAATGTTATACTTGCATAATCCCCACAATAAGATGTGATATCCTGATTTCTAAGTATTTCTGAATACTGTTCTCTCCATAACTCATTTAATAACCTTTGATCTCGAGCTTGACCTTGAAGTAAAAGAGTTGAAAAAATAGCTGAATTTAAATCGCCTCTTCGTATATTATCAACTAAGAATGATGAGTAAGAAGAATCATGGTCTAAAATTATCTGGTTTATAATACGTGTCATGACACCATACATATCACAAGATTCTATCCTTAAGTCGACAACAGTTGTCCTGTCTTCTTCACTTAATCCTGATAAATAATCACAAAGTGTTTGTCTAAACGCCGGAGTATATTGAGCATATCGATTTAACGGCGCCCCTACATTATTTTGGTCGCCATCACTCTGATCGTTATCATCGCCTGAATTACCGTCATCATTACTGCCCATTCCACCTGCCGAAGGTGAACTATCTTCTGAAATATTATATTCTAATGGCGCATCTGTAATATCACTTGAACTAATATCTGAACCCATATCTAAATCATTTGTAATGCTACCAATATCACTATAACCATCATTAGAATCAGCAAAAGAGTAATTAGACATAGAAGGATAATTAGCATCGCCAGAATTTTCCTCAGTATTTTTATCTCTTTCAGGATTTAACGCATAAATTATTATCAGAGGTATACTTAAGATTAATGTACCACAGAAAATTGGTACTGCATACCTTCTAAAAGGATTTGCTGCTTTCATGACTTCAGTTATATAAGCATCATCTGATGTGTAATCGTCTAAATCTAAAATATTAGAATCGCCAGTTACATCGATATCTGTAAGAATTTGGTCTAAATACTGCATAAATAAATCAGTTCTTGCTGCATGTTCTCCTAAAGCTTCAGATTCTTTATCACCAAATATTCCGAATGCACATCTTAAACCTTCTTCAAAATGCTCTGTACGACCATTTTTCATCCTTGAATGTGATAAATAGCCATCCACAATATTATCTATGTTTCTAACGCTGCCTATTTCTGCTAACTCTGCTGAATTTTTATCCCAGCCGATTAGTTCGGAATATGAAATAGTAACAGGTTCTCTTTTGATATCAACATAGCCCATATTAATATGTACATTTGTCATAATTATAGCCACCAAATAGTTATTAAATGCAAAGAAAATAGGTTTATTTATAAATTTTTTGTATAGATACTACTATTAAGTAAAAACTGACATGATTTATTAGAAGAACAGATGAAAATATTAGACTTATTAGATATATTAGGATATCTTAAAAATGGAGGAAGAGAAAGAGATAGTGATATAGAGTACCACTAAACGGCTCTGTAGAATTGCTTACTCGGCTAACGCCTCGTCGTTGCCGTTCCTACTCGGCCTTACCTCAGACAAATGAGGCCTCGTTACGGAACAAATAATGGCAACGACAGCAATTCTACAGAGCCCCACTAACACAATCTTTATAAAATTTATACAGTTCTGTTGTTTGGAAGGGGGAGTTTATGGAGAAAAATACGAATAAAAGCGACGATGAATTAAGCATTAACTTTGAAGGCGTAAAGAAATTCTTTAGCAAAGTTAAGAATAAATTTGAAGAAAATAAAGAAACAAGCAAATACAAAAAACACCCAGAACATTCAAGATATAATGCAAAAAAAGCTGATGTTGAAGAAGAAAGCAACTTAGGAAACACCACAGATGAAACTGATTTAAACATATCATTAAGCAAACAGGATATTGTGAATTTTTTCAAAAAAAATGCATTGATTCTATTGCTTCTTATTCCTATAATCTTAAGCACTTTAATAAGGATTCAGCCATATTGGCTTCCTATAACAGATATTTGGGCTCAGCAGACGGTTGATAGTTATTACAGAAATCAAATTGCTTCTCTCATAAACCAGCAATACCCTAATCTGCCTGATCAGAATAAGCAAGCATTAATTGATAAAGAGTTCAACAAACTCTTAGAGTCTAATGGGGAGCAAAGAGAGCTTGCCATAAAACAATCATCAAATAGTTTCAAGGAGCAGTTAAAGAATCCAAATGGCATTCCTTATCTGCTTGATCTCGACTCATATTATTACATGCGTTATGCAGAAAATGTACTAAAAAATGGACACTCTGGAACGTATATGCTTCAGCCTGAAGACAGCAAAGATCAAAAGTTAATGTACTCCTGGTTTGATTTCTCAAAACCTGCGTCATGGGACGGTGAGCGTATGGCTCCTATTGGAAGTCAGGCTCCTGCTGAATTACATCAATACTTAATTGCATTCATCCATAAAATAACAAGTATATTTGGAAATAATGATATAATGTTTTCACAATTTTGGACAACACCATTATTAATGATATTAGCAGTCTTTCCAGCATTTTTCATCGGCAGAAGATTTGCCGGAAACATTGGAGGATTGTTTGCATCTATTTTATTAGTAGTTCATCAGGGTGTTTTATCCAGAACATTAACAACAGATACTGATGTATATACTGTATTATTCCCACTTTTGATAGTATGGTTTACAATAGAAGCATTTTATGCAAAAGAAAAAAGAAATGCTTTAATATACGTCGGACTTGCTGGATTAAGCAATGGATTGTTTGCATTCGCATGGAATGCATGGTGGTTTACATTCTTTTTAGTATTAGCAGGTATTTTGGTATTCATTATTTATAATTTAATTGGATACTTCTTAAGAAGAGACAATGAGAAACTATCGGTAATAAAAAATCATATAATCACATTGCTGCTCTTCCTATTTTCATCGTGGATCTTTACAAGGTTATTTGGAAAATATTTCAACATTATAGGTTTAATAACAACCCCATTTTCATATACAAACATATTGGATGTAGGATATAGTTTATGGCCTAATATACAGACGACCGTTGCTGAACTGAATGTTCAGGCAGCATCCTCAATTATCAATAATTTAAGCATTATTGGACCTCAGCAATTAGTAATTCCTGGAGGTGTTGTCTTGTTCTTTGCACTAGTAGGATTACTTCTCTCATTGAAGCCTGAATTAAGCTCAAAAAACGATAGAACATTCAACTTATTTTTACTTTTAAGCATTGTATGGTTTGCAGTTATATTATTCCAAGATTGGATTATACAAAATATATTCCTTTTCTTATTTCTGATTGCAGTACCTTATCTGTTCTTTGCTGTTCAGGCGTTATTAAAAGGCTGGAAAATAAATATTTTATTTGTATCCATATTTTTGATATGGATTGCTGGATCTTTATTCACTTCTACAAAAGGGATAAGATTTGTTATATTGTTCCTGCCAGCAGTATTAATCCCTGTTTCTGTAGGATTTGTATTAATAAGCAAGTGGATTGGAGATACATTAACAAAATTTGCAGAAATAGAAAGCAAAAAAATACAGATACCCTTGCTTGTAATATTCGGTATAATTGTTCTTTTTCCATTCAACATATCAATTGCGCAGGGAAAAGTTATGATGCCTTATATGAATGACCAATGGTATGACACTCTAAATAAGATAGACAATGAAGCATCGCCCGATGCCATAATCAATTCATGGTGGGATTTTGGACACTGGTTCATAACTTTAGCAAACAGAAGAGTTACATTTGACGGTGCTGGTCAAGACAGACATATGGCATACTGGATCGGACGCTCTCTTTATACTAATGATGAAAAGCATGCTGCAGGAATATTACGAATGGTTGACTGCGGAAACAACAATGCATTCTGGAAATTGGATTCATACATAAACAACACAATAACTTCAATTGATATCCTCAATGAGATTGTCGTCATGGACAGGGAAAAAGCTAAGACATATTTGACAAATTATATAACTCCAGAGCAGGCAGAGCAGGTATTAGAATATTCGCATTGTGAACCACCTGAAAATTATTACATAACTTCGGGGGATATGATAGGAAAAGCAGGTGTATGGTCTCATTTCGGCGCATGGGATTTTAGGAAATCAAATCTTGTATTCCTCGCTACGCAGGACAAGAAAGACAAAGCGAACTCATTTATGATTGAAGAATATGGATACGACGGGAATAAAGCTGAAGATGAATACAGAAAAATAAAAGCTCTTGGAACTGGAGCTGAAGCCAACACATGGATATCTGGTTGGGCAGGATATTATACTCTGCCTGCAGAATGTCAAGGAATTGTTAATCAGACTAAAATATCATGCAATAATATCTTATTTGACATTGAAAATGGAGAAGCCGAACTTCCAACAGAATTGGGAATAAAGCACCCTGCAAGCTTTTCGTATATAGATAAGGAAGACAATTTTATTGTTAAAGAATACAAAGAAGATATTATTGACTATAGCGGCAATCCATTTGGAGTTTCATTGATAGAGAAAGAAGGAAGATATTATACTGTTTTAATGCACCCTAATTTGGTAGGAAGCGTATTTACGCGCCTTCATTTCTTTGAAGGAAAAGCAAGCAGCTGCTTTGAGCCATTCGATCACAAGATTCAGTTCAATGGCGCAGGAGATATTTATACATGGAAAGTAAATTGGGAATGCTTAAATGGATAACATTAAAGAAGGTAATATTAATAAGCTTGAAGAAGAAAATAAAAATCCCAACCGCCTCAAGGGG
>Ga0209541_10011575_pt1 | contig 13788 bp, 10 predicted proteins | sample RifCSPlowO2_01_FD_184027 | JGI IMG/M metagenome (GOLD analysis project Ga0209541, IMG submission 184027) | Groundwater microbial communities from Rifle, Colorado - Rifle CSP2_plank lowO2_0.1 (SPAdes) (version 2) | ecosystem: Environmental > Aquatic > Deep subsurface > Groundwater | place...
TCATATCTATAACGATCTGCCCCATCTTTTAACTCCGGTGATTCAGGATGCGCAAAAATCCGTTAATGTTTTAAAATGGCTTGTTTCTGAAATGGAACGAAGGTTTGATGTTTTGGCTTCAGGCCATGCCAGAGATATCGCCTCTTATAACGAAATAATGCAAAAAGAAGGCTCTCCTATTTTACCTTACATCGTTTTAGTGGTTGATGAATTGGCTGATTTGATGGCGGCCCGCGGCAGGGAAATAGAAGCGGGCATTGTCAGACTGGCTCAAATGGCCAGAGCGGTAGGCATCCATTTGGTTGTGGCCACCCAGAGGCCGTCGGTAGAGGTAATCACCGGTTTAATCAAGGCTAACATTACTTCCAGAATTACTTTTCAGGTGGCTTCGCAGGTTGATTCCAGGACAGTTTTGGATATGGCCGGAGCGGAAAAGCTTTTGGGTTCGGGCGATATGTTGTTTGTTTCCGCCGAAGCCTCAAAGGCCCGCCGTATTCAGGGCGCTTATATTTCCGACAAGGAAGTTAAAAAAATAGTAAAATACATAAAAGACCAGGCCACGGGCGCGGAAGAGCCGGCTCAAACCATTGAGCTCACCCAAGAATTGGAAAAAACGCTTGAGGCGAGCCATGATTTTGATTTTTCTCAAGGTTCGGAAGATCCGCTTTTTGAAGAAGCGAAGAAATTGGTGATTGAAGCAAAAAAGGCTTCAGCTTCTTTGTTGCAAAGACGCTTAAGAGTAGGTTATGCCCGAGCCGCGAGATTAATTGATATGCTGGAAGAAGGCGGCGTAGTCGGCCCGGGAGAGGGAGCCAAGCCCAGGGAGATTTTAATAAATACGGAAATAGCCGCCGGCCCGGAAATAAACAATGAACCGGAAGTCGCAGGAGAAAATCCCGAAGACTGGAAGAAGATTTAACTAAAATTTACAGACGTCGGGCGTCTGTAAATTTTAAAAGTATGCCTTACAGAATAAAACAGTTCGTTAATGGAGGAATTTACCATGTCGTAATGAGGGCCATTGACGGGAAAATAATTTTTAAAGATACAAACGATCATTATCGAGGCATTTTTTCCGTTTATGAATTTAATGATTTAAAACCAGCAGTTATTAGAGAGCGGCGAAGAGCTCGCGAGCAGATTAAAAAATCATTAAAGAATAATAAAAATTTAACTTCGGTTAACGATCTGCGAGATAAATTAGTGGAAGTATTGTCGTTCACCTTTATGCCGAATCATATCCATTTACTCTTAAGGCAGAGTAAGGACGACGGTATTAAAAAATTTATGGTGAAAATCGGTTCAGGCTATGGAAGATATTTTAATAAAAAATATGAACGCAAGGGCTATGTTTTTCAGGATAGATTTCTGGCGATTCCTATTAAAACCGACGAACAGTTAAAAATTATTTTTGCTTATATCCATGCCAACTCCGTTTCTTTAATAGAGCCGAAATGGAAAGAAAAAGGCATCCGCGACATAAAGAAAACCACTAAGTTTGCAAAAGACTATAAATGGTCAAGTTTTTCCGATTATTTAGGAAAAGCAAATTTCCCCTCAGTAACAGATAGGGAATTTATATTAGAAACCCTAGGCGGCGAAAATGCTTGCGAAAAATTCGTTGAAGATTATATAAAATACAAGGGAAAATTTAAAGAACCGCCGGAATTATTTTTGGAATAGAACTTTACAGACGCCCGACGTCTGTAAAGTCTGGAGTTTGTGATTGTATAATGTATAATAGAATTATGACAAAACAAAAAAAGGCGCAAGAGGAAAATAAAACAAAAACTAACAGCGATTTGCAGGAAGCTATTGAGGAAATCAAACAGCGTTTTGGGGAGGGGGCCATCATGTCCCTAAGGGACGTCAAGGCGGTTGATATTGATGTCATTCCCACCGGTTCCGTTTCGCTTGATTTGGCTTTGGGCGTAGGCGGGTTTCCCAGAGGCAGGGTTGTAGAAATTTTGGGACCGGAATCTACCGGAAAAAGCACTTTAGCCCTGCATGTTTGCGCTGAAGCCCAAAAAAAAGGCGGCGTTGCCGCTTTCGTTGACGCTGAACACGCGATGGATCCTGATTACGCCAGAAAAATCGGAGTCAAGGTTGACGATCTTTTAATATCCCAGCCGGATTCCGGAGAGCAGGCTCTGCAAATCGTGGAAACATTAATCAGATCTAACTCTGTTGACGTCATTGTCATTGATTCGGTGGCGGCGCTGTCTCCCAAATCTGAAATAGCCGGAGAAATAGGTGATGCGTCAATCGGCGTTCAGGCGAGATTAATGTCGCAAGCTTTAAGAAAATTATCAGGAGTTCTCGCCAAAAGCAAAACTTCGGTAATTTTTATTAATCAAATCAGAATGAAAATTGGCGTGATGTTCGGCAATCCGGAAACCACTTCGGGCGGACTGGCGCTTAAGTTTTATGCTTCGGTGAGGATTGATTTGCGCAGGATAGCCCAGATAAAACAGGGAGATCAAATAATAGGTTCTATGATCAGGGCAAAAATCATCAAAAATAAAGTGGCCGCTCCATTTAAAATTGCCGAATTCGCCATTTATTACAACGAAGGCATTTCTTATCTTGCCGATCTAGTCAGCTTGGGAGTTAAAAATGGCGTAATAAAAAAAGCCGGAAGCTGGCTCCAGTTTGAAGATAAGCAATTAGGGCAGGGGATAGATGCGTCAAAGAAATTCTTGAAAGAAAATCCTGACTTAGCCAAGAAAATCAGGAAGCAATTACTTTCTGGTGGCGGAGAGCAGGCCTAAATTTCTTGCCCTTTTTACGGCATTGGCAATCTTTCTTTGATGACTGGAACACGTTCCAGTCCTTTTTTTTGGCCTGATTTTTCCCAAACCGGAAATAAAACGCTTGAGCGTTTTGGCATCCTTATAATCAATCGCTTGGATGTTTTTTTGACAAAAATAGCAGTTCATTATAATGGTATATCTTTTACGTCAATTTCTTCTTCCCTCGCCTCGCCGTAATTTTCGGTGGCGGGCCTCGGTTCCTCGATTACGGGTATTTCGTCATTCTTTTCTTCCGATGCCGGCGAATTAGGGAAAGAACCGGGCGTTCTTTTCGGTCCCAACTGCAAAGCTTCGGCGACGATTTCCGTTCGAAATTTTTTAACTCCGGAAGGATCCTGCCACGACCTCGTTCTTATTCTTCCCTCAACCATAGCCAGGGCGCCTTTAGTCAAGTATTTTGAAGCAATTTCAGCTAATTTCCCCCAGGCGACAATTGTGTGGAATTCCGTTTCTTTTTGCTGTTGGCCGGCCGCATCTTTCCAGATGCGGTTGGTGGCAATTCTGAAATTACAGACGTTTTTACCGGTAGCAGTGCTTCTTAATTCAGGCTCGGCGGCTATATTGCCGATAAGTATAACTTTGTTTAAATTCATATGAATATTTTATTCTCCAAAAATTTGTTTAAGTTTTTCGTCGATTTCTTTTAGTTGCGCCTTTTCAACCTTTTTCTCTTCTTGGCTCGAAACCGGCTCCGGCGCGTTTTTAGTCTTAGTTCGCATCCGCATTATTTTTATCTTCTCCTTTTTTATAATAACATGTTTTTTTATTTGAGACTCGGACTTAATCTTTTTTTCAAGGTCTTGGATTATTTCCGGATCTGAATAAAACTCCAAACTGAAAAAGTCGCGTTCTTTTCCGGATGTCGTAGCTTGAGGAAAATAAGAAACCACCCTCTCAAAAAGAGCGTTTGCTTCATCAAGCGCCAGATTTTTATCAATCGTATAGGTCAATTCGTATTGTTTTGCCATGTTTTGATTCTATAGTATATGATATAATAAGTCAATTAACTCGACAAGACCTCTATGCAAGTCAACCCCTACATATTTAGAGGCTATGACATTCGCGGCTTGGTAGATAAGGACTTAAATCCCGAAATAGCCGAACATATCGGCAAAGCTTTCGGCGCTTTTTTAATTCGTAGGGGCATAAAAGAGGCGGTGGTCAGTTTTGATTCCAGGGCGACAAGCCATGAATACAGCCAAGCCATTATTCAAGGTTTAAACTGGTCCGGAATTGATGTAATCAATATCGGCCTGAATCTTATCGGCACTTTTTACTGGTCGCAATACCATCTTAACTGCGAGGGAGGAATTTACGTGACAGCTTCTCATAATCCCGTTGAGTACAACGGCTTCAAGCTCGCTAACGGATTTTCCGAAACCTTAGTCTCCGAAGGCCTTCAAGAGTTAAGGCAGATAATTGAAAAAGAAGATTATCGGCAAGGTATAAAAACCGGTTCCGTCAAAGTATGCGACATCCGCATGGATTATTTTGCCGATTTGCTTAAAAGATTGCCGATAAAAAAGAAATTTAAGATTGTGATTGATCCGAGTTGTTCCACTGCGGGAGCCGTCGCCCCCGATTTGTTAAAGAAGGCCGGATGTAAGGTAGTTGAGAGTAATTGTAGGCTGGATTCGTCTTTTCCTTTGGGGACTCCGGACCCGACGAGCCTGGCTGTTGCCAATCGTTTAAGAGAAAAAGTACTGCAGGAAAACGCCGACTTGGGGCTTTCTTACGATGCCGACGGCGACAGAATTGGCATCGTTGACGATAAGGGAAATATCTTATGGAATGATGTCCTGGTGGCGCTTTTTGCGGCCGATGTTTTAAGCGATCACCCCGGAGCAACCATAATGTATAATACCCTCTGCTCAAAAGCCGTTGAAGAAACGATTTTAAAACACGGCGGCAAGCCGTTCATGTGGAGAACAGGACATTCTTTTTTAAAGAAAAAAAATCAGGAAGTTAAAGCAGCTTTTATCGGCGAGCTGTCGGGACACTTCTTTTTTTCAGCCGATTTCTATAATCATGATGACGGCCTTTATTCAACCCTGCGCTTGTTAAGTTATCTGGTAAAAACGAATCAGCCGCTTTCTTCGGCCATAGCCGCTATTCCAAAATACATATCAAGTCCGGAAATAAAACTATATTGCGCCGACGATAAGAAAATTGATTTGATAAAAAAAATCAGCCCGGCGCTGAAAGGAGATTTTCAAGATGCTCAAATCATTGATGACGAGCGGGCGGGGGACGGCGCGAGAGTTGATTTTAAAGATGCCATGTTCGTTATCCGCTATTCTCAAAACGCGCCTTACCTGACAATCAAATTTGAAGCCAAAACCGAAGACAGGTACGAATACCTGAAAAAATACATCAGCAAACTGCTCCACAGTTACGACGAAGTGGATTGGCAGTCAAGCATTAACCTCAACCTCGAAGCGTTAGAGTAAAAAATATGCCCCGTTTGAGCGGGGCATATTTTTAAGAAAGCAGGCCGACTTTTTGGCGGACTTCCGCCATGGTGGATTGGGCGATGATTTCGGCTCTTTTGCGGCCCCGTTCCAAGATTTCTTTGACATAAACCTCTCTTTGCATGAGTTCTTTTTTCTTTCGGCGGAAAGGCTCGAGCTTTTCTGTGAGCATTGCCGCAAGGTGTCTTTTAAATTTAGAGTAGCCCATCCCCTTAAATTCTTTCTCCAGTTCCTTTATTGTTTTACCGCTAAAAAGAGAATAAATTGTCAGGAGGTTTGAAATGCCGAGTTTTTTCGCTGTATCGTATTCAACAGTTTTGCCGGCGTCGGTAACAGCCGTCATAATTTTTTTTTCTATAACTTCCGGCTCGTCAAAAAGGAAAAGGCATGTTTCGGGGCTGGATTTTGACATTTTCTTTTTGGGATCATTGAGCGCCATTATTTTTCCTCCCATATCCAAGACAAGGGCTTCGGGAACCTTAAGAGTTTCCCCGTATTTTTGATTGAATTTTTTAGCAATTGTTTTGGTGAGCTCTAAGTGCTGGGACTGGTCTTTGCCTACCGGCACCGAGTCTACTTGGTATAATAAAATGTCGGCCGCCTGCAGAACCGGATAATCCAAAAGGCCGACATTAACGGAGTCCTTGAACTGTTTTGATTTTTCTTTGTACTGGATCATTCTCTCAAGTTCGCCTATCGGAGTGATGGTGTTTAAGATCCAGGCCAGTTCGGCGTGTTCTTTGACTTGCGATTGCACGAAAATAATGCATTTTTCAGGATCAATGCCCGATGACAGCAGCTCTACCGCTGTTTCCAGCGTCTTTTGAGAAAAAGTCTTAGGGTCTTGAGGCGTGGTTAGGGCATGCAGATCGGCAATAAAAACAATGCACTCTCCTTTGTTTTGGAGTTCTGCCCATTGTTTAATGGCTCCCAAATAACCCCCTATGTGAATTGAGCCCGTAGGCTGTATGCCGCTTAGTGTTCTCATATAATTATACTTCTATAACAACTGGCAGTATCATCGGCCTTCTTTGCGTCTTCATGTATAAGAAGTCGCCGACTTTGTTTCGGATACCGTCTTTAACATAGACCCAATTGACGGCACCTCCCACTCCGGTGGATCTTTCCACGATTTCAATAACTTTTCTTCTGGTATCTCTTAGTAATTCTTTGGATTCCCTTAAATATACGAACCCCCTGGATATTATATCGGGAGAACCCTTTACTTTTCCAGTTTGCCTGTCAATAACGACAATGATGACAAACATGCCGTCCTTAGACAATGTTTGCCGGTCCCGCAGGACAACTTCGCCCACGTCGCCGACTCCCAGGCCGTCCACCATAACATAACTTGATTCTATTATTTTTCTGTCCAGTAAAATTTTATCCTCGCTCAAGTTAATAATCTGGCCGTTTTCGGCAACGACGATATTTTTCCCGGGGATGCCCGCTTCTATAGCCAATTCTGCGTGATTAACAAGCATTGAATATTGGCCGTGGATTGGCATGAAAAATTTCGGCTTAATCATTTCCATTAAACTTTTTAATTCTTCTCTTTGAGCATGGCCGCCGGCGTGTATGTCCATCATTTTGTAATGGAAAACCTTAACTTCATTGCGGTAAAGCTGGTCTTTCATAAATTGGACAGTTCTTTCGTTGCCCGGCACCACCGAAGAAGAGAAAATAACGGTATCGTCTTTTTTCAATCTGACAAACCGGTGTTCTCTATTGGCGATTCTCATTAAAACCGCTTGGCCTTCGCCTTGAGCGCCGGTGCAAATTAGAGTAACTTTTGAATCAGGATAATCCTGAATTTTATCCACGGTTATCAATGTCCCTTTTTCCGATTTAATGTAGCCGAGTTTTTTGCAGATTTCCACATTGGTTTTCATGGAATAGCCGTCCACCGCCACTTTTCTGCCGTATTTTTCAGATAAAGCAACCAATTCCTGGATTCTGCCGATCAGAGAGCTGAAAGTGGCGGCGATAATTCTGCCTTTGGATATCTTGAATATTTCCTCCAAGTTTTCCATGATTACTTTTTCCGATAAGGAATGACTTTGTTGTTCGGCCCCGGTGGAATCAGACATCAAAAGTAAAACCTCTCTCTTACCAAGCGCTTTCAGTTTTTCGAAATTGGTCGGCAAATCAAAAATAGGAGTTTCGTCAAATTTGAAATCAGAAGTGTGTATGATGTTGCCCACCGGCGTACTGATGAAAAGTCCCAAGCTATCAAAAATATTGTGGTTTTGCCTGAAAAATTCAACCGTAAACGGTTCAAGCTTGATTACGTCGCCATCTTCAACCTGGGTTATATTCAGTTTGGGCAGATGGGGAAAATCTTCTTGTCTTCTCAAAATGATAGCCATGGTGAGGCCGCCGGCAAAAAGAGGCAATTTTGCTCCCAGCCTGTCAATCAGATAGGGGAGGGCTGCGATATGGTCGTAATGTCCGTGGGTGAAAACCGCTCCCACGATGCTTTTTTCCTTGCCTTTCAAATAAGCGATGTTCGGGATGATAAAATCAATTCCCGGCATGTCTTCTTCGGGCATGCGGAAACCCATGTCAATAATTAAAATCTTGCCTTGCGTTTCAAGGCACATCATATTGCGGCCGACTTCTCCCAGACCGCCGAGGGGAACTATTTTCAGAGTATTTTGTTTTGTTATCATATTTTTTTAATTATATTAGTGCGGATGGTGGGACTCGAACCCACAAGCCTTGCGGCATAGCGTTCTGAACGCTACGCGTATTCCAGTTCCGCCACATCCGCCCGATTTATTTTACCCCCTAAGAAAGCTTAAATCTCGAGGCGCTGATTTTAACGGTTTTTCAAAACGAAGCGCCGGTACTTTTTTGTAATTTTTGTTTTTTATCCAGCCCTTGGTCGTGTAATAATAGCAAGCGCCTTGTTTTTTATCAATAATATCGTAGTCGTGCCGGCTTCTCTCATCCAACCAATTGGCGGTCTTCAGCTCTTCCTTGCGCGAAGGATTGATGGTGAAGTGGCCGTATTGGGGCGGTATAATCACCACGCCGCCCTTGTTCGCTTTTATTGCGTAAACATCCTCAATTTTATTATTCTGATACTTTTGAAGTAAATAGATCGCCCTGCCTTTTAAGGTGATATAGAGTTCGCCGCAGTTGCCCAAATGTTCGTGTCCTTTAGTTTTGGCAAATTCCTTGCCCAGCAGGCGCGGGGGAATAATCGTGATATCGTATCTTGAGCTGCCCCTTCTTTTTACTCCGCGATGCATAAAATATACTTCAAAATTAGGAGCTGTCTTAGCCCATAGCTGGTCGCAGAGAACATTTTTCATGTCGTTTATCCGGCGTGAGCTCACTTCCATACCCTTTTAGTCTTTATATACCATTCTTTGATATTGGTAAATCTTTTTGAGGGGTCGGCGATGATTTTCGTATCAACTCCCTTTATATCGTCTTTGACGAAATAAACATAATCCGGGCTGTACAGGAATACGGCTGGAGCCGACCCGATCAGTATTTCCTGAAATTCCTGGTATTTTTTAGCGCGCTCCGCCTGATCTAAAATGATTCTGGCCGACTCCAGCAGTTTATCGGCTGATTTGCTCTCGTATCCGGCCAAATTAAGACCCGGGTCTTTTATTTGTGAGGAATGCCAGAAAGGATAAGGATCCGGGATTATTTCCAAAACTTCCCCGAAAAGAAGCATTTCATAATTTCTCGGCTTAATGATTTCCTGTTCTATTTGAGACACGGAATAAAGCTGAATTTCCAATTCCACTCCTATTTTCGCCCACTGCTCTTTTAGTTTTTGCGCTACATTCTTTAAAACAGGATCCTCAACGGTCGCTAAAGAAAACTTAAGAAGAGTTTGTTTGGCCGGTTTTGAACAGATCTCGTTTAATTTTGTCCTGGTGCCCTTGCTCACCAATCCGGTTCCCTCGGTGAATCCCTGTGGTTTTAGAATATCATCGGCGTATTTTTCCTGGAATTTTATCACCGCCGCTTTAGTTTCCGCGCCAAAGTAGCCGGTTATTTTTCCCGATGGGTAAACTGCGCTATCGCCGGACAGGCAGGCCTGCAGCTTATTGACTTCCGCTCCCTGGCTGCCCTCTTTTAAGTCGCTTTTGAATTCCACCGTACTGCCTCCTTCTGTTTTTGCCCAAATCCCATTTTCGTTTTTTGTGAACCCTGTTTCTTTAATAAGTTTTTCCGCTTCAGCCTGGTTGAACTCATAAATCTTGGAAGGTTCATTGAATCCGAAAATTTGCGGAAGAATCGGCGAATCGGCCGCTTGGGCTCTGTTCAGCAGGATATTTTCCACAATTTCTTTTTTGTCGGTTCCGAAATTCAGAGCCTTTCTTATTTTTTCATCGGCTAAAAATCTTGATTTGTCCGGGTTTAAGAAAACAGCAAAATATCTGGGCAGGGATAGAGAATACTCTGTTAACTTTTTATCGGCGAAAAGGCCGTAATCGCCGGGATTGCTAACGGAAAAGCCGTCTACTTCTCCGCGTTTTGCGGCTCCAATAAGCTCTTCCTCGGTATCAAAGAATTTAAAGCCGATTTGCGCAATATTCGATTCTTTAAATATCGCTAAATTTACGGAAATTATTTTATTGGCGCTATCCTGCTTTAAGCCCCTTAATTTGTACGGACCCGATCCCACCGGCCGGAGATTATAATTCGTCAGAAGAAAATTTTGCGGAGAAATATTTTCCCAAATATGTTTTGGCAATATTTTAAAGGTCAGTCTTTCCGGAAAGCCGGCATAAGGAGATTTCAGTTTAAAACGCATGCCCAGCTCGTCTATCTTTTCTATTTCTATTCCCAGGTAATTTCCTCTTAAGGGACTCTTGTAATCGGAATTTTGAATGGTTTTTAAAGTAAAGATTACGTCATCCGTAGTGAGGGGTTCGCCGTCGTGCCAGAGCAGACCCTCTTTTAAATATAATTCATAAATTTTACCGTCTTCTTTGGCTTCAATGTTTTTTGCCAAGTCCGGAATTATTTTTCCTTCGCCGTCGTATTTCATCAATCCCGCAAAAATGAGCTCAACTAAGCTCCTGTCAACATCCGATCCTTGGGCATACAGGGGATTGATGAATCTGGGGCTGCCCACCATGCCTTCTATATATGTGCCGCCCGCGCCCGGCTTGATTCCGGTGCGATTGGCGTAAAAGACAATTATCAGCGACAGGAATGATGCCAGGAATATCCCGGATAAAACAAAAAGAGCCGTTTTTTCTTTTTTAGTTAAAACTTTAAAAATTTGACCCCACTGTTTTTTAGAGGGTAGCCGCATTTATAGAATGAAATTTAACAAGGCCAGCGCAATAAACAGAGCGCCGGAAATAACGGTTCCGATGAATATCTTTTTTTGCATTCCCCGGCGAGTGGCGTAAAATCCGCCGCCTTCTCCGCCGAAAGCGGAACCCAAAGCCTGGCCTCTCTGCTGAAGGAGGATTAAGACTATAAGAACAGCGGAAACCGCTATTTGAGCTATTGGCAGAAAGTTAAGCATTTTATTAATTCTATTGTAGCAGGTATTTTCTAATGCAGCAAGGCCTTGTCTCTTAGCTTATGTGAGAGGTTTATCCCTCATCGCTTAACGAATGGCCCATTTGGTATTCTCCGACGCTTCTGGTCGGAGCCCCGACACCTTTGGGCGTCGGGGTTGTATTTAGAATGTGCTTGGCTTAGCCAAGCACAACTTCGCCTTAGTGATTTTTGACGCGGTTTTTTTAAAGGCGTACACTCCCGGAGTTTCGGGCAAGTCGGAAATTTTATTTTTCGTCAAATACTTAAATTTTTCCACGCCCGTATTTTATATCAATTATCCCAACAAAACAAGAAGCCCCGGGCATTTGCTCGGGGCTTTTAGTGAACTTACATTCGTTGAAGTTTATCAAAAATATTGGGCGTTATAATATGATCAGCGGCCCCGTATTTTATTGCTTCTTCGGCGGTTAAGATTATTTCTTCTTCCAGAAGAGTGAATATCGCCAGGGCTCTTTCTTCTTGATTGTTTTCTTTTATGAGGTTATCCGGTAGAAGTTTTAAAATTTTGCCACCGGTGCATTTATCTGTGAGGCTCACTAATCGCCGATTGTGCGAGGCAATCAGTTTGTCTTCTTTCCATGTCTTGTCTTTTTGTTTTTTATTTTCTTCACAGTCGGGGCAGGCCGTTATTTGGCAATCATGAAGGAGGAGATGGGCGCTGGGGAACATATAACGATACCCTTTTGTTCCCAGAATAAACATCATGGCTCCGGCGCTTTCCGCATTATTGGTCACAGTATATATCGGCGACTTAAGCATGGTCGTAAGATCATAAAAATATAAAAAAGAATCAATATCGCCTCCGTAGCTGTTTATAAAGAGAGTGATCGGGTCGGTGTTTTCTTTATCCAGATTAATCAATGTCCAAAGAAATTTTTCAAATAACCAATATGCCGGAGTATTGCAATTGGGAATTGTCCCAGCTATGGATATGAGCCGTTTATTTTTGGGGACAGGCGCAGATACCGAGAAAGCCTCTTCCATCATCTCTTTCGTCTCTTCTTCTGTCATTTTTTCCTCCTCGCATGCTTTTATATTCAACGATAACAAAGCGCCTTGGGGATGTCAAATAAAAAAGCCCCGGGCATTTGCTCGGGGCTTTTTTGACTGGGGAAGCTATGGTGCGGTGGTAGTGATTATTAGGTAGGGGCGGGATTCCGTTTGCTTGTCATGCTTTCAAATCTGGAGTATAATGACTAACGTTCTATGGCTAATGATTTTATTAAAATTCGCGGGGCAAGAGTCCACAATCTTAAGAATGTTAACGTGGACATACCCAAAAATAAACTGGTGGTCATCACCGGGCTTTCCGGCTCGGGCAAATCCTCTTTGGCTTTTGATACTTTATACGCCGAAGGCCAAAGAAGATATGTTGAATCTCTGTCCGCTTACGCCAGACAATTTTTGGGAGTCATGGATAAGCCCGATGTTGATAAAATTGAGGGCATAAGTCCGGCTATTTCCATTGACCAAAGAAAGGGCAGCCATAATCCTCGTTCGACAGTGGGCACGATCACAGAAATTTACGATTACCTCCGTCTTTTGTTCGGCAGAGTCGGCATTCCTCATTGCCCGAAGTGCGGCAAGGCGATTTCCCGCCAGACGATTGATCAGATCGTCGGGCAAGTGCTCGTACTTCCCAAAAATACCGAGATACTTATTTTAGGGCCGGTCATCCGAAACAAGAAAGGGGAGCATCGCGGCATTTTGGAAGAAATCCAAAGGGCCGGATTTGTCAGGGCAAGAATTGACGGCATTGTCCACAGAGTTGATGAAGCCCTATCTATAGATTTGGACAGAAATAAAAAACATAGCATTGAGGTGGTGGTGGACAGATTGGTTCTGGATGAAGAATTAGATAAGACGAGGTTGGTTGATTCTATTAAAACCGCTTTAAGGCTGGGAAAAGGAATCGCCATAATTAACCGGAAAGCCGGCGACCAGATATTCAGCGAGCATTTCGCTTGCGAAGATTGCGGAATTTCCATGCCCGAAGTAGATCCGGGATTATTTTCTTTTAATTCTCCGCAGGGGGCATGCCCCGCTTGCCATGGTTTGGGTTCAAAGCTTGAAGTTGATCCCAAGCTGGTAATTCCCAATTATAATCTGACTATTTCAGAAGGCGCTATTTTTCCCTGGGCGCATGCTTCCCATAAAATAGGCCGGCAAGGGTATTTTTTTACGCAACTGCAAGATTTGGCTCAAAAACATACATTTTCTTTGGATGACCCCGTGAAGGATTTGCCGAAGAAAATTATTGACATGATTTTACTTGGCGAGGAAGGATTTGAGGGCGTTATGCCAAATTTGGAAAGACGCTATCATGAAACCGACTCCGATTTTACCCGCCAGGAGATTGAGCAATATATGATAGAGAAAGAATGCGATGTATGCAAAGGTAAAAGGCTGAAGCCCGAAGTTTTGGCGGTTACTTTTTCCGGAAAATCCATTGATCAAACGGTAGGCCTGCCAATTGCCGATTCTCGGGAGTTTTTTGGAAATCTTAAACTTAAAGATAATGAATTAAAAATATCCCAGCCGATTATTAAAGAGATTTTGAACAGATTGCAATTTTTAATTGATGTCGGCCTGGATTATCTGACTCTGGACAGAAAAGCCGCCACTTTGTCCGGAGGGGAAGAGCAAAGAATCAGGCTGGCTACCCAGATCGGCTCAAAATTGACCGGTGTTTTATATATTTTAGATGAACCGTCAATCGGCTTACATCCGAGAGACCAAGAAAAATTGATTGGTACTTTAAGAAAGCTGCGCGATTTAGGAAATAGCGTTATTGTCGTTGAACATGATTCCCAAACCATTATGGCTGCGGAATGGATTGTGGATGTGGGGCCCGGGGCCGGAAAATACGGAGGCAATATAATTTTTGAAGGGACTCCGAAACAGTTATTGAAATCTAAAACTTTGACCGGAGAATATTTATCGGGTCGGAAAAAAGT
>Ga0209541_10011576_pt1 | contig 13787 bp, 13 predicted proteins | sample RifCSPlowO2_01_FD_184027 | JGI IMG/M metagenome (GOLD analysis project Ga0209541, IMG submission 184027) | Groundwater microbial communities from Rifle, Colorado - Rifle CSP2_plank lowO2_0.1 (SPAdes) (version 2) | ecosystem: Environmental > Aquatic > Deep subsurface > Groundwater | place...
GAACGTCTATGCCTAAAAGCCATTATGCCGGGCATATTATAATTTCTTCAATTGAACATCATTGCGTTGTTGAGGCGGCTAAATGGCTTTCGAGAGGTTTTGAAGTAACCAAAATTCCGGTGGATAAATACGGCACGGTTAACCCAAAAGATATTGAGCGGGAAATTAGGCCTGAAACAATCCTTGTTTCTATTATTCACGGTTCAAATGAAATCGGCACAATACAAAATATTTCAGAAATCGGAAAAATTTGCCGCCAGAAAAAGGTATGCTTTCACACAGATGCTTCGCAGTCTTTTGGAAAAATCCTAATAGATGTTAAAAAAATGAATATTGATTTATTGACCGCCAGTTCGCATAAAATTTACGGGCCAAAAGGCGTCGGGTTGTTGTATGTAAGAGAGGGCATAAAACTTGTACCCTTGTTGCACGGAGGCGGCCAGGAAAACGGATTAAGGTCTTCAACTGTAAACGTTGCGGCGATTGTCGGGTTTGCCAAAGCATGTGAGATTTATAAAAAAGGAGCTAAATCAGAGAACCAAAGATTGATAAGACTAAGAGATAAACTGATAAAAGAAATTTTGAAAATAAAAGGAAGCCGTCTAAACGGGCATCCAAAAAATCGTTTGCCCAATAATGTAAACGTAAGATTTGATTTTGTTGAGGGCGAATCGCTTGTCATTCATTTGGATCTGCATGGCGTTGCCTGTTCAACGGGATCTGCATGTTCGTCTGCGACATTAGAGCCAAGCCATGTTTTGCTGGCAACGGGATTGAGACACGAAGAGGCGCACGGATCTCTGCGGATTACTTTAGGCAGATGGACGACAGAAAAGGATATAAATTATCTTCTGAATGTTTTGCCAAAAGTGGTCGGAAAAATTAGAGAAATATCGCCTTTTAAAAATTAAAAATTGCAGAAATTTTAAAATAATGAAGCAAAATACTTGCGGCGCGCTATACACAAAAAAAGTTTTAGAAACTTTTAGAAATCCGCACAATTACGGAAAAATTAAAAATGCCGATGGCATCGGGAAAGTGGGTAACATCGTTTGCGGAGATGTTATGTGGCTTTATATTAAAGTTGCCAAAAATAAGAAAGGCGAGGATTTGATTAAAGACATAAAATTTGAAACTTTTGGATGCGTGGCCGCAATTTCAACAAGTTCAATTATTACAGACTTAGTAAAAGGAAAAACAATAAAAGAGGCGCTGGAGGTTACAAAAGATAACGTAATTGAATCGCTGGGGGGATTGCCTAAAATAAAATATCATTGCTCTGTTTTGGCCGTAGATGCTCTAGTGGAAGCAATTTATGATTATTTCTCTAAAATCGGAAAGAAAATTCCCGCTGGTCTGCAAAAAAGGCACGAGGCAATAAAAAAATCAAAAGATATAATTGAAAAACGTTATGAAAAGTGGAATAAGTAAAAGAGTTTTTGTGGCAATGTCTGGCGGGGTAGACAGTTCGGTTTCTGCGGCGCTTTTAAAAGAAGCTGGTTTTGATTGCATTGGAGTTTATATGCGTCAGTGGGCGCCAAATGTTTTGGGAAAAGAGTGTTTATGGAAGCAAGACCGCCAAGATGCTATGCGCGTTTGCGCAAAACTTGGAATTCCTTTTTTAACTTGGGATTTTTCTAAAGAGTATGAAAAACAGGTGGGAAAATACATGATTGATTCTTATAAAAAAGGCATAACTCCAAACCCAGATGTAATGTGCAACAAAATTATAAAATTTGGATTGTTTTTTGATAAGGCAATAAAACAGGGAGCAGATTTTGTGGCAACAGGCCACTACGCCCGCATTAGCGGGAGAACGCAAATTGAAAATCCAGTGTGGTCAAATTTCTACGATCGTAGAAATTTGACCACACTGAAAAATGGAAAATATGATTATAAATTGCTGAAAGCAAAAGATAAAAATAAGGACCAGACTTATTTTTTGTATGAAATTAAAAAGAGCCAGCTGGCCAAAATTATTTTTCCGGTGGGAAATTTGGAAAAGTCAGAAGTGCGAAAATTGGCCAAAAAATTTGGTTTAGAAAATGCTGAAAAAAAAGATAGTCAGGGAGTTTGTTTTATTGGAAAATTTAGCATGAAAAGTTTTTTAAAAAATTATATAAAATCCAGAAAGGGCCCCATAGTAGAGCAAAACTCACTACGGGGTAAACAAAATTATAATAAAGTTGCAAAAGTTTTAGGAGAACATGATGGCGCGTTTTACTACACAATAGGGCAGAGGCGCGGTTTAGACATTAAAAATGGCAAAGGGCCGTATTTTGTGGTAAAAAAAGATATTAAAAAAAATATAATTTATGTTGGCAGGGAAAAAGATTTGTATTCTAAAAAGGCTAAAGTTAAAAATATAAACTGGATAAACAAGCCAAAATTTTTTCCGACGTTGGTTGATGCGCGGGCAAGGTATAGAGTTGCGCTTAAAAAAGCCGAGCTCCATAAAAACGGCTTGTTGATTTTTAAAAACCCCGACCGCGCCCTCACCCCCGGCCAATCCGCCGTATTTTATTTAGGCGAAGAACTCATAGGCGGAGGAACTATTGACATATAATTGTATATGTTATAATATCTATATTTTTAAATAAATAATATGCTAAAATGGATTTGTCAGTTGCTATGCACACGGTTTTGCTTTAAAATTTTATGAAAATAACAGATAAAACAACATTAGAAAAAATAATGGAGAAAAATGGGGCAGAAGAGATCTTGGCAAAGCACGGAGTGCCGTGCGTTTCTTGCCCAATGGCAAAATTTGAAATAGAAAAATTAAAAATTGGAGAAGTCTGCAGAATGTATGGATTAAATTTAAAAAAGATATTAAAAGAACTTAATAACTTTGAATTACGAAATGCAAAATAGTATAATGAAATCAGCAAAGGTCTAAACACAATTTATACTATAGACGGTCTTTTGTATAAAAAGCCTTTTTTTTGTTTAAGTTGAGTTTTGATGATTTCTTTGATTTCCTACATTTCGTAATTCAAAGATAAAAGAAAATAAAAAAAGTCCGAGAGAACTTCTCTCGGATCCTATCGCGTAGCAGACCGAACGGTCTTGTTACGCCGCTGGTTTGGCGACAAGCGCAACGCCCTCGGCGAGCGACAAGAATGTGTCCATTATCTTACAGGTTCCTGACTGTTTCCTCACCTCGATAACGAGCCCGTCTTTCTTCAACTCTTCAATCGCGGCATCGATTTCCTCGTGTGATACGATTATCTCTTCTTTCTCATTATATCCATAATACTTAAGCTTTCCCGGAACTTCTTTTTTCATCACACCGAAACTTCCGCCTTTGAAAACCAGATACAGAAGCACCGTCCGGAGGTCAATCTCCACCTCTCGCAATTTCGTTTCTGCTTCTGAGACGACTGGTTCTGTTGACCGAATAGACATTGCACACACTCCCTTGTCAAAATGCTGTCATGTTTTTTCCAGACTTACCAACACGGTAAATCTTTTATTCACTTTATTCCTTTAATTTTTATTGTCAAGTTTTTTTAGGTGTTGAATCAAATATTTTTTTGTGATTTAATAAATATATGAATAAAAATTTATTATCAATTATTATAGCCGCAGTTTTAATAATTTTAGGAGGCGTGTTGATTTTTGGTTACAACAATGGATTTTTGTCTCAAATGTGGGCTGATTTCAGCAAGCCCAAAGTAGATGTCAACGGCATAATTTTATTCTATGGCGACGGATGCCCCCACTGTAAAATAGTAGACGATTTTATTAAGGCAAACAATGTTGAATCAAAAATTAAATTTACAAGGCTGGAGGTTTTTAATAATCGGGATAACGGCAAGATATTGTTAGAAAGGGCAAAGGCTTGCGGTTTGGCTACGGACCAAGTGGGAGTCCCATTTTTATGGGACGGCAAGACTTGCATTGTGGGAGACCAAGATACTATAAACTTTTTTAAAACACAGGCCGGAATAAAATAACAGAATTGTTTTATCAAATAAAATTATAAGAAATAATCTCGCACCCGACTGTAAAAAATAAATAAAAAGGTGTCAAATTTTTCCAGGATAAGGTGAAATAATTTCAAATTTAAATTTAAAATTTTAAAAGTATGAAGCAAAAATATTTTTTGTTGAGTATAATTATTTCCGCTGGTATAATTGTCGCAAAAACGGCCAGCGCTGTTTGCCCTGTTTGCATTGTGGCTGTGGGCACTGGGTTGGGTTTTTCACGGTGGCTTAACGTAGATGACATAATATCAAGTTTATGGATTGGCGCTCTGCTTGTTTCTGTGAGTTGGTGGACAATAATTTGGCTGAATAAAAAAGGCTGGGAATTCAAATTTCAGAAGGTTGTTATTCCTGCCGCATATTATCTTTTAACTCTTGTTCCGCTTTATTATGTTGGTATAGCGGGGCATCCTCAGAACAGAATTTTTGGAATTGACAAGATATTATTCGGTTCCATTGCGGGAACCGTTATTTTTATTTTGAGCATTTGGTTTCATAATTTTTTGAAAACAAAAAATAACGGAAAATCATTTTTTCAGTATCAAAAGGTGGTTTTGCCGGTTTCTATTTTACTAATAATAAGTTTAATTCTATGGAGAATGATTTAGACAATCAAAAAATAGACGATTTTATATCGCTACGTTAAAAATTAAAAATTATGGAAGACAATATAAATAATTTTATAAAAAAAGTTCAAAACAGCAAACGAAACGAGCTTGATTTATCTTCTGACGAGGATTTGTCTATTGCCATAATGAACTTAATTTCCATTGAAGAGCATTTTTTCTTTTCAGGATCTAAAACCGGGAAATCTGGATATTTTGATTTGTTGCAGACAGCGCGAAAAATGCGCGGAGAATTATTAAAAAAATTAGTAAAAGACGTGGAACCCGGCTCAGAACAATGGTGCATTTCAAAACATTTGCTTGCCGCATCAATGCGTTTGATGGAAGTTGGAACAAAAGCCCAAGGTCAGGGCAAAAAGCAGGATGCCGAGGATTTATTTAAAAAATCTTACGAACTCTACTCTATGTTTTGGGGAATCAATTTAAAATTAGTTAATTTAGGAGAGGTTAAAAAGATAGATGATAATCAAATAGATAAAAAAGACAACTCTAAAAAAAAACTTCTGAGTAAATTGGGAGACATGGTAAAATATGTAATTGACTGTTGCAAAGAATAAGTGTAGTCTAAAATTAGGTTTTTTGCGTGCCTAAGAAACGTAAATTGTTCTTTTTGTGAAGGAGGCGTAGCCGTGAGTACTATTAGATCGTGGGTTGCAGAGTTGTGCACTCGGAAGTTGGCTCAATCGCTTTACGAGTGCGTTGAGTGCGCATACCCAGAAAGGGCATCAGTCGATTGGTATGTGGCATCGGCATTCGTGCAGGATGTCCCGAATTTGGTTGATTACATAGCCAGAGAGTTCATCGGCTTACTGGGGCGCGAGCAACTGGACGATACGTTGTCAGCAACACCCGTGTTGAGTTACGAGGCGTTTGAGCGTCTGTGCGGTTGGACTGTGTGGGACAGGATGTTTCAGACAGTTAAATTTAGCCTGCGATATCCGCACACGAACATCCGCTTCGGTTAACCCTCCCCTATAACGGTAGTTTGTGTGCTGTATTTTTTTTGTCTCCTAGGTTTCTGCAAAGCAGCGCCTCGGATTTTTTTGTTTGTAAAATAAAAATGGTATAGTAAAAAAAACATTATAATTAGCCAGTGATATTTTCGAGGCTTTGTTTGTAAAATAAAAATAGGGTATAATAAAATATATTCGTTAAATTAGACGGTCGTCCATTTTAACGAATAAAATATTATATGAGTAGAATAAAAAATAAAGAGCCTTTCCCTGAAAAAGTTTTAAAATTTATTGGTGAAAAATCGTTAGAATTTTTAGATTTAAGCTTCAAACTTATATTTGATCCGGAAGAAATAATTAAAACTTATGGTTGCGCTTTCTCATACGCGCCTCAAGCAATTTATAATTTAAAAAAGAGTCCGTATTTCAAACAAGAAGGCAAAAAATTTTATGTTACAGAAAAAGGCCGCATGCGAATTATTAAAAATATTATTAAAAATAAAAGATTTAAAAAAATAAGCGGGGCATGGCTTGGAATAATTTTCGATATTCCCGAAGCTAACAGAAGAGAGAGGGCTTTTTTGAGAAAAGAGTTAAATATGGCGGGGTGCAAAGAGTTGCAAAAAAGTGTTTGGGTTACGCCTTTTGATATAGAAAAAGAATTGTTGGTTTTGTTGCCGCTTTGGAAAAGAGATTTTAAAGGAGATATTCGGTTTTTGAAAATTGAGAGAATAAGCGGAGAAGACGAAATTAAAAAATATTTTAGAATAAACAAAATTAAATAAAATGGTCTGGTTTATTCTAAAAAAGAGACGATCGTTCAATTTAACGAATATTATGTATGGGTTTTTGTTTGTAAAATAAAAATAGTATAGTAAAAAAACATTATAATTAGCCAGTGATATTTTCGAGGCTTTGTTTGTAAAATAAAAATAGGGTATAATAGAATAAACTAATTTTTAATTTACAATTTTTAATTTCCAATGAATTTTTCAATGAAACATTGAGTCATTTATTGAAAATTGGAGTTTGAAAATTGGAAACTTCACAATCATGTTTGGATTAAATAAAACAACAACAAAATTTTGCGACCTAAGTGGAAAGGTTGCAGTTATCACCGGAGCCCGGAGAGGAATGGGCAGAACCCATGCCTTGACACTCGCCCGCGCAGGAGCGAAAGTTGTTTTAGCTGATATTTCTCAAGAGGAATGCGAAGCAGTGGTTCAGGAAATAAAAAAAGAAAGGGGCGAAGCAATTGCAATAAAATGCGATATCAGCAGTAAAACTGAGGTTGATAACCTAATTCAAAAAACAGTTGAGAGGTTCGGCAAAATAGATATTTTGGTGAATAATGCCGGAATTTGCCAGTTTAATCCGTTTTTGGAAATGAAGGAAGAAGATTTTAAAAAAGTTATTGATGTAAACTTAAAAGGATATTTTTTGTGCGCCCAAGCCACGGCAAAGGAAATGGCAAAGCAAAAAAAAGGAGCGATTGTGAATATCGCTTCAATCGCAATGGGGCAGGCGGGAGCCGGATTTGCGGGGTTGACTCATTATTGCGCCTCAAAAGGAGGAATCGTTGCAATGGCAGAAGCAATGTCATTGGAATTGGCTCCGCTGGGGATTAGAGTAAATACAATAGCTCCGGGCGCAATTGACACTCCGATGGTGGCAGAGGTAAAACAAGATATGAAAACACTGGAAGCCAGTTTGGCAAAAATTCCGCTGGGCAGAATGGGGAAACCGGAAGAAATTTCTAATGCAGTTTTATTTTTAGCCTCAGATGAATCTTCTTATATGACGGGCTCTGTAGTTGTAGTTGACGGCGGCTGGACTGCAAGTTAAAAGGCAAAAAGCATTGACAGTGGTTTTTAGTGGTATAAAATAACTTAATACTATTAAAATTTTATAATATGCCAGAAGCTTATTGCGTAAAATGCAAGGCAAAAAGGGAAATGAAGAATGCCAAAGAAGTTACAATGAATGGCAAGGGCGGGAAAAAAAGAGCGGCGATGAAAGGAGTTTGTCCAAAGTGCGACACAAATATGTTTAGGATTATGGGAATGAAAAAGTAAGAATGTTGTTTGGAGAAACGCCCCCGCTGATGGCGGAGGCGTTTTAGTAAAAATGAAAAAGAAATATATCTTTATTTTCGCGGGTTTTTTGCTGGCGTTAAATGTTTTTGCATGGAAAGAGGTTTTTAGTTTAACTGAAAACAATTATTTAAAAGTAGATTTTTTAGACGTGGGGCAGGGAGATTCGATTTTTGTTGAAACTCCGCAAAAACACCAAATTTTAATTGACGGCGGTCCGGATTCAACGGTTTTGCAAAAATTATCGGAACGTATGCCATTCTGGGATAAGGATTTAAATTTAGTAATTTTAACTCATCCGGAATCCGACCATATGCGTGGGCTGATGGAAGTTTTACAAAGATATAAAGTAGATTATGTTTTGTGGACAGGAATTTCAAGAAACACGGCTGAATTTAAAAAGTGGGTTAGCATTTTAGGCCAGAATCAAAAGCCGGTTTCCGGTTTTTTGGCCTCAATGGGTTTTGAAAAAAGCGCGACCAAAGTAATAATCGCTAACACCGGTATGAAAATAAAAGCAGGAAGCGCCGTAATTGACATTTTATTTCCTTTTGAAAATTTATCGGGAAAAGAATTTAAAAAAACAAGCAATGACACGGCAGTTGTTTCCCGCTTGGTTTTTGGCAAGGATTCTTTTCTTTTTACCGGAGATATATCAAGCGCCGCCGAAAAAAAGCTTATTGCGCGCTCCGACCGCGCAATAAGCTCCGATGTGCTGAAAGTTGCCCACCATGGGTCTAAATATTCAACTTCTGATATGTTTTTAGAAAACGTTAAGCCAAAAATTGCGGTTATATCCGTTGGAGCAAAAAACACATACGGCCACCCAACACCTGAAGTTTTGCAAAGGCTGGCAAATTATGATATAAAGGTTTTGAGAACAGACCAGTCGGGAGATATAAATATGATCTCTGACGGCAATAATATTTATTTAAAATAAAATTTTATGGATGGTTTTCCTGTATTTAAAACAAAATCAGAGGTTTACAAAAAATTTAACTTAACTGACGCAAAAAGCAGGCAGGAGTATTTTGAATATAAATGCGGAGAGGAAATCAAAAAGATAAGAGAATTTTTAAAAGAAAATTCTTTTATTGCCTATTTTTTGGGAAAAAAATCTTCGGGAAAAGGAACTTATTCAAAAATGTTTGCTGAAGTGATAGACCCTTCGGCAGGTTCAGGGCAGGCAAAAGTGGTTTCGTTTTCAATTGGAGACATGATACGGTCTTTTGACGCGGTTTTAAAAGATGAGGTAAAGAAAAAAGAGTTGGTTGAATTTTTGCAGAAAAATTATAGAGGCTATATGCCTTTAGATAAAATAATGGAGGCGCTTGAAAGAAGAAGCACAAAAGTTTTATTACCCTCGGAATTGATTTTGGCGTTGGCAAAAAGAGAAATTGCAAAACTTGGCAAGAAATCAATTTTTATAGACGGATTTCCAAGGGATTTAGACCAGATTTCATATTCATTATTTTTCCGCGATTTGATTGGATACAGAGACGACCCAGATGTTTTTATTTTAATTGACGTGCCGACTGCGGTAATTGATGAAAGGGTAAAATTTAGAGTAATCTGCCCAACTTGCAACACCCCTAGAAATTTAAAACTTTTATCCACTAAAAGTGTTGAATTTGATAAAGAAACCAAGAAGTTTCATTTGTTATGCGACAACGCAAACTGTCCTGACGAGGGCAAAGCAAAGATGATTACAAAAGAAGGCGATGAACTGGGAATTGAGCCGATTAGAGAGAGATTAAATAAAGACGAAATGTTTATTAAACAAGCCTTGACTTTGCAGGGCGTGCCAAAAGTTTTACTGAGAAATTCTATCCCGGTTTCAGGGGTAAAATCCGCCACCGACGACTATGAAATAACTCCGGAATATGTTTATACTTTTAACGAAGCGGAAAACAAAGTTGAAACATCTGAAAAGCCGTGGGAGGTCAAAGACGACCAAGCCGTTTTATCAAACAGCTTAATGCCGCCTCCGGTTGTTGTTTCTCTAATAAAGCAACTGGTAAAAGCCCTCGGCCTCTAAATCATTGACACCGATCGTTCAAGGGGCGGAAGCTTCGGCGCAAGATTGGCTGAAGTTGCCAAAGAGGCATATCTTGATGCATCGGCACAGTTGGTCCTTAACGAGCTCGAACTCGCTGGCACAATTACCTCCGTTTTGGTTCAGATGGGAACCGGCGGGACCTGCCCGTTTTTATAAGCCGGCCGTCGGCGCGCGCATCAAGGTTTTCGGGCCCAAAAAGCAGAGCTATTCCGGCCGCTAACAGCCCATCATGCCGAGTTCTCGAGAATTCGCGGCCAAAGCTGAGAAGCGTCAAAAAGGGAGTGCCTAAAAACACTCCTTTTTATTTGTAAATTTTAGTAGTATTAACTTTTTAGTATTAATTTATTGTCCAAATATAGCTTATACAAAAAATCTACGATCGTGAGAATTGTGTATAATCTTGTTTTATTTTTTATATTTTGTAAAATTAAATTATGAAACCTTTAAGTGAGAAAATTTTATTGCTTTTGCTTTCTGGCATTGTGTTAAGTGTTTGTTATACTCCGCGGCAATATTGGAAAACTATTAAAATTGCCGGTAGGGAGTGGAAAAAAATAAACCAGGAAGAAGCTAAAGAGGAAATAAGAAGAATTTATCGCTCAAAATTAGTTAAAAAAGAGACAAACAAAGATGGGTCGATAACATTGGTTTTGACCGATAAAGGCAAGCTAAGGGCGCTCACTTACAGATTTGAAGAAATGCGGATTGATAGAAAAGACTGGGATGGCAAATGGAGAATTTTAACTTTTGACGTGCCTGAAAAAGTTAGATGGGGGAGAGATGCGTTAAGGGATAAAATAAAAAAGCTGGGATTTTATGAATTGCAGAAAAGCGTGTTTGTTTTTCCTTACGATTGCAAAAACGAAATAGATTTTATTATAGAGTTTTTTAACATTAGGCAGTATGTTCGGTTTGGGATTTTAGAGTCGATTGATAATGAAAAACATTTAAAAGAAATATTTAAAATAAAATTATAGAACAAACAGACAAATTCAAGCTTATACGAAATTTCTACGATCGTGAGAATTGTGTAGTATCTAAAATTGGAGATGTAGATCTTATTATAAGTCTCCTGCATAATGCCAGATACATATTGCACTCCTTGACTGGGGGTTTTGATGGTTTATAATTAAGGTGCCTTGGCATATATAATTTCTATACGAACTTTTTTATAGGGAATCCAAATTTTCAACAGCCGTGGTTGTTGGATGAGGATACCCACCTAAATCTTTTTTAGGAATTTATTGCGCCAGGGCGTTTAAAAATCTCGCTTTTTGCGGGATTTTTTGATGTTTTTTTGATAACTTAAGTGTTGTATGTCGGAGATACAACACTTAAGTTATCCACAGTGTTGACATTGTTTTTTTATGTTAAAATAGATAAATAGTTTCAGGGATTATGTATATTTTTTTATTTAAATTTTTGTTATCAAAAAATTGATTTTGAAAAAATTTTTGAATGCGCAAGAAAAAGAAAGCCAAAGTTAAAATAAAAACCTCACGCGTGACAAAAAAAAGACCGGTTGGCAGAAAAAAATCGGCAGTTGTCGTTAAGAAAAAACGCAGAAAATTAGCATCTAAAAAATTTGCAAATCAAGAAACGGCTGGCGGTGTGATTTTTGACTCTAATAAGGGTTTAACAGACTCTTTATTTGTGGCAGACGAAAAAGATAATAAAAATAGCGCAACAGGTGAAAACGATATTACAGTTTTTGCGACGTCTGACGTTGTAAAAATCGATCCAGAAGAAATTATTGGGTCAATGCCTGATATTGACCAGAAAAATAAACAAGAAAGGGAAAAAGGAATTTTGGAAAAGATATTTTCTTTTGCCAAATATTCGTTCAGAAATTTATTCAGCTCAATTTTAATGGGTTTGGTTTTTGCCGGATTATTTTCAGCCATATTTTATGCTTTAGCTTTGCCATACGCTCCGGGTGAAACCACAAACCCGACTTGTTCGCCCGGAGACACAAACTGCACGGTAACTGCCGCAGTGCCGTACACCGGCGCCACGGCCGCAGTTGATTTGGGCGCGAAAAATTTTGCAACCACAGGCACAGGCAGTTTCGCTGGTTTGACATTAACAACGTCCGCTTTAACGGTGGGCAACGGAGGCATAGGTCTTTCAACAATAGCGGCAGGCTCTATACTTGGAGCGAATACATTAGACACTTTGACCGCAATCACTTCAACATCCGGAACTAAATATCTTAAAAACGCATCTGGCACAATCAGCTGGGATTCTATAGATTTGTCTGCTTATGTCCCGTACACCGGAGCCACTGGCACTGTCGCCCTTGGAGCGAACACGCTCAGTACCACGAGCGGGCTGATTTCGCCGAAGCTGTACCCCGCCGCCGATTCCACCACCGCAGTTCAGATTCTCAAGGCGGACGGCACGACCAATGTGCTGAATGTGGATACGACGAATGCCCGCGTCGGCATCGGGACGACGGGACCTGCTTATAAACTTGAACTTGCAGGAACATCTTCTGTTGCGGACAGAACACTGGGAATCAACGCTACACCTGTTATCTATCTTCTCGATCAGGCGGTATTCCCATATTCATTGGCGTTAGGTGATGGATTGCGGTCTTCGGTGCATGTCTCTGGCTTGGATGGACTATACAACCTGGCAGTAGGGATAGGCGCGCTGGTGAGTAATACTACCGGATATCAGAATTCTGCAACAGGAGCATACGCGCTGTTCTCCGACACCAGTGGGTATTATAACACAGCAGACGGGTATGCTGCACTCTATCAAACCAACTCAGGCTATGAAAATGTTGGCATAGGGCGTTATGCTCTTGGAGAAAATACCACAGGTTACCAAAACACTGCCGTTGGAAAACACGCTGGATACAATGGCAGTCTGCTTTTGCAGACGCTAAATAATAGCACCTTTTTGGGCTACGGAGCCAATTCGAGTGTAAATGCAATAACAAATTCAATGGCTCTTGGAAGCACGGCTCAAGTCACCAAGAGTAATCAGGTTGTCATTGGAAACACATCGGTAACGGAAACTCTGTTGAATGGCAACGTCGGCATCGGGACGACGGGGCCCACAGCCTATTTACACCTCAAGGCAGGGACAGCAACCGCAAGCACTGCTCCGCTCAAGCTTACCTCCGGCACTAACCTCACCGCCGCCGAGGCAGGGGCCATTGAGTTTGACGGGACCAACCTCTACTATACCGACTCAACTCCCACAAGGCAGACTTTAGCTACCTCAACAGGCGCGGCCAACACCGCGCTCTCTAACCTCGCCAGTGTCGCGGTCAACACCTCTTTAATCTCCGACACCGACTCAACCGACGACTTAGGCTCTACCACCAAGCAATGGGCAAACCTATATACGGATAATATCAAATCCTCAACCGCCACAGACCTGACCATTGAGAATGATGGCTCTGACCAGGACATAATCTTCAAGGTCAATGATGGCGGGGTGGATACTACGGTAATGACCTTAGATGGAGCGACCAGCAACGTCGGCATCGGGACGATGAGTCCAGGTGCGAAGTTGCATGTCGCTGGCAATATTCTCCTCGACAATACTGATTCTATTACTATAGGCGATAGCACGGACAATCTTGTATTGAAGAATAGAGTAGAAGCTTGGCCAGCGACAGCAGGGTTGTCTGTAACTTCCAATGTGGGAGCATATCCATTCAACGGTTATGGAAATTTACTTATCACTCCAAGAGACACGTCCGACATTTTATTTGGGGATTTCTCGGGGCCAGTAGTAACAATAAAAGGCGACGGCAACGTCGGCATCGGGACGGCGACGCCTACCGGCCATTTGCAAATTGACGGCAATATTTCAGCTTCAGCCTGGACAACAGACGGCATATCTTTTGACTCTAACGCCGCCACATATACAGACACCAGCACAGCGGCGGCTGGCACAGTGGCAACAAGAACCGCCAACAGTTTTGGCGCTCCCACATTTGCCTCAACCAATGCAATAACAGTGACAGACGCCTTCACTCTTTATGCGCCAAAGCCGGTTGCCGGAACCAACACAACAATAACAAGAACAAATAGCGCGTATTTTGAGGG
>Ga0209541_10011577_pt1 | contig 13787 bp, 15 predicted proteins | sample RifCSPlowO2_01_FD_184027 | JGI IMG/M metagenome (GOLD analysis project Ga0209541, IMG submission 184027) | Groundwater microbial communities from Rifle, Colorado - Rifle CSP2_plank lowO2_0.1 (SPAdes) (version 2) | ecosystem: Environmental > Aquatic > Deep subsurface > Groundwater | place...
CTAATATTTAAATATCTTTGGATTCGTTTATTCCATTTTCCTAAATCTCTCATCAACCTTAATTTAAGTGACGCTAACTTAACAGCCCAGAAAACAGTGAGCTGTAAAGTTAAAGGGAGCTAATTGATATTCTTAATTTTTTAGGAGCACTTAACTAATTGTTTCGAGGAGCGTTAACACCTTAATTTTATGAAAATTTTAGAGATTTTTTGGGAGCGTTTAACTACTTCCCATCTATTCAATTTGTGAAATAATGGATTTATTCATTTGTTGTGCCATTGATAGATTTTTTATTACTGTAAGTTTTATTATTATTTTTTGGTTTACAATCTCGGATAATTCGTGTAAATTCAAGTTCCCTATTGTTTTATTTTTCTTAAAGAATTTATCAATTTCTTCAACTATCTTTTGAGGATAATGGGCTTGAACAATAGTTTCTCCATAAGTTGCAACATAGTAACTTTTATCAAAAGTTGAAGTGGAGTGGCTAAAACCTACTTTCAATCCAATGCTTGAATAAAATTTCCAGATATATTTATCTAAGGGGGTATTTCCTATGCTTAAAGCATAAGATTTTATTCCTTTCTTTTTAAGTATCCCCACAGTATTTTTTTCTTTATCTGCATAAAGTAGTCCTTCCCAGCCATGCGCACCCTGATAAGCATTAATATTGGGTTCGCCTTTTTTAAAAGTTTTAAACCAATCATCTATAATATTTTGCCAAAATTTCATCATTTCACTTAAAGAATCAAATGTAAAGACAGAGACTTCTCCTTGTATAGAATCAAGATTTTTCGGCTTTATTTTTTCTTTAGTTAAATTATTATAAATCTTTTCCAATTCATTCTTTGTTTCAAAAATCCAGTTTTTGTTTAAAGAAAAACTTTTTTGGTCTTTTATTATAATTCCTTCTTCTATTAATTCAAATAATGATTTTCTAACTGCCTGAAAGGATACAGTTTTACCATATCTTTTTCTAATTAAGTTAGTTATCTCTATAATTTTCAAGGGATATTCATTCGCAAGTATACTAAATACAAGGTTTTTTACATTATCATCTTTTCCAAGCGGAATAGTTAATCTTACTACCATTAAACTAGATAGATTAACTTTACTTTTAAACCTTTTGGTTTAATTACTATTGAACCAAAGCTATATCTTGCTTATTCTTAGTGCTTATTCTTAGTTACTATATAATAACAACGTATATTAAAATGGGAAACAAAAAAACTGAATCAAAAAGCGAAAGAATCTTCATAGTCGCAGGACTCGGAGATATTGGTTCAGCATTTGCAAGAGGATTGTCTAAAGAGGGCTCTGTATACGGAATATCAAGGAATCCAAAAGGAGTAGGCCTAACAAGATTCATTAGAGCAAATTTGCTAAATAAAGATGATGTAAGAGAAGCGTTTAGAACCATTCCAGTAGGATGTGATATTATCTATCTTCATTTGGTTGGAAAATTTGTCTTTCAAGATGAAAATCATTCAATTAACGACGAAAATAAAGATGGAATTGATGATGATACTTATCTAACCAATGTAGAAACATTTAGAAATGTTAGACCTCATCTTACACAATATTTACTAAACAATCCTTCATCAAAATTAAAAGCTGTGGGAATAGGGTCTACAAGCGACATTTATGACATTCCTTTTTGGCATTCTTATACTTATTCAAAAAATGAATTAAGAAAAGAACTTAGGTTATTTTATGGAAATCCTCAGACCTTTGGAAGAGCTTCCACCTTGTTAATTAATGTAAGCACAGTATCTGGAGAACAACTTTCTACTGAAAGACCATATATTTCAAGAGAGTTTTGCTTAACACCTGAAGAAGTTGTAAAAAGTTCTTTAGATTGTGTTTTAGATAGTAAAACAAATTGTATTGAAATGACATTAGTTAAACCTAATCCAGAATTTCTCAAAGCTGATTTCTGGTCTGATAGTAATGTTAGAAAAAGATGGTATAAAGATATGAAAGGAGGAGATGTAATAAGATGACGAATCAAATCAAAAAAACATTAGAAGGCATTGCAGGAGCAACGGTATTGGCAGTAGCATTGCCCTCATTTGCTATACTTGGATCCGCGTTTCTTTCACGCTTGAATCCCTCATATAAAATCGAGAGGATAGAAGAAGTCTATTTTAAGAAAGGACAAGAAAGTGGTTCAAGAATACTTCTTTGGAGAGACCCATTTATATGGGATGAAACTGGTAATAAAATAGTTGGTTATAGAAATACTAATGCAATAAATACTCCCTCGGCTGGAAAGGTAGACGATAGAGATTTAGAAGTTATATCAGACGTTAGTCTAGATAGTAAGTATTATGCTGAAATCCATAAAAATGGTTATGGAAAAATAACAAGAGTTAAACTTCATCTCAAACCAAAACAAAATATACCTGATTATAATTCAAGTAGGGATGGAACAATTTATGAATTTCTTGATAAGCAATAAATATAAAATAAATATTCAGATCAGAGGGGAGCACTTAACTACCTATTTTTGCAGAGTTTAACTTGCTAATCGAATTAATCCTAACCAACGATTATCTCCTAAATTTAGCTCTTGTCCTACCCTATTGCATGGAACTTCGTCTATCGTTGTGTGTGCTTCTATGAAATTATGTTGAATAACCAAGGCATTTATCATTATAGGGGCAGACCATAATGTTTTCAGACCTCTAAAATCATTCAACTACTGATGAAGTTCCTTCTGAAAGAGCAGGAGTTAATTTAGAATTGGGAGAAAATAGGTGGTTAAATCTAATTAAGAAGAGTGTGACTTAATAGGCTACCATTATATCTGATCAAAAACAAAAATTTTCTTTTTATCAAAATCATATTGTGCTCCATTAAAAGGATTTATAGTATCTGTCTGAGGTAGTACCTTATTTTTCCATTGATAATAATCTGATGCCATATATTCACCAGAGTAGGTTATTAATCTCCATATATCATTCCTAACAAGAGTTCTAGGAAATTCTACTAATCTTTGTCTGATTATGTGAGCAACACATACCTCTTCTAATATAAAATTAACATTAGCCCCATTATATTTTCTTTTACCGATGTCTTTCTTAATAGATTCTCTAAATTTTTCATTTTTTCTTTCAAGATTCTTTAGTATATGGAAAAACTGATGAAACTCTTTTGCATTTAGAATTATATAATCTATCGGAAGAAAATGAAATGCTGAAGGCATATATTGTTTCTTTTTTTGAATAAGTTTTCTTAAAGCATTGGCATGATTTAACATCTGTTCATTTAATTTTGCTCTTTTATCATAAGATAAGTTCTCAGCATTAAAATATAGCCCACTTGTATACATTAAAATTACATCATTAGAATATTTTTCTAATTTTTTTGCAAAATAATGAAAAACTTCATATATCTTTTGAGGAGTTTGTCCTGTTGAGATTCTTGCCATAGAGATAGGTAAAACCAAATATCCATCACCTTTAATTAGACTTATATCATATCCGCTTTTCATATTGTAGCCTAATAAGATTGAGATTAAATGCTTTTCGGAAATGTGAATTTTAAGTAAAAAGAGGTGACGTTTACTTTACAGCTCATAAAAAAGATAATTTAATAAACAATTAAAATAACAAAATTCCATGAAGAAAAAGAGCACTCCTTATGTAATTGTGGCGGTCATTCTCCTGATTATAATTCTGTTTCTGGCATTGAGGCCTTCAAACGAGCCCGGTGAGTTTGACGATATGGTAAACTGCTTGGCTTCAAAAGACATAAAAATGTACGGAGTATATTGGTGCCCTCACTGCAATGAGCAGAAGGAATTATTCGGAGGCTCGGAAAGCTTGTTTAAAGAGAAAATATATGTTGAATGTGCGGAAGATGCATTCAGCAATGAAAGGCAGAGGTGCATAGAGGCAGGAATAACTGCATATCCGACGTGGATAATAAACGGAGAAAAAACACTGGGAACAAGGTCAATGAAGCAGCTCTCAGAACTGTCCGGCTGTGAATTATGAAGGTAAAATATTTTCTTGTGATTTTAATTCCTCTGCTGATAATTTTTCTAAATTTCCAGTTCATAATATTCAGCAACGGCAATAGCACCGCAGTGAATGAAAACGTCCTGAATTACTTCAAAAATAGGGATGATTTAAAGTTCAACTTCACAATGGAGGAGACTGTGCACTTAAAGGACGTCAAATCGCTGATAAACACATTGAATATTACCACGGCGGTTCTTGCAATCATTACCGCAATAATCCTCATACTAAACAAAGAAACAATCTCAAAACAATTAATACTTGCCGGGATAATCTCAGCGGGAATAGTGCTGATACTGGCTGTGATAGACTACAGTACATTGTTCACATTATTCCATAAAACACTTTTCACGAACAATTATTGGATTCTTCCGAAAGAATCCCTTTTAATCAAAACATACCCCTCGGATTTCTTCACCAATGCCTCTAAAAGATTAGCTTTAAATATAATCATTACATCTTTTGTTTCAACAGGCTTAGGAATAATCCAAAATGTTCACACACGACATAAATCCAGTGCTGATTAGTGCTCTTGGAATGGAAATAAGATATTACGGGCTTGTTTACGTCATAGGGTTTCTGCTGGCTCTTTTCATCCTGTTGAAGCAGAGGAACAGGCTTAATCTTTCAAAAGATGAAATTTATGACTATGTGTTTTACCTTATTATTTTTGTTGTAATAGGTGCAAGGCTTTTCGAGATACTGTTTTATAATCCTTTATACTATCTCTCGAACCCGCTGCGGATGGTTATGATATGGAATGGCGGGCTGTCCTTTCACGGGGGATTGGCAGGCGTCATTGTGTGGAACTACATCTTCACGAAGAGGAAAAAGATGCACTTCTATGACCTGTCGGACATTCTTGTGATCCCCTCAGCTCTAATGCTGTTTTTTGGAAGGATTGCAAATTTCATCAATGGGGAAGTCGCTGGAAGAATAACAAATCTCCCATGGGGGGTCAAGTTCTCAAATTATGAAGGGTACAGGCATCCCTCACAGATTTATGAGGCAATAAAGAACCTGATTATCTTTTTTACACTTTTCCTTTTAAGAAATAAAAAGCTGAGAAAAGGAACATTAACATGGCTCTTCATTTTCATGTACGGATCTCTGAGGTTTTTGATAGAGTTTGTGAGGGAACCAACCTCTTATATATTAGGAATTTCCACAGGACAGCTGTTGAGCTTTATCATGATTATTATCGGATGTTATTTTTTGATTAAAAATGGAAGAAAAAATTCAAACATATAATTACAAAGAGCAAATTCACTGTAAAAAGTGTAAGTGTAATACTCTGCACATATTAAACAGTGAAAAATCCCCAAAAGATTTAAGGGAATGCCCTCCCGTATTCATCTACAATTGCGCTGTATGTGATACTCTCACAGAAATTCCAATCACTCAAATTTTAGGAGAAATTGAATTAATGTGTAAAAAGTGCAATGATGAAAAAAAGTTTATATTTAACGGTGTCATTCCAAAAAATCAAAAAGAATATCTTGTTTTATACAACTGCAGTGAATGCAATGACACGAAAGTGGGAGTAAAATTAATATTTATCTAATATACCCCCCTTTCTGCAATTCCCACAACTCCTTATAAACTCCTTTCTTCTTGATCAACTGGCTATGGGTCCCCTTCTGGACTATTTTTCCTTTTTCCATTACCACTATCAGGTCTGAATTCATTATAGTGGACAGCCTGTGGGCTATTATTATTGTTGTTCTGTCTTTCATTAAAATATTGAGAGCATTCTGAATCTCGCTTTCAGTCTTTGAATCAAGAGATGAAGTTGGCTCATCCAGAACAAGGACTCTCTTGTCAGCAAGTATTGCCCTCGCTATGGAAACTCTCTGCTTCTCCCCTCCACTCAATTTTACCCCCCTTTCACCAACAATGGTTTTTTCCCTGTTTGGAAATGTATTGACTATACTGTAGAGCTGAGCTGATTTCATCGCTTTGATGACAGCCCCCCTCTTTGCATTTGGGTTTGAAAATAAAATATTGTTGTAAATCGTATCATCAAACAACACGCACTCCTGAGGCACAATGCTCAGCTCAGACCTCAACGACTCCTGCTGGAATTCATTTATGTTCTTCCCGTCAATCAGAATCTCCCCTTTTTTTACATCATAAAGCCTGTACAGCAATCTGACAAGCGTCGTTTTTCCAGAGCCTGAATGGCCCACCAGGGCAATCCTCTTTCCCTCTGGAATATCAAGATTAAAATTGCTAAAGAGATTATTCTTGTATCCAAATGACAGCCCCCTAAATTCAATGGCCCCTCTTTTAATCACTAATTTTTTTGCATTTAATCTGTCCTTTATTTCATTCTCAATCTTTCCATACTTGAAGAGGGACTGGAATTCCGCCATTGACCTGTAAAATCCCCTTATCCCATTTACAAACATATGAAGCGGGCCAGTCAGGCCTATAAAGGATGTATAGAGGAAGACGAGAGTTCCAACCGTCAAATTTCCGTCTAAGAATTTATTGATTGAAAAATAAATCAAAAAGAATGTTCCAATTCCTATTATAAACCTCTGGCCGGAGCTCATCCAATTGTAAAAATCCCAATTTTTTATTGCATTCAGCTTTGTGGTCTCGCTCAGCTTCCTGTACAATGCCTTTACCCTGTTTTCCTTGCCAAAGTGCTTTATTGAATCAATGTTTGTGAATATATCGCTTATTGATCCTTTCTCCATGTCATCCGAATCATTCGCAAGTATGCTGTACTTCTTCTGCATCTCCTCTATGATTACACTGTATCCAATGAAGACTATTATCGTTGCCAGCAAAACAACTGCGCTAACTGGATCAAAGTAAAATATTGCTCCTCCAACAAGTATGACTGAGAAAATTAGAGGGATGAAGTTAAATACTAGGACATCAGTCAGCCTTTCCATGGCACCTCCGCCCCTTATCAGCCTTGATATCAGGGATCCGGTTTTATTGGAAGTGTGAAATCCATAATGCAGATGAATAATATAGGTGAAGAATTTTCTTTTTAGATCGGCTATGGAGTTGCCTTCAATTCTGTTTATAATGTGTATGTAAAACCAGTTTGATACTGATCCAAGGAAAACGCTGACAATAAAAACAGCAGCCACAACCAAGAGCGAATTTACGAAGCCATCCCTCATCAATTCACCAGAGAAAAACTCCGCCCCCCTATCGGCTACGATCTTGAAAAGGAATTTATTCAGGACGCCGACAGATTCACCGACAATTATCAGCAGAATAAGCACCAGAATCATCAACTTGTATTTCTTTACGATGTCAAAATAAACCTTAAGATTATACCTAAAATCTATCTTCTCGGAATCCTCTTTTTTCATAAATCAATCCTGAGTTTTTGCTTTTTAAACTTTGCTGACAAAAGATTAATATAAATCAAAATCTTTCCAAAACAATGATGCGGAGAGCCTGCCCAAGATGCAATTCGACAAAGGTTGTTATGTATGCAGGAGGAATGACAGGGACCTACAGGTGCATGGACTGCGACTACATAGGACCTATGACTATAGAAACAGAGTTCAACAGGAGAACCTTAAATCCCCACACTGGCAAAAAGGGATGTCAGGATAACTGAGAATATCAGGAACAACCCTATTGAGACAAAGACGAATATAGGTATGCTTTTCAGCCCTTCTTTTATATTTCCTTTTCTGACAAGAGAGATTATCATTGATGCGAAGATGCTTATAAAAAACAATGATGCGAATGCAAACAGCTTGAATTCCCCTGCGCCAATTCCTGATCCAATATTATGGATTGGCAGTTTCGTTGAAACCCCTGCAGCAGAGCTAAGGTCAAGATTGCTTGTCAAGTCCCCCATAACAATTATAATCCTATGCGACAATGCAAACAACATCGGAGCCGCAGCAAGCGCAGCAAACCCTATGAATATTGAATACGTCGTAACGGAGGAGCTGATCTCCTGCTTCATTATCTGATTCTGTCTTATATTCCATGCGATCTTATTTATAAGGCCTGCAACCTCCCCTCCTGATTCAAGGCTCTCCACGAGGAGGATCATTGACTTTTCGAGAATGTTTGACTCATAGCTCGAGGCAAAATCCATGAGGGCCTTGTCAAGAGAAACTCCCGCCATGACTCTCTTGGAAACTGTCTGCATATCATCGGCAAGCCTTCCGAACCTGCCCCTTATTGAATAGAGAAGAGCTTGGTCAATCGTCATTCCTGCCCCCACATTGGCAGCAACCAGTTGGAAATAATCACCCAGAACAGCCTCAATTTCATTTTTCCTCATTACTTTGGTATATGCCACCCAGCTGTAAAAGATAACCATAAACAGGATGAAAAATCCGAAGAAGACCAGGACATAATAGCTTAGGAAGGAAAGAACAGCGCTTGAACTCTTGTAGTACTGGAACAGATCCTTGAACACAATGAGTATCAAGAAGCTCAGTATGAAGTCCGCAATTAGGAATATCTTCAGGATGCCTGCAAGAGATTTTTTCACCCCTGCCAGCTTCAAAGAGTCCTCAAAGTATTTAATCCACATCAGCGGAAGGAAGAGCCTTTCGATTGTTTTCATGCCGTGACCCCCGGCCTTGATGACCTTATGATATTCATGAACATGAACTGAATTACAACCAAGAATAACAAGACTCCTATTAATGTTCCAGTTCCAACTTTTATCCCTAAAAAGGTGCTGAGGAGCGAAAACATTGAAATCCCAAGGCTTGGAAGTATAATTGCCACCATGAGATAAAACATGACCAAAGGATTTAATTTCCTCTCATAAGTCTTAAGGGCAATGACCTGCTCCTTGCTTATCTGCTCCGTTATTGACTCCAGGGCCTGGGAAACATCCCCCCCTGTCCTCAGGGCATTTAGTATCTGCCACATCATCTTCCTGAAATTTACGGAAGGCGTAGTCTCAATTACTTCATTGATGGCTGTGTCCAGAGGTTTTCCTGTTTCCGTTTTTTTGATTATCTCTTCAATGTGTTTACCAATTTTCCTGTACGACTGAGAGGCGCTTACCAATGCGTTGAACAATGGAACACCGGCGCTCATCTCAACAAGAATATGCCTTCCTGCAAAGACTATCTCTGAGTCGACTTCATTTATCCTCTTCTTAGCCGTGGATTTGGGCCTGTTGATCAGCATAAAGAACACTACGGCAAACAGGGGGATAATCATGAACATCAGGACCAAATTTTCAGATTTCAGGAGGACGAGAAACAACGCAATCCCCAGGCCAAGCGTTGCGAGCAGGCTTAGTGAAATGACTTTTTTTAGATAATCTTCCGGCTTTATGTAAATCCCTGCGGACTGCAAATTATTGCGCAGGTTGGGAAAACTCCCTATTAAAGACTTAGCCAAAGATTCAAACATTCATCCACCTCTTTTGCTTAGATTATAGTTTGAGAATTTAAAAAACTACCCTTTTCTAATTTAAAACCAGCGCAATGCAAGAAAGCCAATAGCTTCATTATCCTCTCTTTATGAAATTAAGCAGACCTTCCCTGTTCGTGTAATATGTGGCAACAACTTTCCCTATCCCATTCATGTCATCGATATTTTTTCTGACAAGCCATTTAAGGATCTCAGCCTTTTCCTTGAGATCATTATTGAGCTGCTCTGCCGTAAGCCCAGTTTGCATTTCAAGCTCGGGAAACACTCTCGAGGAGGATCCTGCATTGAGAAGCTTATCCTGCCTTGCATCATACTGCATCAGGACGTTTGGAGTTGAATCCCTCAAGACTTCGGAGACCTGATACACCCTTCTTATTCCTGTCCTCCTATTTCTATACATTATCACGAGGAGCGAAATGGAAGGCAGCAGAGTTTTTGGAACATCAATCGGAGGATTCGTCAGCCTATCAATGACCTCTTTTGAATCATTTGCGTGAAGAGTTGCATAAACAGAATGCCCTGTATGCATCGCCTCAAAGAGGACTTCTGCTTCTCTCTTTCTTCTGACCTCTCCAACCACAATCCTATCTGGCCTCATTCTCAACGAGTTAACAATCAAATCAAGCATAGAAACTTCACCTTTGCCCTCAACATTAGGCTCCCTCGTAACCATGGGAACCCAGTGCAGATATTTCGCCAGGCTTATCTCCCTTGTATCTTCAATGGTGATAATCCTCTGGTTCGGGGGAAAAAAGTTACAAAGGGCAGACAGGACAGTTGATTTACCTGAAGCCGTCCCCCCTGAAACAAGCATGCTTAATTCATACTGTATGCCAAGCCAAAGAAGAGCAGCTGCATTCAAGCTGATTGACTTGTCCTTCAGCATTGTTGTAATGGTGATTGGCTTTTCGGAGAACTTTCTTATTGTAATTGTATTTCCCTTTGTGGTTATGGGGAACAAAGTGGCATTGACCCTGTCTCCAGTGTCGAGATGAGCATCCAGAAGCGGGGTCAATGTAGTGATTGACCTGTTCACCTTCCTTCCGATGAGATTGCTGTAGTGCTTGACAAGCTCCTCATCCTTAAGAATGATGTTTGTCTTGAGCCATCCGTGCTTGTGATGATAAACCCAGATTGACTCGTCAGCATTGTTCACGACAACCTCCTCCAGATTTGAGTCATTCAGCAATAGCTCAATCCTCCCCAGGCCAAAGCTCTTGTGCATGAGGTAAGTCGTGAAGAAATCCCTTGTCTCCTCTGAAATTTCTGGGAAATATTTTCTTGTAAGAAAAACTATGCTCTCCCTGAACTTATCCTTTACATACTCTGTCTTCTTAGGATCTGTTATCTCTGCAACGCTCAACTTCACCTTGTCAATGAGCTCATCCCTTATCTTGTCAAGAACAAGCTCTGTGTTGCTTGAAATCTGTGAAACAGTAACATTGTATATCAAAACGAACTCATCCTTCCGAGATTCTATAGTAACATTGACTGGAATATTCCCTGAATAAAAATCATATTTTTCCTTAATCATCCTCTTTTATACGCTGTTCTTGTACACCTTGTAATACTTGACAAGCTTCTGCAGCTCCTCTTTGCTTATCTTACCCCTTCTTGCAGATTCTATGAACTCGCTTATTTTTTTCATGAGAAAATCCTTCTGCTGCTTCTGCCTTTCAGTTGATGGATTTGATTTCGTTATAAAATTCAGCGTGACGCTCAACCTCCTTATCACCAAATCAATCGTGTCCCTGTTGATCTTGTTCTTGTTCTGAGTCTCCTGCCTCGTAGCCTTCACAGTAATGAGATAAGGAGTGGTGAACTTATACACAATGTGAATTATTTTTTCCTCATCCAAGAAGCTTGCCCATTCATTCAGGATGTTGCCTGGAATTCCTAGCTCCCTTGAAGCATCATCTATGCTGACCCTCCCCTTTTCATTGACCATCTTCACCAAAGAATCAACCGCAGTAGTTATGTTTTCAGGCATATCAATGAATTATGAAAATTTGTATATAAATGTTTTTAATGCTATGTTTAAAGGAAAATAAACTATTAATATAAAACTATCATAGGATGGTAACTATTAGAAAGATTTAAGAGAGTGGCAGGAATACTGGTTGCAATCCGATAGAATTCATGCTGAATTGCAGAACTGATTCTCTGTATAGATTCCAAAGGCGCAATGAAGTGAAGTAATATAAAACATTTTAGGAATTATAAAACCCCCTGACAAAGTGAAGAACTCTCAAATCAGGGCTCAAAACATTCACATGATCATTCTTTGACCTTATTCCCCTGTATAGCCTCTGGATAGCCTCCCTTCTTGACTTGTCGAAGTAGAACATATCAGCGTACCTTTTGTTTGATTTGAAAAGTATCTTCCAAAATAGAGAGCTCCTATCAGGATAAGGAAACTTGGTGAAAATTATGCTGTTGCACATGCTTCCTGGAAAATCAATCCCGCGATTGCACCTTGTGGAATACAAAATATCTATTTTTCCCCCTTTGAAGTCATTTATTATCTCGCCTGTCTTGTCATCATTCTGCTGGTTGATGAATTCATCCCTTATCAGGACATTGCTTATCCCATACTTTCTGGATTCATATTCGTCAGGAAGATCCTTGAAAGAGTTGACGTGAACAAGAGCTGGCTTCTCTGAATTTTCAATGCTTTTTGACAATGCTTCAAGGTATTCCCCCCTTGAATCCCTGTTCTTGAGGTATGAATAACTAAACTCCCTTTCAAGCCCCGTCTTGACGTTTGTGACTTTTCCTATTTTGCTTACCTCTGCCTCAATTATCTTGTAGTCTTTAATCCCAAAAATATTTTCAAGGACCTCCTTAGAGTGTATTGTCCCTGACATCATCACAAAAACCTTGTTCCTGTCAAGAAATTCCTTCAATCTCCTCTTGAGGTCAACCATGACAAGCCTGATGTTGACTTCATTCCTCTTGTTCTTAAAAAACACAACATAAGTCTCGTCAGCATACCCCTTGAAGCTTTCAAGCGAGCTGTAAACGCTGAAAAGATAGTCCTCCTCGTCATTCATGACCAGGTTTGAGATGTTACTGCTGAAAAAATAAGCCATCAATTCTATAACCTTGGTTTCTCTCAATCCGAAAATTGATTCATCACTGATGAAGTTTTCAATATCTGGGTTATAATTTATATCAGAGACGAGCTGGTGCATTTTTCCCAGAATATTTCTTTCTTCAGGATATTTTGAAAGGAAATAATTCAGCCTGTTCATCAGCATATTGATGTTTATTGTCTTATCGTTGCTCAGATTATCAAGGAATTCATCGCATTCATCTATAATTTCCACTTCCGTTTTAGGCTTTCTCCCTATAAGATTTTCAAGCTCATACTTCATGCTGTTGAATATCAGGACATCCGAGTCAATGTAACTCATAAATTGGTTGTAATAGCTGCACTTTCCACCTCTTGAATAAAAAACATACCTTCCATCCACCGCATCATACTCTTTGGGGATTGCATCATCCAAAACATTAAACCTGAAATCCTTGGGAAGTACAGGGCTCCAATGAGGGCATGCTGGAGCAACGCTCATCCTCCTTATGTCCTTGAGACGGTGAAAGCTGCTCTTGCTGACAAACGGGTTTTTCTCTATGTACTCAAATAACCTGTCTATGTTTTTCTCATAATTCACGTCTATCTTGCATGGAAGGAAAATATTGTCAGCTGTCGTGTCTTCAAACTCGCATTTGAAATTCTGCCTTCCAAAAAGGACTGAAATCCTGAGTTTTTTGCCATCCCTTCTTTTAACATAGAGTTTATTCATGTAATCCTCGAAGTACTGGTTCTGAAGAGATTTCAACGGAACAACTATTGACGCCCTTCCTGCCTCCTTTGCAATATTGAGGGCAATTGCACTTTTTCCAGTGCCGCAGAATCCCTGTATAAAGATAATCTTGTATCCCTCTTCAATGGCTTCAACAACCTCTCTGACAATGTCCAGCTGTGTCTTGCCGTTGGAAAATACAAAAGGCTCAAGATAATCTCCATTGCTATTATGTAGGCTCCATTCCATAAAAAAACGAGAAAAAGATATTATAAAAAACTATGTATATTTTTGCTGCTCAGGCCTTCAAAAAACTTTAAAAATCCCTAAGTCCACCCTAAGCAATGAACTTCAAAGAGGAATTTGCAAATTTGCTTTCAAGATACGCTGATTTGGAAAAAGAGGAGATTATCAATCTCATTGAAGTCCCAAGGAACAGCTATGGAGATCTTGCATTTCCTGTCTTCTCAATATCAAAGAATCCAAACAAGACGGCAGAGGAGATAGCAAAGAAACTGTCTTCAGCCTCATTTGAAAAATTCCAGAATGCGGGACCATACATAGATCG
>Ga0209541_10011580_pt1 | contig 13785 bp, 14 predicted proteins | sample RifCSPlowO2_01_FD_184027 | JGI IMG/M metagenome (GOLD analysis project Ga0209541, IMG submission 184027) | Groundwater microbial communities from Rifle, Colorado - Rifle CSP2_plank lowO2_0.1 (SPAdes) (version 2) | ecosystem: Environmental > Aquatic > Deep subsurface > Groundwater | place...
GTGCTGGATGCGATCTTTCTTGAGTCGACGATTGCTCCGAAGAGAAAGAAAAAGGGTACAAAAAACACCGGGGAATAAACCGGTGATTTTGGGTATTATCTCTTTACTCGCCACAACATGGCTAAACCTTTAAAAATATGCTATAATCATTGTCATGAAAGCGAAGAAAAAAAATAACAAAAGTAAAAAAATGGGGGTAGCACCCATCAAGTTTCGTCAGTCACTTTTTTGGGACGTTAATCCCAAGACGATCGACCTTAAGAAGCATGCTCCGTACCTCGTTGAGCGGGTTGTTGAATTGGGAAATGATCGCGAGGCAAACTGGCTTTACCACTACTATCCCCACCCTCTGCTTCGTCGAATAGTGAAAAACTCTCGCGCATTACACCCATCAAGCCGCGCACTATGGAACGAACTTCTCAAGAAATAAATTGGCATCTTGCGGCGCTTCCTCGCGCAACACAGCGCGCCATTCGTGTGCTTGCGGAGGCAAAGTGGCTTTCACGGTCTTCTTGGTATCTCGCAGGCGGCACCGCGCTCGCACTTCAAGCGGGGCATCGTCAGTCGGTTGATTTGGATTTTTTTATCCACGAAAAAGACTTCGTGCTCAACAATCTTTTGAAAAGATTTTCAAAAGAAAAATGGGTAACCGACATCGCGAAAGAGGATACCGTTTATGGTCGGCTTGAGGGGGCAAAAATAAGCTTTATTGCGTATCCCTTTTTTGTCCCGCAAGATATGCCACTGTGGTATGGGAATGTGCGGGTACTCACTACTCGTGACATCGCGGTCATGAAAATTATTGCGATAAGCCAGCGAGGGCGGAAGCGTGACTTCATTGATCTGTATTGGTACACAATGCACAAAGAATCGCTGCTCGATGTTATACAGCGGCTACCCAAGCAATATCCGACCGTTGCGCACGACTATCATCACATTCTTAAAAGTCTTGTGTATTTCGACGATGCCGAGGGCGACCCCATGCCGGAGATTTATTTCAAGGCCGACTGGAAGACAGTCAAGGCATACTTCCGCCGTGAAGTACCGCGGATTACGAAAGAGCTCTTGCGGCTTCACTAATCTTTTCCACAAACCATTCGCCCGGAGTAGAAAAACTCATTACGGAAAACCTCGCGGAACATTCACCTGCGACACCTCGAACGCTCGTGCGGATAGCAAAGAGTCTCTACAGGACTCCCGTGGAGGGATTCGCGACCTCTCTGCTTTTGGTTTCAATAATCTTCATGGTTTTTACTGTCGTGCGGAAATGGAGAAAAAATATCCAAGGTGCCACCCGAAATTTCTAAAACTTATCTATATGACGGGGTCCTAGTTTTGCGCGTTTGGTTATCGGGGCGCTTTTTGTGTTTCTCGGAATGCCGCCCATGTGCGGATGAACTCGGTGTCATTCATCTCGTTCAGATCGAGTGCGCGGTCTTTCCATCGGAGAAGCAGTTCCGGCTTCGTGCTCCGCAAATGCTGGTAGAACCGGTCGAATATCTCCCCATTGTCATCCAACCAGCCGATGATGTCCGCGCTTTCGTAGGCGGGGTATTCCGACCGCTCGATGCGATGGAGGTACTCTTGGAGTTCGTTCTTGAGGAGCACCCACTCGTCTTCGTTCATTTGCGCAAGTTCGTTATCAAGAAGCGCCTCGACGGGGGGAAGTACGTCGTCGATATCATCGTCCGCCATTTTGTCCTCCTTTGATGTCATTCGCCGTATTATATACCGATATCTGCTCCGATAGGCAAGTTGAATAGAGACTCTCGTTATTGAAGAAGAACCCTATACCATCCGCAGACTGAGTTGCAGGACAGGGCTTGCTTTCACAAGTACAAGGTGGAACCTTGAGCATCAGTTCCTAAGGTTCCACCTTGTACTTGTGAGCAAGGGGACATTATACTTGCCAAGCGAGTGCGGTCTCGCGCGGGGAGGGGAGGAATTCCGCGCGGAGATGTTTTTTCAGGGCCTCAAAGACCTCTTTGTCCTTGGGGTGGGTGAGGAGGTCGGATACTTCGTTCACGGGCACCCAGCGTGCTTCCGGATTCATCGGGTCTTCGGGTGCAAGTGTTTCGTACTCCGTCGTGAAGAGAAAGAGCGTGATCTCGCGCATCTCCGCCGTGTCGCCCGGATCGCGTTGTATGCGATCGCGTTCGTAGGTCGCAAGTTTTCCGACGGCGTAAAGTTCGTCCTCGGGGATACCCGTTTCTTCGCGGATCTCGCGTATCGCGGCGCGGAGGAGTCCTTCGCCGTGCTCGACGTGCCCTTTGGGTAGTGACCAAGAGTTGTGGTTTTGATTCACCACGACGACGCCGAACTTGGGATTCCATACGATACCTCCGGCTATCTTGACCATACAGTTTTATTGTATCAGCGTTTGCTTGATGAGGACTTCAGGGTGCGACAGGGGAAGTCTGACAAGGCGGGGATAACTCTCTCACTTTGGGGTCGCCGTATGCAAAAACAAACCTCTTTTGAAGGAGTTTTCCACATGCGCCGAAGGGGTGCTTGTGCTATTTTTGTGCCTTGACCCGCTCGCGGATACGTTCCACGAGGGCTTCAAGTGACCATTCGCTTTTGATCAAAAAGTCCGTCGCGCCGAGTCCGGAGACTTTGGCTATCGTCTGCGCATCGATCGAGTTGGTGAGCACCAAGACGAGGACATGTTTTCCCCACGCTCCGGAACTCCGCAACTTCGAAAGCATGGTGACGCCGTCCATGATGGGCATGAAAATATCAAGCAAGATGATCGAGGGGTGCTTTTCCGTCGCAAGCTTAAGGCCTTGTTCGCCGTCGACGGCTTCGTAGACCTCGAATCCTTCATCCGAAAGCTTGTCGTTCAAGACCTTGCGGAGCGCCGTGTCGTCTTCGACGACGAGAATGCTGTTCTTTTTGTCCTTTTCCATGACGTGGATTATTTCCTTTTTTATTAAGATCCGCTCACTCAATTCAATCAATCCTCGATACTCACCCTATAATCATATCGGTTTTCTCTGTTTGGGCAAGTGGCGTTTGCGACTGGCTGTGCGCGGCATACAAGGCGGAAGACGGCCTAAGGTCTCTCCTTGGCCTTGAAAGGTGAGACCTTGGAGAAGTTGGCCGCCTTCCGCCTTGTATGCCAAGCGTGGTCTCGGGTTTGCCTTTTCGCCTGTTCGGTATAGGATGACGTTATATGGCCAAGGTCATCATTTGCACGGGAATCTCCGGTTCCGGGCGCAAGGAATACCTCGACAGTTTTGCCGAATACTCCGCCAAATTGGGGAAAAAAGTGAAGGTGCATCACGTAGGCCAGCTCATGATCGAGCGTGCAAAACGCGACGGTCTCAATATCACTACGAAGAATATCCTCAACACCAATCGCCACACCATGCAGGCACTGCGGAGCGGGGTCTACGAAAGTATTTTGCGCAGTTTCAAAGATGACCACAAGAAGTACGACCTCATCATCGTCTCCATCCACGGATTCTTCTACTGGAAGAAGACCTTTCACCACTCCTACGATCATCACTATATCGCCCGCTTCAAACCCGACCTCTTTATCACGGTCATGCGTGACCCGGTTGACGTGCGGGAGGCACTCGCGGGGCGCGACCAGTGGAAGCGCGAACGGTTGACCGAGCAGGAGATCTCGCTCTGGCAGAACGTGGAGACGGAGGTGATCGCTACGTGGGCGGAGTTCTCCGGCTGCCCCTACTACGCCTTCTTCAACGTCCAGCGTCTCTGCACGCTCTACAAACTTGTATTTATGCCGGGCATGGAATCGACGTATATTTCGATGCCGATGACGCACATGATGGAGGGGAAGAATCGTGCTCGCGTCGATCGCTTCATCAAAAAACTGGAGCAGTATTTCGTGGTGTTCGTCCCGAACATCGGAAAAGGAAAGATCCCCGAAGTGTCGCAGGAACTTTCCAAAAAGAACCACGCGCAGTACACCAATTCATACCAAATGGTGAAGGTCGATCTCGACATCCTATTGCGACAGTCCAAGCGCATCATCGTCTTCTTTCCCAAAGCGGTCTCTTCGCCCGGTGTCATCAACGAGCTCCGCGAGGCACATGAGACAAATAAAGAGGCGTGGCTCATCTACCCCCTGAAATCCGCAAGCCCGTTCCTCATCTACTACTACGACCGGTCATTCCTGAACGAAAGGCAATTTTTCCAATTCCTTGAGCAGGAGAAAAAAGGCGCGCCGCAATTCAAGCATAAGTTGGACTAATTGTTGGAGGTGTCCAAGGTCCGAAGAATTCCAAGGGCAACCCTTAAGAATTGTTTCCTCAAGGGTTGCCCTTAAGCCGGACCCTGGAACACAACACACCAATCGCACATGAACGACAAGAATATCATCATCAGTGTTGCGGCACTTCTCTTTGTTGTCGGGGCGGTGCTGTATAACGTTTCAGGAAGAGAGAGCCCGACGGCCGATGTGTCGAAGGTCGCACCCGTCCTCTCCTCGCCCGTTGCCGTCTTCGCGCAATGTCTGAAAGACAGCGGCACTGTCTATTATGGAGCCTTCTGGTGTCCGCACTGCCAAGCACAGAGCGCGCTTTTCGGCGACGCAAAGGCGCTCCTCCCGTACGTCGAGTGCTCGACGCCTGACGGACAAAAACAGACGGATGTCTGTATCGCAAAAAAGATCGGTGGGTATCCGACGTGGGAGTTCGCCGACGGTTCGCGCGTTTCCGGCGAACAGACATTCGCGCAACTTGCCGAGAAGTCCGGCTGTCCGGCACCGCCGAGCGAGTAATCTAAAATACAAGGTCCGACCTCGGGATCGATTCTTAAGGTCGGACCTTGTATTTTCGAAGACTGACGGAAATCGCAAAATTCACCCCTAAGGTTCGACCTTGTATTTCTCTTTAATATGGACATTGGGTATTACTTTACGAAGTTGCTTGCATTCGCGACCTTGGTCGGGAATCTCCTTACGCTCGGCCTCCTCATCTTTTTTGTTGTCCGTCGTTCGTTGTTCGATCGTGCGATGGTATGGCTCGGCGAGCGGGGGATAGCACTCGGGCTTTTTATATCCTCGGCATCCACCGTCGGCAGTCTCATCTACTCGGAGGTCGTGGGATTTCCCGCATGTATCCTCTGCTGGATACAGCGCATCTTCATGTATCCGCAGATGTTCCTTTTCGGTCTCGCTTTTTGGCGGAAGGAGCGCTCGGTCGCTCCGTACATGTTCCTTCTCTCGTTCTTGGGCGGCGCCGTTGCGCTCTATCAGTGGGTGAAGGACATGCTTCTCGTGTACTCGCATACGACGCTTCCGTGCGTCGAGGTTGCGGGCCTTCCGTCGTGCGACAAGATCTACGTGCTCGAACTGGGTTATATTACGATCCCCATGATCGCGTTGAACGCCTTCATCCTGCTCGCGGTCGTCATGTGGGCAAGTATGCGCTACGCGAAGAACCCCGAGTGATATAATCAGGCGCGTGGAGCACAAACGCATACTTATCGTCGGCGGAGGTTTTGCCGGCATTTCCGCCGCGCTCGTCCTCGACCGGAAACGGCTTCCCGGTGTTACGGTGACGCTCATCACCGAGCGACCGCACTTCGAGTATCACGCCGCCCTCTACCGGCTGGTTACGGGCTCCTCGCCGCTTGAGGTGTGCATTCCGCTTCGCGAGATCTTTGCGGAAAAGAATGTCGAAGTGGTTGAAGATCGCATCACCGAACTAAGGCGCGACCAAAGGACCGTCGTCGGTTTTTCCGGTGCCGAGTACCGATATGACCACCTCGTGCTTGCACTGGGGAGTGAAACAAACTATTTCGGCATCCCCGGGCTCAAGGAGTACTCGCACGGAATGAAATCCGTGACCGAAGCGCTTCGGCTGAAACAGCACATCACTGAGGCGCTCCTTACCTGCAAGGTTGATTTTGCAAATAAGGTCGAGCAGATCTGCGATGCGAATTTCGTTGTGGTCGGTGCGGGCGCGACCGGAGTTGAGATGGCAGGGGAGCTTATCGTTTACGCGCGGAAACTCGCATTGGAACATGGCGTCGACCCCTCCCTTATTTCCGTCGAACTGATCGAGGGTGCGGGCAAGATCCTCCCCGCGCTTCCCGCTGCGTTCACGGGCCGCATCGAACACCACCTGCGCGGACTCGGGGTGAACATATTTCTCAACCGCACGATAGAGCGCGAGGAATGCGAGGAGATCTTTTTGCGGGATATGAAGATGCGGACGAAGACCGTCATATGGACCGCCGGAGTGCGCGCGGCACACTTGTACGAGGCGTGGGGGCTTCCTATCGACAAGCGCGGCAAGGTTGCGGTCGACGGGTATTTGCGCCTCAAGGACGATGCGCGGGTGTTCGTCGCGGGCGACGGTGCCGCGACGATATATTCCGGCTGGGCGCAGACGGCACTGTACGACGGGAAATATATCGCGCATGTCATTGCGACGCATCTAAGGTCCGATCTTGGGATGTCGCATGAAACGAACGTAACATTGCCTCTCTACCGCCCGAAGCCGCCCGTGAACGCGATTCCCGCGGGCCCCGAATGGGCGGGCGTGCTCTGGGGAGGGATGCGCTTCTACGGCAGGGTCGGCTGGTGGTTGCGCCGTCTCGCGGACCTACAGATCTTCCTCCGGCTTCTTCCCGTTTCGAAAGCGTGGAAAGCATTTAAGAACGGGTCGAGCATTTGCGAAACGTGCAGTGTTTGTTCCGTAGAAAAAACAGCCCCTTAGGCGGAAGCACAAGGTGGAACCTTAAGAATTGCTCCCCAAGGTTCCCCCTTGTGCTTCCGCCGAGCGGTCGTTGCTGTTTTTGTTTTCCGTGGTAGTCTCCCGAATAGTAGCACAAGACGGCAAAATCGACTTTTGACAACACAAAGGAGAATATCGGTGAGAGACACACAGCGGCCTTCGATAACGTATGTGCTTGCGTCGGATGTAGGCCAAGACCGGCTCGGCGCACGCGTGCGTTTTGCATACGAGGGAGAGACGTTGAACGACGAAGGTGTGGTAAGACACGAGGACGGTCGAAAGGAGATCGTTCTTCGTTACGGCACGCCGTCCGAAATGACGCGGCGCAAGTTGGTCACGCTTGTACGCAATATAGTGAAGAGTGCCAAGTCGTCCGGCGAGAAGCGTATCATCCTTTCGCTCGACGACCTCTACGGACGCTGTTCGTCTAGAATGGTATCCGACCCGACGGACCTCGTGTCCCTCGTCATCACGAATATCGAGATGGCGAATTACGAGTTTGTCGCGTACAAATCAAAGCCCAAAGACGGATGGAAATTCCTCGAGGAGGTCGTCTTTGTCGGCACCGTGCGTTTCATGGACGGCATCGGGCATGGGAGGTTGGTCGGGAACGGCGTCAACCTCATGCGGGATCTCGGCAACACGCCGGCGTTCGACCTCACGCCGCGTCGGCTTGCGTTCGAGGCGGAACTCGCATCGACGGGACTTCCCGTCAAGTTTCGTGCGCTCGGCGTTGAAGAGATGCAAACCCTCGGCATGGGCGGGGTCTTAGGCGTGGGCGTGGGCTCGGTGAACAAGCCGTGCTTCGTCATCATGGAGTACATGGCCGGCCCCCCCGACGAAAAGCCGATCGTACTCGTCGGGAAAGGTGTCACCTTCGACACGGGAGGCATCTCCATTAAGCCCTCCGAGGGCATGGAAGAGATGAAACTCGACATGTTGGGCGGCGCTTCCGTCATTGCCGCTATCGTGACCGCAGCGCGGTTGGGGCTGAAGAAGAACGTCGTTGCGCTGGTCCCCGCCGTCGAGAACATGCCGTCGGGATCCGCCATTCGTCCGGGCGATGTACTCACCTCGCTTTCGGGGAAAACGATGGAGGTCTTGAACACCGACGCGGAAGGCCGCCTTATTCTTGCGGACGCGCTCGCCTATGCCGGAAAGTTCTACGATCCGCGGCTGGTCGTTTCCGTCGCGACCTTAACCGGCGCGGCCTGCGTTGCGCTCGGCACACACGCTTCGGCCCTTTTTGCCGCCGACGATGCTATCGCCGCGACAATGACCCTACTTGCCGAAGAGAGCGGCGACTATGTCTGGCGCATGCCCTTGTGGGAGGAATACGATGATGAGGTCAAAGGCGCGGTCGGCGATGTGCGCAATACGGGCAAAAGCGGGCGTTACGGGGGCGCGATCGCTGCGGCGAAGTTCTTGGAAAAGGCCTCGGTCATCACGCATCCGTGGGCGCATATCGACATGGCACCGCGCATGACCTCCGCAGACGGCGATCACCTTGCAAAGGGTGCCGCCGGGGACCCGGTGCGCTTGCTGGTGCGTTTGTTGGAACGGTACACCGCTTGATCGGGTGTGCGTATCAGAGATCGGAAGCTTCTCCACGCGGAGAAGCTTTTTAATTTGGTGTTTTGCTGTTGAAAAATGAGGTAAGGGGAGTAAGATGGGTGGATATTAACGCTAAACGCGTCCTTATGAAGTACACGTTCACACCCAAGGCATTAAAAAACAAAGACATCGCGACGGTTACGCTCGCGACGACGGCAAGCGATGTGACAGTGAGGACATCCGACGGACGGACGGTGATCGAGCTTGGCGTGGGAAAGCGCGAGGAGATGACGCGGCGCAAATTGGTCAACGTCATCCGTAAGATCGTTTCGCTTGCGAAAGCGGCGAACAAAAAGAAAGTTGCGCTCGACTTTTTTGATCTGGTCTTTCCGCATCTCCACATGACCCCGACGGAGTTGGGCGAGATGCTCTCGACCAATCTTGAGATGGCGAATTTCGAATTCGTGAAATATAAGTCGAAGCCTAAAGAAGGATGGAGCACGCTCGCGGAGGTTGTCGTTCTGGGAAAACTGGGGAGTGACGTCGAAAAAGCGGTGCGAAAAGGGAAGATGATCGGCGAGGAAGTGAACAAGACGCGCGCGCTCGCGAACACTCCCGGAGGTGCAATGACACCGGCGATACTTGCGCAGTCGGCCGCCGAAGCAGCAGAAGGACTTCCCATTACCACGACCGTGCTTGGCGTCCGCGAAATGGAAGAACTCGGCATGGGGGCGGTCTTGGGCGTCGGTCGCGGTTCAGATGAGGAGCCGAAGTTCATCGTGATGGAATATTTCGGCGGAATGCCCGACGAAAAGCCGGTCGTCTTGGTCGGGAAAGGTGTCACCTTCGACACGGGCGGTCTCAATCTGAAGTCGGATACGAACATGTATGAGATGCACATGGACATGTCAGGCGGCGCCGCGGTCATCCACGCGCTCTCCCTTGCCGCGAAGTTGAAATTGCAAAAGAACGTTGTTGCGCTGGTCCCCGCCGTCGAAAATATGCCGAGCGGCTCGAGTTACCATCCCGGCGACGTGCTTCAGGGAATGTCGGGAAAGACCGTTGAGGTCCTGAATACCGATGCGGAAGGCCGCGTCATCCTCTCCGACGCGCTTTGCTATGCGCAGAAGTACAAGCCCCGACTTGTCGTTGACGTTGCGACCTTGACTGGCGCGATCCATGTCGCCTTGGGCGCGCATGCGTCCGGACTCTTTACGAAGGACGAAGAACTCGAGGGATACTTCCGCAAACTCGGAGAAGAAAGCGGCGACTATCTCTGGCCGATGCCTTTGTGGGACGAATACGAAAGCGAGATTAGGGGGACATTCGGCGACTGGGCGAATACCGGCAAGAGCCGTTACGGCGGCGCGATCAATGCGGCACTCTTCCTCTATCAGTTCACGAAGGACGAAAAAGGAAAAGAGGCGTACCCGTGGGTGCATCTTGATATCGCTTCGCGCATGACTTCCGCCGACGGGGAATATCTCGCGAAAGGTGCGGCGGGCACTCCCGTACGACTCTTAATAAAATTACTGGAACGTTTTTAGCAGCGGGTTTATCGCGTCTCTTACAAATCCAAGGTGGAACCTTGCCTGCCTGCGCGAGGACGCTCGCGGGCGGGGGGATTGATTCCTAAGGTTCCACCTTGGATTTCTCGAATTTGAAATGCGGCCTTGTCCTTGAGGCTTATTCGTGTTAAACTATATGTCCCATGAGATCGTCTTTTCACTATCTGAAATCGCATAAGTTTTTTATATTTGTCGTTGTTCTTGCCCTCCTTGGCGGTGGTGTCTTTTACTTCAAGTCGCCCGCTCTTCCTACCTACGAGACGGCGCGCGTGGAAAAAGGCGATGTAATACAAGAGGTTTCCGTAACCGGTCGCGTGGAGAGCGAGCGGGAAGTTGCGCTTGCATTCGAGCGCGGCGGGCGGGTGGTGGCGGAACCCGTCCAAGTCGGTTCGCGCGTCGGGCGGGGCGACGTCCTCGTTCGTCTGGATTCTTCCGAACTGGCCGCGTCACGCTTGCAGGTAGAGGCGAATCTTGACTACGAAATAGCGACGCTCGCACAGCTCCAAAAAGGCGCGAGACCCGAGGATATTGCAGTAAGCGAAGCAAGAGCAAAGAGCGCGGCGGTGTCATTAGACAACGCCATGAACGGTGCGGTCGATACGGTACGCGGCGCCTACTCTGCCGCCGATGACGCGGTGCGGAATAAAACGGATATCGTCTGGCGTAACCCGCGCACGCTCAATCCGGAGTTGATCATTCCGGCGACCGATTCGGCGCTTGCGAATAGCCTTCCGGCGCTGCGTGTCGAAATAGAGAAAACACTCAATGAACTCACGTCCATCGCGAAGGCGGCCGAAGAGGCGAGTGATGAGACCGCTCTCACGACGCATCTTGAAGCGACCGAAAAAGCGCTGTTTGCGATCAAAGAGTATCTCAACAAGCTCGCGCTTACCGTAAACGGCCTCTTCCCTTCGTCGTCCCTTACGCAGGCTTCGATTGACACTTACAAGGCGAACGTTGCGAGTGCGCGGACGAGCATCGAGGGGACACTCTCGGCGCTTTTGGGTGCGGAGAAAGAGATACGTTCCGCGGCGAGCGCTCTCGCGGTCGCAAACGACGAGTTGGCACTCAAACGGGGCGGCCCGACCGGCGAGGCTATTTTGGCGCAGGAAGCGAAGATCGCCTCCGTCCGTGCCTCACTTGCAAACTACGACGTCCAGATCGCGAAGATGACACTCACGACGCCCTTTTCGGGTGTGGTCACGAAACAATCGGCAAAACTCGGTGCGACCGTGGCGCCGAACGAACCGCTCCTCACGATCCAAAGCAACGGCGCGTTCAAGATCACCGCCAATATTCCCGAAGTGGACGTCGCGAAAATCACCATCGGCGACAAGGCGGAGGTGACGCTCGATGCCTACGGTGATACCACGGTGTTTCCTGCTGCGGTCTCGTCTATTGATCCTGCGGAGACGGTGATCGAGGGAGTACCGACGTACAAAGTGACCCTCTACTTTAACGACAGGGACGAGCGGGTCCGCTCCGGCATGACGGCGAATCTCGACATTTTGACGGAGAAGCGCGAAGGCGTTCTTCGGATTCCTACCCGCGCGGTCACGACCAAAGAAGGAAAAAAGGTCGTGCGAGTTACGGATGTTTCGGGACTGCGCGAAGTCATCGTCGAGACCGGCTTGCGCGGTTCCGACGGCACCGTCGAGATCGTCGCCGGTCTTTCGGAGGGAGATGAGGTGGTGACATTCGAAGGGAAATAATACGGTGATGCTAAGGTTGAGCGCATACAAGGTCGAACCTTAGGAATCAATTCTTCAAGGTTCGACCTTGTATGCACGCTATATGCCGCTTATCGAAGCAAAACAACTGAAGATGATCTATGCCTCCGAGGGTGCGCCTACCGTCGCCTTGGGCGGGGTCGACTGCACGATCGAAAAGGGCGAGTTCGTCGCGGTGATGGGCCCCTCCGGCTCGGGGAAGTCCACCTTGCTTCAGATACTCGGCCTCTTAGACCGCCCGACCGAAGGGGAGTATCACTTCGACGGAAAGTCGGTGGCAAAATATTCGGACGACGAGCAGGCGGAACTGCGCAACCGCTCGATCGGTTTCGTTTTTCAACAGTTCAACCTTCTGGCGCGCACATCGGTCTTGGAGAACGTAAAGTTGCCGCTTGCATACTCTTCGGTGCCGCAAAAGGAATGGGATTCCCGCGCAAAAAAGCTCATTGAAGCGGTCGGGCTCTCGCATCGCATGTATCATGAACCGAGCCAACTTTCCGGCGGCGAGAAACAGCGCGTCGCCATCGCGCGCGCTTTGGTGACCAACCCGGAAATAATCTTTGCCGACGAGCCGACGGGCAATCTCGACAGCGCCTCCGGCGCAAAGGTTATTGAGATATTACGGAAACTCCACAACGAAGACGGACACACCGTGGTCTTGATTACCCACGACGAAGCGGTCGCACGCGAGGCGAAGCGCGTCATTGCGCTCAAAGACGGCATGATCGTTTCGGATACCGTTACGGTGCATGCATCGAAACGTTAACTGCACATCCAACCGACCTATGAAATTACAATTCACGCTCCATACCGCCAACCGCGCTATCCGTGCCAACAAGGTCCGCTCGGGACTCACCGTCTTGGGCATCGTGATCGGCATTACGGCAATCATGCTCATTGTGTCTATCGGAGAAGGGGCGCAGTCGCTTATTTTGGGGCAAATAGAGGGGCTTGGCGCCGAAACCATCGTGCTTCGGCCCGGACGGGAACCGAAGGGACCGACCGACTTCGCGCAGACGCTTTTTTCGGATTCGATCAAAACGCGCGAGCTCGAAGCCCTGAAGCGCAAGGAGAATGTGCCGGATATCGTCGAGATGGCCCCCGTCGTTTTCGTCTCGGAAAGCGTGTCGTATCAGGGAGAGACGTTCCGTCCGTCCATCATCGGCTGGGTGGCGGAGTTCATGCTCTCTATGGGAAACATCACGCTCGAACGCGGGACAATCTTCGACGAGACGGATATACGGCAGGACGCCGCGGTCGCCATCATCGGCGCCAAGGTCGCGGAAGAACTTTTCGGCGCGGAAGACCCAATCGGCAAAGCGATACGGATCAAAGACAAGAATTTTCGCGTCATCGGTCTTTTGGAGGAGAAGGGCGCCGGCACCTTCTTCAATTCCAACAACCTCGTCGTCATACCGTACACCACCGCGCAGTCGTATCTGACCGGTACGAATCACTTTCAGGAGATCATGATCCGCGCCTCAAGCCCCGAGACGGTCTTGCGCACGGTCGCCGACATCGAAACGACGATGCGCGATCTCCACAACATCAGTGACATCACAAAGGACGATTTTTATATCGAGACCCAGCAGGGGGTCATCGAGCAGGTGGGTACCATTTTGACGGCGCTCACGGCCTTTCTCTCGGCGGTCTCCGCTATTGCGCTCGTCGTCGGCGGTATCGGCGTTATGAACGTCATGCTCGTCTCCGTCACCGAACGCACGAAGGAGATCGGCCTTCGGAAGGCGCTTGGCGCGAAGAATCGCGACATCATGGCACAGTTCCTTTTTGAGGCGGTACTCCTCACGCTTTTTGGTGGGTTTATCGGTATCTCCCTCGGTGCACTTTTTGGCTACATCGCTTCGATAGGGCTCTCGCAAGGCCTCGGGGTCGAGTGGGAATTCACCTTTCCATGGAAGGCGATGCTGGTCGGCCTTTCTGTCTCGGCGGTCGTCGGGCTTGTCTTCGGTATCTACCCCGCACGAAAGGCTTCACGCAAGAGCCCTATTGAAGCATTGAGGTACGAGTGATTTTGGGCAAGGTATCTTCTCTGGCCCGCGCTGGCCTTCATGCGGGGCAGGCTCCCGCACGCAAAGCATCGCGCAAAAGTCCCATTGAAGCCCACTACTGTCCGGTTAAAATCAGAATAGGTACAACTGCGGCCCGTCTCTCATTGAGAGTCGGGCCATTGTTTTTGTATTGAGCGACAACAGATCGATC
>Ga0209541_10011581_pt1 | contig 13785 bp, 18 predicted proteins | sample RifCSPlowO2_01_FD_184027 | JGI IMG/M metagenome (GOLD analysis project Ga0209541, IMG submission 184027) | Groundwater microbial communities from Rifle, Colorado - Rifle CSP2_plank lowO2_0.1 (SPAdes) (version 2) | ecosystem: Environmental > Aquatic > Deep subsurface > Groundwater | place...
TTTGAGCCAAAAATTTTTAATCATTATTAGCTAATTGTTAGCATTTCCAAATTACTTTAAGCGTTATCTAACTGAAATTGAATTATTCAAAGTTCTCTTCAGCCAATATTTTAGCTTCTTCTTCACTAAATCCTATTGAAACTAATTCTTCTAACAGCATTTTTTAGTTAACCTATTATTGATGTATAATCCTATATATATACTTTTAACCCAAGAATAAGAGATATTGTTCCTTTTTAAAACTATCTATTATATTAATTATTCAGTAGTAAAAATATTATTGATGGCTATTATGAAGCCAGTAGTTGCAACAATATTTTGTTTAGCAAAGAACTCTTGTAACGTGCCCTGTTTTCTCCAATCTAATAACATGATCAACAAAACTTTCAATCTTGCTTTCATGACTCACTAAAATAACTTGCTGCAGAGGAAGTTCCCGCAAAATATCCCTGATCTTATCTACTTGCGCATTTGAAAACCCATCTGTAGGCTCATCTAAAATTAACATATCCCTAGTTTTGATAACGCTCAATAATTGATTAATAACCTGATTTAATGCTAATCTATAAGCCAAGGCAATTGCAGTTTTTTCTCCGCCCGATAAATATTCATAAGTAATCAAATGCCCATTTTGCTCAATAGTCGGAGTGAACTCAGCATCAAGTTGAACATTCAATGTATCCTCGTTTATTAGTAAAGTAAACCATTTTTGGAATAAAACATCAAAATCATTATGCACCTTAAACAAAGTATGCTGCTCTATAACTTCCATCATATTCACAAAAGATTCTTCTAGCCAATTTTGAATGTTTGACCAGTAGAATAAAGCCTGTTTCTCCTTTTCTTTTTTAGCAATCTCTTCATTTAAGAGCTTAATCTGCTTTTGTAAAGATACAAGCTCGATATTAATTCCATGCCTTTTAAGTTCATAATTATTTTTTTCTTCTCTGTAATTTTCTTTTTCTTTCATAAAAGTTTGTAATTTTTCTTCCAAAGAAGCAAATGAAGGAAGAAGCTCTTCTAAATTGATAATCTCTTTAACAGTTATTTTCTGTTTTTCCTCTAAGCTATTAATCTCTTCTTGGAGGCGTGAAAGAAGTTTTTCTTTTTCCTCTAAATATCTTTTCTCAAGCATGATCTTCTCAGCTGCCATATACCGCTTCCGCAATTGCTCCAATGCTTTATTCTTCTCATCTATTTCTTTGCCAAGAGAAGCAATTTCTTTTTCAATTAATTTACTTTCTTCAAGATTTTTTTGTATCTCGGATTCCTCTCCTTGAATAATGTCACTAATATGCTCAGGACTAACTTTCTGTTTGCACAAAGGGCAGATATCCAAGCTACTGATGCTTTCTTTGATATGTTTAGAATTTTTTATAGCATGCTCTAGAACACGCAAGGCTGCATTTTTTCCTGAAATTTCTTGATAAAGATTTTTTAAGCCCTCTTCCTGAAGCAGTAAACCTTTACTATCAACAGCCAAAATCTCAGAAGAAGGCGAAATCATCTTAATCTCCTGCATTATCTTTTCCTTCTCAAATTGATGTCTGCGCAGCTGATGCTCTTGAGTTTCTTGCTTCAATTTAAGAATTTCTAAATTTTTTTTATACTCGTTAAATTGAAGAAGTTGCTGCTGCATCTGCTCTAAATTATAAGTGATTTCTTTCAGCTTTTCTTCCACAATAATAATTTTCTTATTAAGTAAAGAAATTTCTTCTTCTAAATTATTTTTATCCTTTAAATTTTCTTGATAAAGTTCAGTCTTACTCTCTAAATCAGAAATATTTGCTGTTAATCCTTTTTGATAATTCTTCAAAAAAGTGAGAAATATCCTGGAATTGTCTCTAATGCGTTTATACCTGTCAACTCCAAATACTCTCCTTAAGATTTCTAATCTATGATCTTTCTCTGCAAGCAGGATGTATTTCATCTCTTCTTGAGGCGTATAAACCGTGTATCGATAGATAAGATTCTTGCTTTTTGTCAAGAGCTCTTTAGGATATTTGAATAAAGACAAAACTCTGTCCTTTAATTCAACAGGGCTCAAATGCTCTTTCTTCCCATTTAAGATGATAAATCCAGATTCCTGCTGCACACTATCCTTTTGTCTTTTGAGGTTTCTCCGAATGACAAAGATATTATCATCGAGAGCGAGATGAACTTCCACAAATCCTTTATTAGCTCCAGTACGCAAAAGACTGTCTCCTGTTAAGCCTCCTGACTGCAAACCAAAGAGGGCAAAATCTAAAGCTAATAGCACACTGCTCTTCCCGCTGCCGACATCTCCAGAAAGCAGAATGCTACCTCTAGGAAATATAATCTCCTCAGATACATAGCTTCTTATATTCTCCAAGATAATTTTATCCAGTCTCATAGGGAAAGAGTTTTTTCACATTCAATAATAAACGCTCTTCAAAATCATCCAAGCGCTCGCCTTCATGTTTCTCATCAGATAAAACCTGTATCAATGTTTTAATAAGATCCTCTTCATTATCTATAGGAAATTGACCTCTATGCTCTTTTATTACAGAAGATTCAATCTCTTCAAGAGTCTCTCCTTTGACTTCAACCTTCTCAAAAGCCTTTACAGTCAACTTGTTGATATTCTGCAGTAAACAATACGCATTAACAGATGAATTTAAATTGTATAAGGATAAATCAGAAATCTTTCCAGAGCTTAATTCTCCAGTAATTCTTAAAGTAACAATCTTATCTTTTAGCTCTCTTCCTGCAAGCTCTTTCTCAATTATATTTCTTGCTTCCTCAATATTTTTACCATGAACATCAACAGTTAAGGATTCTATTTCCTTCAAAATAATCGGAATCCTCTTCAATGCTAATTGATCATCAACAATGCAGATAGTTCCATATTTTACATCCTCTAATTCCTTGAAATTATTAGGAAACAAAGGTCCTGGATAAACAATCTTTCCATAACCTTCTTTTTCAATATCAAAAATATAATGCACATGACCTCCAGCATAATAATTAAATCCTTTCGGCATACTATGATATGATTCACTTTCTATATTACTAAGATCTTTCGGCTTAAATTCCTCTAAAGCATTATGAAACATGAAAATCTTAAACCCGGGCTCTTCCTCTAAATGTTTTTTCTCAAGAGAGGCATAATCTAATCTTTCTAAACTATTTCTTCTTCCATATAATCCCGTAATCTTGACTCCTGTTTTATCTTGAGTAAATTGTAATTTACCATCCTCAAATTTCATTACATTATGCACCAACCCTGCTCTCTCTAAAACATCCAGCATGGTTTTTCCAGAAGGAGAATAATCATGACTTCCTGGAATAATATAGATATTGATATCATTATCTTTCAAAAGAGTAAAAATCTCAGCAACCTCTTTCAATGAATCAATCTGAGGCATGCTTGTATTGAAGAGATCTCCAGAAATAAGCAAAAAAGCGACATTTTCTTTAATGCATATATCGGCAGCTTTTTTTAAAGCTTCAATGCCTAATTTTCTTAATTCCTCTTCTCTCCAGCCCCCGATATGACAATCAGCAATATGAGCAAATTTCATGAGAAAGAAAATATCTTAATCATATTAAACTTTTGGGTAATGTGACCACTATGATATATTGTAACCACTTTTAAATAGAAATGTTTATAAAGAATCTTAAATTTGAAAAAAATATGATGCATAATATAGAAGAATTAATTAAGGAAGAATTAAAAGAAGATGTTCTTGTTATACCATCCAAGTTAACCACAGAAGAATTTCTTGATCAAATTTTAACAGGTATAATTGAGGAATTTCAAGCATCGGATTTTAGTGTCACAGCAACAACAGAGCAAGTTATTGCCCAAGCATCTCTACCTTCAATAGGAGTTAACATTCGATATGATGTTACATTCCATCCTTTTAACACAGAAATAACTATGAGATATCTAAAAAAAGAAAAGGTTGTTGATAAAGCATTATTTCAGCAGATACACCCTAATGGATACCCGGGATTGTTAATATTATCACACCACCCTGAACACAGCAAAGAGATAGGAAAGATGATATTAAAAATGCGCCACTGCGAAAATTACTTGTTTGGTATTAAAGAAGGCACTGAATTAGGATTCTTCGGATAAAAAAGTTTTCTTAAGCTACTAATCCATGCTGATAAGACTCAGATTTTTTGTATTCATTTCTTAAAAAAATAGAGGATAAATCAATACAAAAATCCCTAAGGAGCATTGCTCTTTCTTCATTCAAATCAGAAGACATCTCTTTATGCAAGAGTCTCATCTCCAAAGCATAATCAGCACTATATCTCAACTCTTTATCAGAGTGTTTTTTCAGTGTTTCCAAAAAAGTTAAGACAGGAACTCCAAGATAAGTGTCATCTAAGACTTTTCCAGGAATGATATTTCTACGAATAAGCTCTTTGACCATGTTGAATGAAGAGAACTCAGTTGGATTTCCATGAAGATAATTTTCAAGCTCTAGTGCAGCCTTTGCAGAAATCCAATACCAAGGATCTATTCTATCTTCATCAAGAGTATCAAAAATATAGAAAAACCTAAATCTTTCCATCCCTTTTATTTTAAATTCACAAGGCACACACTGATATTGGGTATTATCGGGATTAACAATTGTTTTAACCATGCATCGAGAGATAAGAACTTTCTTTTAAGCTTTGCTATAGCTTTTATGTGTTATTAATCCTTATTTGAGTAAAGATTTTATCTTATTCGCAAAATCAACAGCTTGATCTCTAATTTGTTCTGTCAATTTTTTCTCAAAAGATTCGTGAACACCATAACATGCTTTTTCTCGTAACTCTTTGGAAATGCCAATAGTTTCAATATCTTCTCTATTCAAAGAAATAGCAATCAATTCAACATCTTCTTCATCAAGTGCTTTCTGTGAATGATAATGGTAATAAATTAGAAAAGCCAGTGTAGCAGAATGATTTTTAGACGTAAATCCCTCTTTACTCATTAAAGCTAAAGCAGCATGATAAATTGCGTAATAATAAATACTGATTGCCCAATCATAGAAATTATCTTCTCCAAAAACCTCAGGGATTTCATCTTTATGTTTTTCAATAATCCAATTCGCAAAAGTCAAATTATGGTCTGTTCTTCGCAAATGCAATTTTGACTCATCAGAAGTTTTTTTGAGAATCCTCTTTCTGAGATAGTTATCCAACCAAAACTTACATTCCTTCTTGTCCTTTAACCAAAGTTTCCAATCAGGCTTCTTCATCAGTTAATTGCCTCCACCATTCGACCCCTATGAGGATTATCTTGTCTTTCTTAAGTTTTTTGAAAAACTCTTTAGTCTGGTTATGAAATGATTTTCTAAAATTCTTATAATTAAGATAAACTGGATTTAACTGTGTGTTTGTTTTCATGCTTATTTTTTTGGCAGTATTTTCAATTTGTTTAGAATCTTCAATTTTCTGAAAAACTAATAAAATATCAATATCAGAATTTTTTGTATAAGTACCATTAGCATAAGAACCAAAAATAAGGGCAATCACCGGCTTCATTTCCAATCCTCTCAAAAAATCGTTTACAGACAATCTTATTTTTGCTGGAAATCTTTCAAATCTAGAGTGCTCAACAGCGATTAGTGGGGGAATAAGCTCTTCTTTTGAGTAATCTAAAAAATAATTAATCTGATTTCCAGCTTTTTTTTGTTTAATTAAATTAATTATTTTTTGAAGACCATAATCTATAGATGGCATTCCCAACTTTAGCCGCTTAGAGAGCCCCCTCTTATGAATGCCTGGATTAAGATAAATTTGTTCTAAAATCCTAATTTCCGTATTGTCATACATTTTATATCAATTGTCATAAATACCATAGCAATAATATATAAAGCTTTGCATTTTCACCTGTGTTATCGAAATTTACAATTATTTTAAGAATACATCAAGAGATAAAAATTTTCTTTTATTTTTGCTATAGCTTCAAAAACTGGCCATTGTGCATCAAATGAACATTCTTCCCGACTTGATAGCCCATCTCTACACTTAAATCAACTAAATCATTCATGATATGTGCATCCCCATGCGCAGGAATCAAGTGTTTTGGTTTTATTAAATCAATGAAATCTCTTAAGTCTTCTCTAGCCGCATGCCCGCTTACATGAATATCTGTAAATATCCTTACTTTTTTCAATCTTAATTTTCTCTCTAAAAGAGTCCTGTTTGCAATATTAATATCCACTGGAATAGTCCTGCATGAAAAGATAACATGATCTCCAGCTAAAAATTGAAAAGGAAAAACATCTGTTGTCATTTTTGTTAAAACAGATTTTGGCTCCCCTTGGCCACCAGTACAAATAACTAAATATTGGTCTCTCTTTTTTTCTATCTTCTTTAACTGCTTCTCGATCTGATGCGCATAACCATAAATCTCAACCTCTTTAGAAAAATTGATTAAATGTGATTTCTCGGCAGCATCTACATATTTCTTCATGCTTCTTCCTAGTAAAACAACTTTCCTGTTCAGCTTTCTTCCAAACTCTATAACGCTTTTAATCCTTGCGATATGACTTGCAAAAGTAGTTACTATAACAGCATGCCCTTTGTTATCAGTTCCAAAGAATAAGTCTTTCAGCATTTCTCTAGCAACAGCCTCGCTTGGGGTTTTTCTTTTTTCATGCGCATACAATGATTCAACAATTAATGTCTTGACTTTGCCTTGCAAGCTTCCTAACCTCTTATAATCTGGAGGTTGCCCTAGCACAGGGCTATTATCTAATTTGAAATCATTCGCATACATAACAACTCCTTCTGGTGTATGCACAGCAACCATAACAGTTTGCAAAGTTGAATGAGTAGTGTTAATAAATTCAATTTCAATGTTTTGGTTAATTCTTATCTTTGAACCAGGATTTAATGGCTTCAATTCATTTTTTAATTGAATATTATCATCCCTCAACATTGACTTAAATACCTCTATTGTAAAGGGAGTTCCTAAAATGGGACAGCCATACTTGCTTGCAAGATACGCAGCAGCCCCTAAATGGTCTAGATGAGCATGTCCAATCACAATGGCTCTGACATTATTTCTCCATTCTTTCAAAACCCTATCATCAGGGATTGCTCCAAGCTTGATTAAAGAATCAGCGCTTAAAGTTGCTCGATGCCCTCCTTCTTCTTCAAAATCGATAATAGCAGGAAGAAATAGCCCCATATCAAAGATGATAGCATCATCTCCAACCTTTAAAGCAGTCATATTCTTGCCGACTTCATTAAAACCGCCAACACTGCAGATTTCCATTCAATAAAAAACTTTTTTGCTGGATTTATATATCTTTCTAAAATGTTAAGTAAACCACCTAACTGAGGAGTTAGCTATTATGTTTTTTTAAGAAAAGCCATTTTTGCATATAGGATTAATATGCTTTTCCACTACGATAGCCTATTCAGTTAAAAACTTTACTTTACATAAAAAGTATTTAAGCTTTATAAGAATATAACAGAATATTGTATTTATGCAAACCTATAACCAAAGCCATACACTCTGGTTTCTAGAAATCCTTCAGGCTTAGTTATCTGTCCTTCTTCTTCAATTTTTCTTTGGTAAATTTGTCGATATAGTTCACTGATAAATTTCGCATTCATTTCAAAGAATAAAGATGCTACCAAAGCCTCTTCTGCAACAGTTTTTTCTCTCTGTTTTTGTTTTTGACCTTGTGCATAAGCAGTCTTTAATTTGTTTACAAGATTCATTTTATTGTTAAGACTTTTTCTAATCTAATTAATTATAGTTTAGTATCATCATCAAGATATACATGCTGTTCTCTACAGATGTAAAGCGATTCTCTGCGATTCAACTCTTCAATCAAAGGATCATATGCTGACTCAAATTCTCGAAGTTTTCTTTTGAATGTCCATTCATCGACGTCTTTGTTTTCATATACCCATCGACGCCATTGCACATTATAACTTACAACCCTACTTACTAATTCTCCAAGAGACATCTCTTTAGGTCTTGTAGGTGGCGCTCCTGTTTCATCTCCCATAAAATGAGTAAGCGCAGAAAACTATTTAATTCTTTCCAAAATCAAAACAAGCCAATATCAACTAATTTTATTTCTGGTTTTTACTTGAAACATTTTTCCATGTCCCGGAATAATATAATCAGCAAGAGCCAATATTTTCTTGCGATTTTTAAATTGAAGTTTCCAGTCATAACTCCAAGTTTTTGCTTCTTTACCATCATAATCTCTTTCATTTTCAAAAATATCTCCCGCTATTACAATAACACCTTCTTTTGTTTTGACACAAACACTTACATCCATCGAGCTATGGCCAGGATTCTTAAACACCTTTACATCCTTGTCAATAACAAATTCTCCAGCAAAAAAAGTGAATGCATCTCCTTTGCAGACAGAGCCAAAGCCAATGAAAGTAGCATTTTGAAAAAGGCTATTATTCCCGATATGATCTAAATCTCCATGCGTATTCACAACAAAATGAATATCTTTCGGAGTTAGAGATTCTTGCTTCAGTTTTTGAAGAATAAAAGAGGCACTGCCAACATTTCCTGTGTCAATTATAATATTCTTTGTTGATTTCACAAGAGTACTGGTTCCTTCTGCTTTAACTTTATTTACACCAACATCTTTAGAATATCCTTCTTTTAAAATCTTCACTTCAGCCATGCAATAAAGAAAATAGGTAAGTTTATTTATTTTTCTTTTTAGAAAGCTATAACTCTATGATGAGTTTACGTTTACTTTCAGGATAAATTGTTACTTCTTCTCCTTTTTTAAGATCTAAGAAATCAATAAGTTTTTTAGATAACCTAATATCTAATGTGCTTCCTGCTTGTCCTATCTTCGTTTGCGCACTTAATCCCCATAATCCTTTCATTTTCGTTGCTGCTGTAATTTTGTGGGAGGTTTCTTCATCAAAGAATATCTCATGACAAGCACTACAAACTTCAGCAGGAAAATTTCCTATAAATTCTCCATAAACTGCATAAGGAACTTCCTTCTTTTGTAACTGCCCTTTTTCACATATATAGCATTTTACCATAGACATCACCTATTCACCATGACTGTTTTAATAATATAAGTATCCCCTTGAATTTTATATGCAACACTTAGATGGGTATAAGTTGCAAGGAAACCGTCAGTTTGAGGCACTTTTGAACCACGTTGAATAACAAGTTTAATTTGTTCAGGATTAATCCCATATCGATCCATTCTCTGTTGAGCATGAAAGGTAATCACAAACTTCATGTAATTATTTATAATTATAAGTTATATTTAAACCTTTCGAAAATCTAAAACATCTCCAATATTAACTCCTTTACTTGCTCCTTTAGACAATTCCAAGATATACATAGCAGCTTTCCTTGGTTTAACAAAAAGAGTAAATGGCTTAACATTTTTCCGCTTATCAACAACTATTTTTTGTTTATCCAACCAAAGCACATCAATTGAATAAAAAACAAACAGCAGATGGATGCTTGATTGTAAGATACTTTCTTTCTCTCTTATCAAAAGCAATCCTTCTCCATCTTGCAAAGGAGCACTAAACATCAATCCTTTCATCAAAGCAAAAGCAGTTTTTGCAACCTTGGCCTTTGCTAAAATTTTATCTTTATAAAAAACATCCATCTTATTTTTCATTTTGTCTTCTCTTTAAAAAACATTTGAAGAAAGAAAACAAGTAATCCGCCAAAACTGAATGCAAAGAAGAATAATGCATCACTAAATAAATTTGCAAAAGAAACAATTGCTACAGGGATCATCAGAAGCAAGAAAAATAGGAAAAATTCCTTCATACGAATATCATTCCTGCTATAAGCTAATCCGTAGAGAAAAATAATGCTACTTACTGTTAAAAAGAAATCACTAGAAAAAGCGCTAAATGCAAGTCCAATTCCTAAATATAAAAAAGGATTTATAAAAAGAGAAATTTTTCTGCCGAGAAGACCAAGTAAAATTCCTAATAATAATCCGATAAAAGCAAATGTTACATTACTCCAAGAAGAGAAAGCATGCAAAAAATATATAGAAGCACCAAAGAACAGAGAGATGCAAAGAATTAAAAGAAGTTTCTCAATAACATCAAAATATTTCTTTCCTGCAATAATCTCTTCTTTTGTATACTTCGCTATAACCCTTCCAAGAAACAGGCTTGAAAAAACAATCAATGCAGCAAAAAGATACTCCATAACCGCAATCTTTAAAAAGAGACTATAAAAAAGTTTCTAAACTTTGAGAAGCTTTATAAATAAGTTTTCCTTTCCAAAAACAAAAAGGGGCTTGCTTAGAAAGAAGGTGATAGGATGAAACCTATGGTCTGGAAAGACAAAGACGGTGAGAAGTATAAAATCTCCTTTAGCGAGGAATTGCAGCTTAAAAACCTAAAAGCGGTGAAGGAAAATACTAAATGGCAGAAGAGGCACTTCTATGCAAAACTTGCCATGATTATTATAGGCTTAATTGGAATTATTGCACTGATCTACATCTTTTACCAGCTTGATAAGATTAATTTCTTCACAGGCCTTTTGTATAAATGAAACAAAGATTTCTTTTGACTTTAGGCATTTTGTAATAGTAAGTAGAGTAATCTCTATTTTTAGTTAGCCAGCAGACCTCGATTGGGATTAATAGCACCTATGTGAAATCATAGCATTCGCTCAAGCTGGGATTATTTTAATGCCTTTCTTATCTGTAGTAAGCATAGCTTGCTTTCCTGAAGTAATATTATACTCTGCGACAACATCGCTTGGTATTCTTATAGCAATGCTATTACCCCATTTTGCAAAAGTCACTTCTTTAGCTTTTCTTAGGTTTCTATATTTATGGGCTAAGACTTTCAGTTGTTTCATGTCCATAATTTCTTCACCACAGGAATTACATTTAAATGCTTCAAATTCTATTCCATCTTGTTCTATAACATCTTTAACTTTTTCCATTGTTCCTTTCCTACATACTGGGCATTTCATTTTTAATTACCTCTCTCTATTGTTTTAATTATAATAGCATAACCGATATCCTCTCCAACACATATGACAGATTCTCTTTTCTTTGATCTGCTGATAAACTTTATGCCATGTTTCCCGAATCTTTTAACAATTCCACTCTTCAAAACACTAAAAATACGATCTGGGTAAGCAATCTCTCTTTGTCTTGCTCGTTTTATAGCATGAACCATTATGATAATAGGCTTACCTTCAAAGTACACCTCTTTCATGTATCTACATAGATAAACATGTATATAAATATTTCGTTCGTGGAAGAACTCAAAAATTTAGATTTTTTTGTTTTTATTTCACTAAGACTTACCTAACGAAAGTTAGATGAATATAATAAGAAGTTTTATATTTTTATATTATCTCAGACTAAGAATAAACATGATAACTATTATTACGTCAGAAACAGATCCTGCTTCTCTAAACATCAAAGAGGAACTTCTAAAATTAGGAATGCAAAATGTGATAATTCTAAAAGAGTCTCTTATTTATGCAGAAAGCTTAGATAAAAAATTTAATTCAGATCTCTTTATCTTTGCTTCAAAGCATAGCAGTTCTGCCGGCGTTGCTTCCCTAAGCGTTCATTTTCCTGGAAACTGGAATACAGCTGATTTAGGAGGAAAAGAAAGATTGCTTTGCAAGGCATCTCCTTTGCGTATGAAAGAGGCATTCTTAACACTAAATAAGCTTGCTTCCCAAATTCCTGTTACTTTAGAAGCAACTCACCATGGTCCATATTGTAATAAGCCTTGCTTCTTCATTGAAATAGGTTCTTCTCTAGAACAATGGAAAGACAAAAACCTAGGAAAGGTAATAGCAAAAACAATTCAAGAAACAGCAACAAAAAAGCCAAAAAAATATGAAGTTGCTATTTGCTTAGGCGGCCCTCATTACTGCAATAACTTCAACAAGATTCAATTGGAAACTAATATTGCTGTATCTCATATTTGTCCGAAACACATGCTTCCTTTTTTAGACAATGAAATGCTACAGCAAGCAATTAAGCAGTCAGAACCTCAACCAAAATTTGCTTTACTTGACTGGAAAGGCCTTGGCAACGATAAAAAAAGAATTATTGATTTGTTAGAAGAGATTAAATTTCCTTATAAGAGAACAAGTGATATAACAAAAGATTAAGATAATTAAGAAAAGGCTATAATGATTACTCCAAGCCAATATTTTTAAAATAATCCTTTAAAATAGAAAGTTAAGTCCTAAAATACTGCAAAAACCTTCTAGGACTTAAAGAAAATATCTTCTTTTTTGCCTCTTCTAATCCAAAAGGCTGTACTGGCTTAACTTCCTTAAGATGAGAAAGAAAAATTGATGAGACCAAAAGTCTTGCTATCCCGCTTAATAAGAAAATAAACAACAAAGGAGTCAATCCTAATGTAATAAAAGAAGCAGAAGAAACAAAACCACCAAGAAGAGCTCCTATCAATGCCCCTGCACTATGAAGAATATTTGAATAGGTAATGCATAAAGCCATTCTCTGCCTAGTTACTGTATCATAAACAAAATTGCTTGCAGATAGATTAAAGCCAGCCCATGCAGCCCCAGAAAATGCCTCTATCAAGATAAGATAAAAAAACAGCAACAAAGGATAACTCACTAAAAAAGGAGATAATAGCCATAAGAAAGGCACAAACGGAACAAAAAAGCCGCAAATCTTAATCATCTTAATATTCCCGTATCTATCTGAAAATTTTCCCCACATAGACATAAACACTAAATTAGTTAAAGAAGAAACAATGATAATTAAAGTAAATGTAACATAATTAAAATGCAGTTCTTTCAGCATATAAACAGCAAAAAAAGGAGAAGCAATTGTTGTAGCAAGCATCATAGCTGCTATATAGATAGTAAATCTCCCGAAATTATTCTTATGTATCTTCTTTAAAAACTGGAAAAAATTAAAATAATATGAATGCTCATAAACTAATTTAGGCTCATATTTTTTCGTAAATAGAAATGCAGATACCATTCTTGAAATGAAAGCAATGCTAAAGATGATAACAAACCCAATAAAAAGATTATTTCCTTTGAAGATATCTAATATAATTCCGGCTATCAACATGCTTACTAATGCAATAAATCCTATAATCCTATTGCGCATCCCAAAATACCTTCCAGAAGCCTTAGTTATGATGTCCTTCATCCAGGAATTCCAAGCAGGACCAATAAATAATCCAGCAAGCAATAGAATAGTGTATATAATGATAAGCAACATTGCGGCTATAGAAGAGGATCCATTGAAGAGAAAGAAATAAGCCCCAACTCCTGTTAAAGGAAGCCACATCAAGGCTTGAATAATAGCTCCCGTAATGGCTATCTTCTTCCTTGATGTTTTCTTCATTACTTGGATAGTATGCAATTGAAAAAGATGGCCCAGTAACTGCGGAATAGAACTCAAAAAACCTATATGTGTATTCTTTGCTCCTAAAGCCAGGGCATAAGGTGTTATATTCCTTAAGCCAAAGCCTTCCATAACACTATAAGCAGATCCCTCCTTAACGCTAATTTTTCTAGCTTTTTCCTTTAGCTCTTCATCACTGTCTTTTTTTTGCTCTTCCATATAATTTAGAGCATAAATTCTCTATTTTTAAATCCATCGAAGAGAGTGCATCGTTGTACGAAATTTAAATTAAGGCAATTAAGTATCTTATATTTTATTAAAAGTTGGTATCTTACAAAAATTCTTTGACAGTCTTTTCCTGGGGTTGTCCAAAAACTAAGCTCTAATTCTTGTATCTATATATCTCAGCACAAGCATATTTATATATAAGTGTAGCCCTTAATTTTATAGATGAGCCATATCG
>Ga0209541_10011585_pt1 | contig 13780 bp, 9 predicted proteins | sample RifCSPlowO2_01_FD_184027 | JGI IMG/M metagenome (GOLD analysis project Ga0209541, IMG submission 184027) | Groundwater microbial communities from Rifle, Colorado - Rifle CSP2_plank lowO2_0.1 (SPAdes) (version 2) | ecosystem: Environmental > Aquatic > Deep subsurface > Groundwater | place: Rifle...
GCGGATCTGGAAAAAGCGTTGAAGAGGCATGCGGTTGCGAAGTTAGAAGGGTTTGGTGAGAAAACTGAGGATTTGCTGATGAAAGGGCTTGTGTTTTTGAAAACGAAGCCACGGCGGTTTTTGTATGCGCAGGCACTGCCGTATGTTGTGATGATACAACGAGAGTTGGGGGGAGTTAGAGGAGTTGAAAGAGTTGAGGTTGCGGGGTCATTTCGTCGAGGAAAAGAGACAGTAGGTGATTTAGATTTTGTTGTTGTGTCAGATGAACCAGGAAAAGTGATGGAAAAATTTGTGCATTTAGCAGATGTGAAAGAAATTCTTGCAAAAGGTGTGACGAAGAGTTCGATACGATTTTCTAATGGGTTGCAGGTGGATTTGCGGGTTGTGTATGAGAAAGAGTTTGGGTCGGCGTTATTATATTTTATTGGGAATAAAGAGCATAATATTGAGATTCGCAAGTTGGCTCTTCATAAAAGATATACATTGAATGAGTATGGATTGTTTCGTTTACCGGCGAAGAAGTGGGTGGCTGGACGAACAGAGAAAGAGATTTATACTACACTTGGGTTGAAGTTTATGGAGCCGGAGTTGCGAGAGAATCATGGAGAACTACAGGCTTCTTTGGGTGGAAAGTTGCCAAGGTTGCTTGAGGAGAGGGATGTGAAAGGGTATTTTCATAATCATAGTAGATGGAGCGATGGGAATGCGTCGTTATTACAAATGGCGCAGCGAGCGGAGGAGTTGGGGTGGAAGTTTATCTCATTCAATGATCATTTTGGACCCGTTGGTATTGCGCATCCGTTGACGTTAAAGAGGTTGGATGGGTATTTGAAAGAGATTGAGCAGGTGCGACGTAAAGTTGGGATACGTGTGTTTAGCGGTGTTGAGATTGATATTTTGAAAGATGGGAAACTGCCGTTGTCGACTGCGAAATTAAATAAGTTGGATGTGGTGATTGCGTCATTACATTTGTCGTTGGGTTTAGGGGAGAAAGAGATGACGAAGCGAGTCTGTTTTGCGCTGGAGAATTATCCGATTACGATTTTTGGTCATCCGAGAGCGAGGTTGTTGAATGTGCGTGAGCCGGTTGCGATGAATTTGGATAGAGTGTTTTCAGTTGCTTGTCGACGAGGGGTGTTTTTAGAGGTTAATGGTGCGCCACAGCGGATGGATTTAGCGGGAGAGCAGGCGAAAGTGGCGCGTGATGTTGGGTGTCGGTTTGCGCTGGGGGTTGATGCGCATGATGTGAGGCATTTAGAATATGGGCGATATGCAGTGAATATGGCACGGCGAGGGTGGCTTGAGAAGAAGGATGTGTTGAATTGCGATAGTGTGAAGATGATTGAGAAGAGGTTGCAGAAATAAGAGCAAAGCCTTATAAATAAAACGATGTTTTTAGCATATACTTTAGGTGAGCTACAATGGGATTATTATTTAAAACATATAATGGAAAACATCAGATGCATGTCTGTCGAGAGACGTGGGTTGTTAATAGTAAGCAACAGTTAGATGATGTGTTTAAGATGTTTTCGAAGAAAGAGACGCCAAAAGTAGTAGTACGTCCTGTTGGTGATAAAATTGAATTAGAATTTGCGGATGTTATAGTCGATTGTGGTGATATTGCTGATGTGAAAGTGAAATTTGGTTTGCTTGCTGATTTGAAGATGAAGTATCAAAAATTGGAGCCGGGAAAAGCGCCAAAGAAGTAGTTTTGAGGTTAGGAGAAATGGCTGGGAATAATTCTGTGAAGAAAAAGTATAAAGTGGTGTATGAGCGTAAAAATTGTATAGGGGCGGGAAGTTGTGTGTCGGTGTTTCCGGAACGATGGAAGATGAATTCTTTTGATGATAAAGCGGATTTACTTGGCGGTAAAGAGGAAGCAAAAGGAAAAGAGGAGTGGATTGTGGAATTTACATTGGATGAATTTGAGAATTTTAAGTTATCGGCGGATGTGTGTCCGGTGAATGTGATCCATATCTATGATCAGGAGACGGGAGAGAAGTTGATTTGATATTGAACTAGAGTAGATTTTCTAGGCTATTTTTTTTAGTGAATTATTATTTCTATATTTTAAAAGAAAAAAAGTAGCCCCGCGCGGATTCGAACCGCGGTCAAAGCCTTTCAACGTTAGGCGAAAGGTCCAAAAAATCTGGATTTTCGCTTACCTCCAAAGGGCTCTATCCTATTGTGGTCATTATTATGTGTCCACTAGACGACGGGGCTATTATACTTTGTTGGCTTTTAGGTGGCTTTATAAAATTTTCGTCAGGAAAACGGTCTGCTTTATGGATATTTTTTATGATAGTTTGCGAAATGTATAAAAAGGTGAGATGTTTGATTTAGGATATGGTGATTGGGACGATATTTTTAGAGGCAGGGCAGATTGATCCCTTTGCTGTGTTACAACCATTAGTAGCTACGTTAGAGCCGTTATTGATCAAATTGGGGTTTATTTTTGGGGGTATTTTTGGGATCTATCTTATTTTGCTTGCGTCGAGGGTATATTTTGAGCGTAGGAAAGTACGTCTTTTAGAGGATATTCGGTTTGATTTAGATCAGTTGAACAAACATTATGGTTTGAGTTATTCTGTGCATAGGAGAGGGTGGTCGAAAAAGCTGGTTGGACGAGTGCGAGGTTATTTTGTGATGCGAAGAGCTCATAGATCTTTTCAAAAAAATGATAAAACTAAAAAATAAGTATTTTTTTTAAATTAAAAATTGAATTAAAACTTAAGCAAGAGTAATCACTTTACACGGGCAAGGGAATTTACTTGAGCCTCGTTCTAATGCTTCACGTCCAAAACGGGCTTTGTCTTTGTTTACGCGTAGTTCCATTAATACTTGGCCTTCTTTTACACGAGCAGCAGCACTAATAGCTTTTCCATATGATTTCTGCATACCTGTACTCATACGGTCTGCACCTGCACCCGATGCTAATGGATTTTCGCGAAGAATGTGAAAAGGATATATTTTAACTCGGAGATGATATTCTTTGCCTAATGTTTTTTCAAGCATTCTGTTTGTGGTCATACGTCCGGCTTCGATTGCGTTATGACGTACGTTCATGCTTGCTCTGGTGGTTAAAAGTAAGGTTGTGTCGTAGGTTTTTTGTTGTGTTCCCATGTCAAATTTAACGATTTTGATGCTGGGAAAACCACCACGAACGTAGTGTTTTTTAGAAAACTTACTAATTCGGGTGTACGGACGTTCTAAATTTTGATATGCGGAAAACTTTCGTATTCGTGCCATAACGTGTTAAAAAAGGAGCCTATTTATAAACATTTCGACAGTGGAGTTAAGGTGGGCTTTGAAGTGCTTTTTTTTGAGAGGGGGAATGTTTGAGGTATAATGAGGAACGCAAATAATCAATCTTATTTGTTGCGTTCCTCAGAATATAGTGGCGCTAATTATTGCTCAATTATTTTAGTTCGCCACTATACGTTAGTTGTTGTTCTAGCCAGGTGCTATATTTTTTGTTTGGTTGTATCGGTATCATAGTGATACAAGGGGTTGAATAGGAATGTATTTTTTCTACGTTTTTTTGGATGGTGGTGTATTTTTCTGTTGTTGTTTTTGCAATCAATACCCATTCGTTGCTTTCTTGAATTTTATTTTCCCACCAATACATGCTTTGGATGGGAAAAAAGTTAGCGCAGGCGATGAGGGATTGGGTGAGAAGTGTTTTTGCGATGGTTTTTGCTTCAATTTCAGAAGCGCAGGTGATGTAGATAAAAATAAACTTTGCTTTTGTGGTCATGTTGGAATCAGGTTTTGGTTTATTTTTGGTCTGATATTGTGTTTGGTTCTACTCTTTTTTCTGTTTTGAATTCGGTTAATAATTTTCCGTTGTCCATTTCTATTGAATAAGTGATATTGTCTAATTTTTTGGAGTGGATAAATGTTAAGAATTTTTCTTGTTTTTCTCGATTCCAGGTGGCAAATGATTTTGCGGTGTCACATAAATAATGAATGTCGCAGTGACCTTCACGTAAGTCGGTGTTATTATGGCGAGCAGGATGTAGAGGGCAACCAAGTTGAGGATTTGGGGTGAGACTTGAGGTGGGGTTTGAGGTTGAATTTGATGTAGAATCGGAGTTAGGGGTGTTATCAAGTTTGATCAAATTACGGCAGACGCCAAAGCGTAGGTCAAATACGTTTGCGCGGTCGCGGAATTGGATGTATTCTTGAGTTGTTTTGGGGTTTGATTGTTGAAATTCGAGGGTGTTTTGATGAATGGCGTCGTTGATTTTTTCTTTTTCTGGGAAGTCGTGACCGCAACAACCCATACAGCCGCCATTTTGTTGGCAGAGGATGGTGAAATGATTGTTTGAACGTTCTTTAAGTATAGGTTCTTCCATATTTGTAGCAAAACTAAAGTGCTGATATAAAGATTTCTCTTAGAAATGAATTTTTCTCTATGATATTATTTTTTTTAATATTCTAAATTATTTTTATCGATAATTTACATCTCTTGCGGAGCTTCGATTCCTAGCAAGTTTAAACCGTTTTCTAAGACTTGACGGACGCCGTCGACTAATGCTATACGGGCGTGCATGAGATCTTTGTCTTCGTTGATTACGGGATGGGCATGATAAAATTCGTTGAATGATTGGGCGAGATCTAATAATAGTCGGCAGAGGATATGGGGTTTGAAATGAGTAGCACTTTCTTCTACGACGGCGGAAAATTGAAGCATATGTTGAATTATTCTTTTTTCGACGGTTTCGGTGAGGAGTTCGTATTTGATGTTTTGGATTGTTGATTTTGTTGTTGTTTTTTGTGGTATATTTGCTTTACGAAGTATAGAACAGGCGCGGGCATGAGTGTATTGTATATATGGGCCGGTTTCACCGTCAAAGCTGATGGATTCTTCGGGATTGAAGACCATATCACGAATAGGATCGGTTCTGAGGAGGAAGAATTTGATGGCGCCAAGAGCGATGAATTCGGCGCGTTTCTGTTTTTCTTTTTCGTCCATATTTGGATAGCGCAGGGTTACTTCATTTCTGGCAAGCATGGAGACTTCGTCCATAAGGTCATCAGCGTCGACAACTGTGCCTTCTCTTGATTTCATTCTGCCACTCGGAAGATTGACTAGGCCGTAGCTGAGGTGATGGAGGGATTTTGCGAATGGTTTTTCGAGCAGTTCGAGAATCTTGAAGAGTTGTTTGAAGTGGAGCTGTTGTTCTGAGGCGACGACGTAGATCATTTGGTCAAATTTGTAGTCAGTGTAGCGCTGTTGAGCGAGATATAAATCTTGGGTGATGTAGATACTTGTGCCATCGGCGCGGAGGACGATTTTATCAGGAATTTTGTAGGATTCTAGTTTGGCGATGATAGATTTATCATCATTTTTGACGAAGACGCCTTTTTTTAGTCCTTCTAAAGCAAGGTCGCGGCCTTGTTCGTAGTGTTGGGATTCGAAGTATTCTTTTTCAAAGGTGATGCCAAAACGTTTATATGTTTCGGCGAAGCCTTTAAGCACCCAATTGGTCATTTCTTTCCAGAGTTTGTGGACTTCTTTGTCTTTATCTTCCCAGCGTTGTAATAGTTGCTGAGCTTCGTCTTTGAGTTCGGGATGTTCTTGGACGGCTTTCGCGAAGAGAACGTAGTAGTCGCCAACGAAATGGTCGCCTTTCTTTTCTGGTTTTTTGTTTTTGCCCCATTTTTGATAGGCGAGCATGGATTGGCAGATGTGAATGCCGCGATCGTTGATGATATTAACGGGATGGATAGTGTTGCCACAAAATGTGGAGAGGTGGCAGATGGCGTTGCCGATGGCCATGTTACGCATGTGGCCAAGATGTAATGGTTTATTGGTATTTGGACCGCAGTATTCGATGACTATATTTTTTTTAGTTTTTCCTGAACCATATTTTGTAGTTTGAGTTTGGATCTGAATGAGGGTATTTTTGGCGATGATGCTGTAGTTTAAGAAGATGTTGAGGTAGGGACCGTTTATTTCGAGATGGTCGATGTAATTGGGGAGGTTTTTAGTTAGTTGAGTTTGAAGTTTTATTGCGGCGTCTTTAGGGTTTTTGTTTTGAGCGGAAGTGAGTTTGAAGCAGGGGAAGGCGTAGTCTCCCATTTTTGGGTCAGGAGGGGTTGCGAGAAGTATTTGGATTTCTTCGAGAGGAAGAGAGGTGTGGTGTTGGAGGAGGGTGCAGATTTCTTGGCGGATGTCCATTTTATCACTTAAATTATGGGGAGTTTATAATATTTATCTCATTTTTTCTAATTCTTGTTCGATGTAGTCTAAATTGTATTGTTTTTTTGGTTGAGGAGGTGTATTTTTTGCAGGTGTTGGTTGTTTTTGAATAAAAGGAATATTTTGGGTTTGAGATTTATCTTTTTGTTGTAATTGCTGTTGTGATTGCTGAATTTGTTGTTGATATTGTTGTTCTAGTTGTTGTCGTTTTAGTTGATATTTGAGTTGTTCTAGCTGTTGTTTTTGCTTGAGTAGTAGTTCGCGTTCTTGTTCTTGGGGGGTTCTGTATACTCCAAGACTATGGAGGATATTTTTGAAGAATTTGGTTTTCGTTGTGAGTTTTTGTTCTTGTATGTAGATATGCTGTTCTCTATCTTTGTCTTTACGTTTTTCGTTGAGCCAATAGAGAGATTGTTGTTTTTCTTGCTGTTCGATTTCTTGCTGGCGTTGTTGTTCAAGGAGTTGTTGTTCTTTTTGTTGTTGTGCTTGTTGAAGTTGTTGTTGATATTGTTTTTCTTTTATTGAGAGGTTTTGTTGTTTTTTGTTTTGTTCGTAATTGTTTTGTTGTTGTTCTTTTTGGAGTTGGAGATGTCTTTTTTGGTCACGGTCACGTTGTTTTTCAAGTTCCCATGCTACTTGCTGTTGTTCTTTTTCTTGTTGTTCTTGAATTTGTTGTATGTGCTGCTGTTCTTTGATGCGTTTCATGTGTTCGCGTTCGATTTCTTGTTTTTCGCGCTTTTTTCTTTCTATATTCCACAGCTTGCGTTCTTCTTCTAATCTTAGACGTTCTTTTTCGATTAAAAGATTTTCTTTGGCAAGAGCAATGCGTTGTTCGGGTGTTTTATGTACTCCTATTACTCCGAGAAATGATTTGAATAATAACAGACGTTGGCGCCAGCGCAGGGTGTTTTGGGCGTTGGTTCGTGTTTTTTCTTCTAATTTTAAAATTCGTTGTTGTTCTTGCACAAGTTTTTTTTCTTTTTGTTCGATGCGTTTTAGTTTTTCTTGTTCTTTTTGCTGTTCTTGATGTTGGTGTTCTATCTCTTGCTGTTGTCGTTCTTTTTCTAATTGAAGTTGTTCTTGTTGTTTTTTGAGCCAGAGGCGCTGCTGCTGTTCTTCTTGTTGCATGAGTTGTTCGTGAGTGAGGAATTCTTGGTTTAGTTTTTTGCGGTAGAGGTTGTTGTATTGTTCTTGACGTTGTTCGGATTGTTGGAGTTTTCTTTCTTCTTTTTGCAGTTGTTGTTGTTGTTCTTTTATTTCGCTGCGCCATTTGTTTTCGTCTTCTTTTTCGATGTAGACGTCGCCTTTACTAATGGCGATGGCTTGGCGGCTGCCAAGATGTTTTTTGATGTCTTGTTTGGTTGTGTTTTGGTTAAAATTGGAGTTTGTGAGTTCGATTTTGCCTTTGTCAATGTTGATTGTGACGTTTTTGCGGTCGCGTTTGCCAAATAATAAAAATATTAAGATGATTAATATTATGGCACAAATTAAAATAAAGAGGATAATCCATTTTAAAGAGGAGATTACTTTTGCGTCTATTTTGCCGGGTGTTTGAAGCTGAGGTTGTGCAATAATTGTGCCATCGCAGTTGCGTCCGAGTGGTAGACTTACGACGGAGCCGCAGTTGTTGACGTCGCGGCAGGAGCGGGTTTGGATGTCGCCTTCGGAACAAATTGAGGGGTTCCAGCCGGTACATTCCCATTGGGGAGTACAGGTGCAGGGTTGTTGTTTAACTATTTCGTAGACTTTACAGTTATTTCGTACTTCGATACAGGTGCGGGTTTGCTGCTGGGTTGAGGTGCATTGATCCCAGGCGGGGCATTTTTTGTCAGGAGCGCAGTTTGGTCCTTTGAGTATTTCTACTACTTTTTCGGAAATGACGTTGACGTTTTTTTCGATGATTGTGGTACTGCCTCCACCACCGCCTCCTCCCCCCCCTCCGGAGGAAGAGGATGATGAACTAGAGGAGGAACTCGATGATGATGATGAAGAGGATGAACTGGAGCTGCTGGAACTGGCGCCGATTTCAATTGCTCCGGAATGGTTTAATCCAGTGATTTTATAGGCGTAGTCAACATCAGCACAGGTGTAGCTGTCATTGGTTCCTGGACAGGGGAGGATATATTCTGAACTTGCGGTACAGGCGGAACTGATATTTGATATTGCACTGATTTGAGCGTCTTTAATACAGGTGCGATTGGAATATAATATTTTATCAAGATAGATTGTTTTTGTTTGTCCCTGAGTTAGATTTACACCCCAAATAAGCATACTTGCGTTTGCGGCTGCTGTAGATTGTTTTGTTAAGATAATGTCTGCTAATTTTAAAGAGGTGTTTTGTTTGGCGTCGTAGGTGAATTCAAGGAGGGAATGGGTGCCGTTGGTGAAGTTAAATGTGATGTTTGAGGTGTATTGTTGGCTTACGTTTTCTGAGCCGTCGATTTTTAGGTATAGATTAGGAATATTATTTGTGAAGACGTTGCTTTTATTTCCGATAATTGGGTCAATTGAGTCGGTAATTCCATCGTTATCGGTGTCGGTTTCATCAACGTCAGGTATCCAGTCGCCATCGGAATCAAGTGAGATGTTCAAGGTTAGGAATGATACTCTGATGTTGTTTGAGGTGTCGATACCGTATACGGAGAGGTTATGAATACCAAATTGAGTGATGTTGATGTAACTTTGCGTTGCAGTACACGAGGTACAGATAGTTTTATTTGATTGGTTGTTTAAACTGTAAAGGATGCTTCCTGTTTCGGAGAGAGTGAGGTTGAGTTTGAATTGTAATTTGGTGTGGTTTTGTGTTGTTGGGCTGTTGATGGTTATGGTTGGAGGGGTTGTATCAGATGTATCTTCATCTATTCCATCTGAGGTGACGTTTAAAGTTACATTATTGGAATTGGTAATATTTACCGAGTCGTTGGCGATGAATTGGACGTAGGCGACACCGTACCAATTTTTGCGGGGTTTGAATGTGACTTTTCCTCTGTTGGTGTTATTGGGGAGATTGTTGATGCTGACGTTGATGACGCCGCCAAGTGTATCACTTTCGTAGTCGGTAATAATATAAGTGTAGTTTAATTGATCGACATCGGGGTCAGAGAAGTAAGTATCTAAGTCAACCGGAATTAACCAGACGTCTTCTTCCCAACTTTCATTTTGGATGTTGCCGGAAAATGCTGGAAGAGAGTTGTTGATATTAAAGATGAATGAGGTGGTTTCGCTTAATGGGCAGCCGTTTGCATTATCATCTGCGGTGATGAGAATATGGTGTGATGCAACATCGGTTCTAAACGGGGTGAAGTTGATCATGCCGGTTGTGATGTTGATGGCAAATATACTGACGTTGTCAGAATAGGTTAGTGTTTGGTAATCAGTGCCGTTGATGTGCAAATTAAATTGAGTGTTGAAGTGGCCGCGTTGGGTCGAAATTGTGGGTAATACTGGCGGGTTGTTCATGCAAATGGAGGCTTGGCCTTGGGTGCTGTCAATGGCTTTGCCTGTAAGGGTAATCATGGTGACGATATTAATGAGGCTGAACGCTAGAATGAGGATGGTTACAAAGTAGATACCTATTTTTTTATCTGTCATCTTCAATCTCTTTTTTAATCTCTTTTCTATCTCTTTTTTAGATATATCTCTTATTTTACTTTTTGATGTCCTGATATTTTGATATTTTTGAGTGCGTTTAACATTCTTTTCTTGTTTTTATTATTATTTTTTTTTTTTTTATTTTTTTTGGTTATATCTTAAAATTCTTGTTGTTCTGACTTTTCTTGAGGAGGTGTGCGTGCTTTGTATATTAAGTATACACCTATTGCCAATATGATAAAAGATAAAGTGAGCAGTATCCACATTAATTTATTTGCAAGAGTATTCTCATTCTCAGTTTTACTATTTTGGTTCTCTTTGTCATCTTCAATAGCTTTTCCTGTTAGGGCGTTTTGGTTGGGGAGGGATGTTTCGGTCTTTTGTTCTTGTTCTGTGCTTAGCAGGTCGCTGTGAATTGTTTTTGTTTCCATCTTATAGAGGTTCCAAAAATTTACGACCATATCAAATGTGTATGTTCCGGGATTCTTATTGCGGGCGTCGAAGTAGTCGTGGATCTGTTCGGTTGTGCGGGCGTCAATATCTATTGTTTTGGTTGAGAATTGGTCGATTTGTTGGTCTTGTTTTTTGACGATGATGTCCACAAAGACGTTTTCGATTTGAGTATTCCATTTGTTGAGCAGGTCAAGTGAATATTTATTTATTTCATTGGCTTTGAAGTATTTGTTAAAGTAGGTGATATCGATTTCTGGTCTGCCAACGATGAGTTTTTTGGTCATTTCGATTTGAAGGTCGTCGTAGGTTGTGATGGCATTGACTTCAAATTCGCCAGAGGTGAATTGGGATTTTGGAATGGTTGCTTCTAATAATTTATTCTCTTTGGTTTTAAGTGTGGTTGATTCTGTTTCTATTGCTTCAATTTTTTCTTGCTTGTTTTGGAGAATATTATTGATGTAAAATTTAGTTTTGAGCTGGGTGATGTCTTTTTTGCCTTTGTTTTCGACTTCGGATACCAATCGGATGTTGTCACCGCTTTCATGGAAGTTTAATTTTGGTTCGATGTATTTTTCTGGGTAGCCGTTTTGGATAGTTATCTTATGTTTTAATGAGATTTTAGCGCCGACGCTGCCACTATCTTCATTTTGGTGTTCCGGTGGTGTTGGTTTTTCTTCGATTATAAGATGTGCGGATGTGCCTCCAGGTGGTATGTCTTGTGGGAGAGTTATTTCGAATTCGATAGGAAGGGCGTCGATGTCTTCACGAAAGGATAGTTCTGTTTTTGGGAGTTTGATGTATTGGCCAAATTCGCCGCCGGTCGCGATAGAAATATGCATGTTTTGATGGTCGTTGTTGACTACCCAGATTGTGCTTTGATATGTTTTCATCTCTTCGCTGTTTAGTATAGTTTTTGCGGGGCGGATGCCGAGAGCGGTGACGAGGTTGAGCAAGAGGAGGGTGACGAATACACATAAGCTTATTTTGATCATTATATTACTAATTGATACGACCTTTTTACTGTTAAATGCACTTTTCTCTATGTTAAACGCACTCTTTTTGTTCAGGGAATTAGTTACATGCACTTTTTTCATTTTTTTATTCTGTTTTTTTAATCTCTCATTATGTATTCATTATTCATTTGATGTTACAGTTAGGAGGATGGAGGAGGTTTTGAGACCGGCGGGTTCGTCAAAGGGAAGGGAAATATTGAGGTGGAGGAGGAAGTCATTTTTGATGCTTTGCCAACTGAGGTTGACAAGATGAGCTAGAGAGGTTGAGGTTGTCATGTTGGTCCAACTGGTGGATGAGAGGGCGAGACTAAATGAATTAGATTCGTTTTCGGCGATGCGGAATTGGTAATTACTGGTGTTCATGTTGGCACGGGAAAATAACGCAGTTGCGTTGATTGAGATGTTGAATTGGATGTTACCTGTGTTTTCGCCGCGAAGAGGTAGGATATTATCGGTTGTGCTATCTGCGCTGCTGACGTTTGCGCCCATGGTGAGGGCACCAAATTCAACGTTACTATTTGTGAGGGTGAGTTGGAGGAGGGAGTCTACGGTGAAGTTGGAGATATTTTTATTTGAGGAGGGGCCGTCAGTTGTTGCTCCGTTAGACCAGTCGCCGTAGCCTGTGCTGTCATTTGCTCTGACGCGCCAGAAGTAGCGGGTGTCGACGTTTAATGTGGTTGCGGCGTAATAGGTAGTATTGGCGTTGGCTGCGGTTGGGGCGATTGCTGTGACGTTTATTTCGGGATTATTGAAGATGGCGTTGTCGTCGACTTGGATATGGTAAGAGAATACATCGCCATCTGTGTCGGTTGAGTTTTGCCAGATGAAGATAGGGGTGCGATTAGTGGTTGCGGTGATGTTGCGGTAGTCGATTTGGAGGTAGGCGGGGGCGGTTGGGAGGGTGTTATATCTGAGCACAATATTTTGATAGGTGCTGTTGCTGTTAGAGATATTTATCGTTGTGGAATTGGTAAGGTATGTGGAGTTTGTAGTTTGTATGGTGTGTGGGGTGTAGAATGTTTTTTCTGTTGCGGTCTGCTGAAAATCGGTTACTAAGAGTGTTACTTCTCCATCGCTTCCGGTTATTGCACTTTGTTCGAGCACACTGCTGACGTTGAAGATGGTGACGTTGGCGTTGGTTAAAGCGGAACCAGTATTATTACTGACGTTGACATATACATACCATTGTATGGTGAGCATGCCAGAGGTTGCGTCGTCAAAACTGACATTGTATTTATTAAATGACATATTTATCATTGTGACATTAGATGCTTGCATTCTAATCTGATTTGAGCTTACAGAGGAGAGAAGAGTGTCGTGGGTGATGGTGTTATTGTAACTGCTACGGAAAAAGTACGCGTTTGCATCGCTGGTTGTGTCTTTGGTTCTGATGGTGTTTTCGCCAAAGATGTTATGATTGCTGGTTGTTGAAAGATAAATACCATAGACGCTTGCGCCAGTACTATTGATTTGGTTGAAATGGATTTTGTTATAGTCAACGGCGCTTAAAGTTACTGCTCCGGCTCCAGCATCACCCATACTTGTGATATTATTATAACTAATATTATTGTTTGATTTTTCTGAGATAGAGAGACCTCTTCCAGAGGTGTTGAGGAGGTTGAACATAATAGTATTATTTCCGGTTGTGTCAAGATTGATGCCGTAGGCATTATTGTTTGGGTTTGTTGTATTAAGTATATTGTTATAGATTGTGGCGTTGTCGGAGTTGACAAGATAGATTGCGTGGGCAGAACTGCCGTTGGTTGAAATGACGTTGTTGCTGAGGTTCATGATGAATGTATTGCTGGAATAGATGGCAGTACTAACACTTGAGACGGTTTGAAGTGTGCTGTTTGAGATTGTGATATTTCCAGCGTTGATGAGGGCGATGGCGTATTCGCCGGTGGTGTTAACACTCGCTTCGCGAATTACACAATTCTTGATTGAGATGTTGTTATATCCGGTTACGTTGATGCCAAAGCCGGCTTCGCCGATTTGTGAGTAATTGATGAGATAATTCGCGCAGTTGAGGGTGAGATGAGATGCGCCAATAGTTATGCAGGTGCCAACGCTGTTGATGTTGTTGAGTAAAGTGGTTGAGGTTGTGATGGTTGAGCAGTTGGAGGTTGATGCTGCGGCTACAGAGAGATTTGCAGCAAAACTACTAAATCCTGTGGTGTTGAATTGGAGGGTGCCAAATAAATAAAAGATGATACTGCAACCACCAGTGGCGTTGCAATCAGTTCCAGCGTGACGGATTTGGGTACTATTTGTTGTGAAGTTGCCGACTTTATGGATTTGGCCGACACTTGGTAAACCAATGCTACGAAGAGTTATATTTGCAGAGCTGTTTATCATTTGCACGGGAGTGAATACAGAAGTATTTAGCGCGGCGGTGTTGTTGTCTATGTAAACACTTTCGCCTAATGCTAATGAGCCATTGACGAAGAGGGTTAAATTGAGGAGAAAACTACCTGTTCCATTATTCTGCCAAGCGATTTCACCAAATGTGTTG
>Ga0209541_10011586_pt1 | contig 13779 bp, 10 predicted proteins | sample RifCSPlowO2_01_FD_184027 | JGI IMG/M metagenome (GOLD analysis project Ga0209541, IMG submission 184027) | Groundwater microbial communities from Rifle, Colorado - Rifle CSP2_plank lowO2_0.1 (SPAdes) (version 2) | ecosystem: Environmental > Aquatic > Deep subsurface > Groundwater | place...
GTCCTATTCCTTCAGTTATTGGAGTTTTTCCTAGATAAGAATTAATGTGAAAGAATTAAAGCTCGTCTCTGAATTGTGCTGCTGTAGCGGCTGCTTTTTGTCCCTTTCGTGCCCTACTCCCTGGAGTTGGGTTTTGTTTAATTAATCCCTTTGATCCAGCAGCTTCTAGGGCATCCCGCAAATCAGATCTTGCACCTTGCACCTTTCTCCCACGCACTGTAGCATCATATCTACCTGTAATGTAATAACGATATGTCCATGTATCAATTGCTTCTTGAGAAAACGTTGATGGGTTATAGCCAAAGGAGTTTGCATCCGCAAAAAACTGCTGTTGGAAATCAGCGTACATGGCAACAAAAGCTTCAACCTGCTCTGGGGTTGTAGCAAAGCGACCCTGATGATATGCTTCCCCTCGCTCATTATGTGTAGTACTAGAGTCTGTATCTGCCATAGTGAAATCTGAACGCAGTAATCCTTTTGCCTTTAAAATAGGCATTTGATCTACGAAAGAGTCTAAACCTACTGGGGAAAAAGTATCAATATCTATGTCCCTCCAGACGTTTCCATTATAATAAAGCCCCATCGCCACCATGTGATTATAAGCCTGAACATTAAACCCTTCTGATACAAAGGCTGCTGCTGCTGCTATTGGATCGACATGTGCTCTTGAAGCAGCAGCTACTCGGAAATAGGACATTCCAATAGAGTTAGTGTCTGTAAATAGAGTTATAGGGTCTATTGGAGCCATTTTGATATCTTTTCCTCGTAAGGGCGGAGCACCTCCAACAGAATAATCCTTCATTCCTGTAGGATCAATTAGTTTCAATGGATTATTTCTTACATACGCATAGGGAGATTGAGAGACATCTAAAATAGGATCTATTTGCGTAAACCTTCCTAGAGATGCATCATAGTATCTTGCACCATAGTAGTATAATCCGGAGTTGTCTTTTGGTTTTCCTGTGTAAGAGTACTCTGATGAGCCAGATTCTGAGAATTCATTTCCGAAAGGTTCATACGAAGTTGAATACACAACTGCTCCTACAGAATTTGTAATTGCTCTGATGCTTCCTAAATTATCTTTGTGATAGTAATTGATATTTCCTTGATCATCTAAAGAAGCTACTAAACCATTTGCATAAATATAAGTAGTTTCTTGGTTTTCAGATGCTGTGAGAATCTGGGTATCTTCTCCTGATTGAGTAGTGTTTTGTACAGGAGATACTGAGATTTGAGTTATTGGGAAAGAGGTTTCAGAGAATTTGTAGATGATTTTTCCGGATGAACCCTGTAAGTACGCTGTGATTGTTAAGGTTTTTGGAGTGCCTACTTTTGTTGTATTGTAATCGATGATATATTTTTTGGTTTCTTTTGCTGCTAATATATTTGTGTCGTAATTAGCATCTGATCCTGAAGCTCCTTCTATTACTATAAAAAGTTTTAGGTTGATATTTTCTGGGTTTTGGATTAATGCTGTAATTTGATTATTTGAGAGTTCTACACTTAGAATTTTGAGATTAACTAACTGTGAGGAATAGGATATTTTTTCTTGACTTGAGAAGATAGAATATCCTGTGAGTTTAGGGATTTGATAGATACATGCAAGAAGTAAGATAACTATAACTACAATAAGGCCTCTTTTTAACATAGGATTCTGAGAAAAAAGAGATTAATAAGTTTTTGGTTTTTCTACTTCGTTGCGAGGTCCTGTAAGGGTATGATTAGTTTAGAATATCATAACATAAAAATAGAAATGTTTATATATTAGTTCTATTGGATAATATCATGAAACTCAAAGAAGGAAAATATACTCTAGAAAAGTTTGCCGAAAAACATGGCATAACGAGGGAGTCTGCTCTAAATTTACTCACTAAACTTAAAAAAGCGAAATATATAACTGTAAGTGGTGGTGGAAAAATGAAAAGGATATACACTCTAACTAAACTCCCAAAAAGAGAAACCAATGGATTTTATAAAGTCGTCAACAAATACAGCCCAGAAAAGCTCCAACCAAAATTTGAACATTACATCTATGGCAATTACTCCATAGAACATGCAGTTATAGAGGGAATAAAAATCGGAGATATAAGGACAAAAGAAGCAACAATGCATTTGTTCAGACATATTACTAACTGGAAAAAGCTCTTTGATCTCGCAAAAAAAGAAAGATTGGAAAAAGAGCTCCTAAGTCTTTATGCTCTAGCTAGAAAAACTACAAAATGCAAAAAGATGCCTAAGAGGTATTACTCATGATTGAGGCGAATGATCAAGAGGCATTATTTAGATTAATAGCTGAGTATTTAGAGAGAGACATTGATTGTGTGTGCATTGGTGGAACAGCAATGATGTTTTTAGGATATAAAACAACAACGAAAGATATAGATTTAATATTTCAAATTGAGAAAGATAGGTCTCTTTTTATAGGGGCTATTGAAAGATTAGGATATACAAGAAAATCAATAACTTCTGTATACTCCAAGCATATTAAAAAAAGAAAAAATGAACCTTGGATATTTTCGAGAGGAGAAGAAAGATTTGATTTGTTTGTAAAAGATGTTTTTGGTTTTGTCATAAACCCCGAAAAGGAAAATTTTGTGCAAAGACATGACTTCATTGGCAAAAAAGAGCTTCGTATAAAAGTTCTACCAAAAGAGCATCTCATTTTATTAAAAGTGGTAACTGATAGAGAAAAGGATTATGAAGATATAGAATCTATCATCCAGATTGAGAAGGATATTAATTGGGATTTTATCATAGATGAAGCAATCTCCGAGAGAGTAAAAGTACCTTGGATTCTTATTGATTTAGAGGAAAAAATGCAAAAGCTTCGCAAAATAACACTTATTAAAGAAAAATACTTTGGAAAAATTTACAATGCAGAAAAACGTTTTTCAAGTAAGTGATCGTTTTTCATAACTCTTATAAACCAAAGATTCTACGGAAGGTTGTGAAAGAGATTGAAGTAAAGATTTTGGAAATTGACAAGGAAAAAATTATTAAAAAACTAGAAAGCTTTGGGGCAAAAAAGATTTTTGATGATGATATTATTTCTTATTTTTTTGACTTTCCTGATAATGCTTTAGAGAAAAAACAGATGTTGTTTCGATTGCGAAGCAAAGGAACTAGTGGAGAGCTTACTTTAAAGAAAAAGATTAGCAAAGAAAAAGCTAAGATTAATGAAGAAACAGAGGTTAGCGTTTCTGATATTGTTGTAATGAAGAAGATTATTGAAGCTTTAGGTATGAAAACAAAGTATAACCATACAAAGCATAGAGTTTCTTATCTTCTTGGAAATGTGCGATTTGAAATTGATACTTTTAAAGAGATTCCTACCTTCCTTGAGATTGAAGCTGATTCTATTAAAACACTTCATATTTGGGCTGTGAAGCTTGGATTTTCTAAAAAAGATCTGAAACCTTGGTCTGAAAGAGACTTAATGCAACACTACGGAAAGGAAAAGTTTAAATAGTAAAAAAATTAAGGTTATTAAGAAGCTTTAAATCTAGAAATAAGATTTAAAAAGGCTTTAAATTATAAAAAAAGGTGTAAAAAGGCTTTAAATGATTCCAACGGAAAAAGAGTTGCTTGAGTTTATTGCAAAGAGAGAATTTGTAAATTTCAGTATTATAGCGAAATTTTTCGAAATCAAAAATACAACTGCTTCTGATTTAGTGCAAGATCTTGTAAAGACAAAAAAAGTGAAGGTCTTTAAGATTGGTGGATCAAAAATGGTGAGGCTCGTGAAATGAGGGGTCAAGTCACTATTTATGTGATCCTTGGGATTGTTATTCTAGCAATCGTTATATTTGCTTTTGCGTACAGCGGAGCATTAAGTAAATTAGGAATATTGAAATCTACAACGCAAGTTGTTCCTACGCAAGTAAGACCTGTACAAGATTATATTGACTCGTGCGTTGAAACTACGTTGCAAGAGGGTGTTGACTTAATAGGATTACAGGGAGGGTATATAGATATTCCTCAAGATGTTCTGCCGAGATCTGTGATCAATCCTTTTTCTAATAGATTAGAAATTTTAGATGGATATGAAGTTCCGTACTGGTTTTATGAGAAATCAAATGGTATCCAGGAAGAGCAAGTGCCTACGATGCAAGAAATGGAAATTTCTTTAGCTCAGTATGTAGATGATAATTTACCTGGTTGTTTAACTAACTTAAGTGCATTTAATGAATTTACCATCGATATTAATGGAGATGTATCAAGTAAAGCAAAAATTAGTGATGAAAGGATTGATGTTAGTGTTACTTATCCTATTCTTGTTAGTACACAAGATATTAATACTCAATTAAAAAATTATCAAGCTTCTTATGCTGTTCCTTTTGGAAAATTATATGGAATGGGCAAAAAGATTTTAGAAAAAGAGAATGCTGATTATTTCTTAGAGAAGATTACGGAAGATAGTTTAGTTGTGTATGATGAACTTCCCTATCATGGAGAGAGTTTTGATTGTACACCAAAAACCTGGTTAAAACAGGACGTGGAAAAACAGCTGAAAGAGATTATTAATATGAACACAAATCCTTTAACCATAGAAAATACAGCAAGAAGTGCTGATCCTTACTTTACCATTCCCTTAGAAACTTTGAACTATCGAGATATCCAAGCTGATTTTATTTACTATCCGTCATGGCCTTTCGAACTTAAGATTGATGGGGGTGCAGAAGTGCTTACAGAGCAAAGCAGTACGGGAAGTGCGGGATTATTAATGAATTTATTTTGTATCAACACACGACAGTTTATTTATGATATTAAGTATCCTGTATTGATTCGATTAGAAGATTCTCAAGGATTTACGTTTCAGTTTGCAACGCAGTCTATTATTGACAATAATCAGCCAAGAGTAAATAGGTTAGGGTTAGATGATTATGGGTCAACTGAGAAAGTAATTTGTAATTCCGCGGATATGCCTATAACTGTTTTGCCTATTGATTCGTTAACAGGAGAGATTTTACGAGGAGCTCAGGTAAGTTTCATTTGCACAGGTACCTTATGTGAGGTGGGAACTACTAGCGAAGAAGGTTTAACTGCTGATTTCCCACAGTGCATGAATGGAGTTTTAAATGTAGAGAAAGAAGGATATGCTAAAGGAGAGATTATCACGGATACTTTAGAGAGTGCTGAGGTTTCTGTTTTGTTAAAGCCAGAATTTACAAAAAGGTTATTGATACAAGTTATTGATCAAGGATATCCAAGAAGTTTACTCAATGATGAAAGTGTGATCATTCAATTTTCTAATGAACAAGATAAGTATGCGAAGACTGTTACGGAAGAAAATAAGGATATTAGTTTAGTAGATGGAACGTATGATATTAAAGGATATATTACGAAGAAGAGAGATATTACCTTCCCAAAAAAAGATGTTGAATATTGTGTAGATGTCCCTAGAACGGGGATTTTAGGAGTATTAGGAAGTATGCAGAAAAAATGCTCAACTACAACCATTGAGAGTACTACTTTGGATAGTGTTTTGATTGGGGGAGCTGAGTTTAGTTATTCCTTTGAAGATTTATCTTTAGGCAATACTCTAACAGTATATTTGCCTATTGAAAGAACACCTGTTAGTGTCGATGATTTGCAAAAAGTGTATGGTAGAGTTGCAACCAATTCAGAACGAAGTGATTTTAAAACTCCGGAGATCGCATGAAAAGATTTATTGCTCTTTTTTGTATGATTTTAATAATTATTAGTCCTGTAAGTTATGGAATTAGTATTGATTCAAATACAAATGAAGAATCTCCTGCTGAAGATATTGTGCTTAATATTGTGGATTATGAACCTAAAGTTGTTCGAAGTGCCAATGTTGAATCAACGAATTACAATGTATTTGCCTTGTTATCGGGAATACAATCAAATCCTACGATTGATATTCCAAGAGTGAAAGATGTAAGAGTGAATGTTGCTGAAGGCAATAAGTATGTTTCTGGAGTTTCTTATGTTAAGCCTAAAAAAGGTGAAATTACTCTCGATAATATGGGTTATTTACAGATTAGGTTAAAGAAATTGAAAGAAGCGGAAGTGCCCTCTGAAATTATAGTTGATATGCATGCTAAGGTGTATTTTGATGTTACTCGTGGATTTGGAGTTAATGAGGAGCAGAAAGTGTTAACAGAAATGAGTGAAGATGATTGGATGGATAAAAAAACTGGATTTTGGGCTAATAGAGCGTATATCAGAGCTGAAAGTTTAGATTGGAATAAAGGAACGTTTGTCGTATATGATTCTAATTTTCAGAAAACAAAAATCGAACTTCAAATAGGTGGGTCTCCTTCTGGTGTAAAATCTTTGCGGAGTGTTTTTGGCGAACAAAATATTCCTTTCAAAGATAAGTATCAACTTAGATTAGATAGCATTTCTGGTCCGAGAGAGAAAGCAAATTTAGATTTAGTGATTGATGGAATGTATAGAAGTGTAACTCTGAGCGAAGATGAAGCTCTTTATCCTGGATCTGATTGGAGTGTTGATAGGATTATTATTGGAAAAGATAGTGAGAGTGTTCGCTTAAATAATCAGAAAACAGGTAGTTCTAGCACGTTGACAAAAACACAATTAGTTGATGCTGGTTGCAGAATATTTGATGGCAATGAAGAAGCGTGCAAAGAAACTGGATATTGTGAGTATAAAAAAGAAACGTGTATTCCCATAAGAGAAGAAACGAAAAAGGAAGAACCTTCTGTTGAGAGTCCTTCTGTGTGGCAATCAGTCTGGGATCAAATCAAACTTAGTGCTACAACATCCACAGATTATTCTGATTGGGAATCAATAAAGCCTCATTTTGATGCCTACATGGATTACATACAAAAATATCAGAATGTAAGAGAGGCTGGGTCTGGTGTTGCCGAAGCACAGAAAAAAGTTGGGGAGATTAATAAATATTATTTTGAGCAAGGGAATATTGAAGCTGCAAAGTATACTGCTGATAGGATTAATAGTGTGGTTATGAATCAACAAGTTTCTGTAGAAGCAACAAAAGTGCCTGAAACTACGGAAGACTATTTCGGTGCATCAATTGCTGCGTATGATCAAGTTGTCAAAAATTACCCTGATTCGGAAAACGGAATGCTTGCTGCAAAGGCGCAATTAGAGATTGCAAAGATTTATGATCTCTACTTAAATAAAAATGAAGATGCTATTAAAGCGTATACTTATCTTTTGAATGTCTTTGGAGAGGTTCCTTATGTACAAGGGCAAAGTGACGCAATTCGCGTAAGAATTTCTATGTTGAGAAGTTTAGATCAGTTTACAAGCATTCCTAAAACTATCTACGAAGGAGAGGAAAAAATTGATCCTATTATTGTAAGATTAGTAGGAATAGACAAAGTGGAGGAGAAAGATAAGGCAAGCGTAACATTGATTGCAAATGGAATTCCTCTTGAAAAAAAACAAGGTGAAATTATTGAAAATGAATGGACCATTAGTAATGTTGATCGAGATACGGTCTGGTTTAAAGATTCAAAAGGGAGAGGAAACGCTGTTAATCTTAAACAGAGTGCCACTTTAACAACGAGTGATGGAAAAAGCTTAAGTATTGAAATTACTGATATCAAGACTAACAAAGAAGCACATATTACTATCTTACCTGGAGCAGCTACGGTTACAAGTGAATCGGATTTTAGAATCCATATTCCTGTTGAAAAAAGACCCTTTTCATTGAGTCCTGCTCAAATTGATAAACAAATTAGAAGTACAGAAGATATGATTAAAGAACTTGATAGTATTATTAAAAAAGTAGAGGTTTTGCAGCAAACATGGACGAAACTTTGCTTCATGATATTTGGATTTGTCTTCTTAAAGAATTTTTCAAGTGGATTTAGTGGAAGAAACACAGCAAGAACTCAGGTTGTTGATCACTGGAAGAGTTATTGTTCTCAAGATGGAATCAAAGACCAGTATAACAGCATTCAGGATTGCATACAGAAGAATAGTGAGATTATAGGAAAAGAGATTGATCAGGCACATGATGCTGTCAAAGACACACAAGGAATTATGACTGATGGAACTTGGAAGAGTAAATATCCTGAGTATAAAGATTTACCTGAAAGTGATGCACGAGATGTTATCTTAAAAAAGAAGTTAGCTGAGGCTTCTTGGCAACAACAATCAATTAAAGAGAGTTTCCAGAAAGAGTTTATTCGGCAGGATTATTGGGACCGTTATGTAGAGAAACAAGATCTTTTTTTTGAAGAGTTTAGAAAAACTCCTGATGCTGAGAAGTTTAGATCTATTAAAGAAACGAGCCCTGATGCATGGGATACTTATACTAAAGCAACAACTTCTGAACAGAAACAATCTGCAATTGATGCTATGGTTGCTAATGAACGTGCACGACTGCTGAGAGAACAGAAAACAGATGCTTTTTGGGATAAAGTTTTCAATACTGAGTACAGTACATTTGACCCTGCAGTTGTTGATGAAGCGTTAAAAGATGCTGTACCTATGGCTGTGCAAAGTTCAGTTGAAGGAGTAAAAATTATCGACCCATTGTATATTACGCAAGATCCTATAGATGGAAGTTATTATTACAGCGGAACAGGTGGAATGGGAATACAGTTTCTTGATTCTAATAAAGATCCTTTAAAAGAACGACCTGTAAATGGAGAGAAATACACTCTAATTTCCAATGGGCAAACCATTATTGTTCAACCACAAGTAGTACAAAAGAAAGAAGTGAAGCATGTTGAGATACTTACTCTTGTAACTCTTGGAAGACAAACTGGAAAATTAGGAAGAATTAGCATTGATCCCTATGACTATCTTGATATTCATAGATTTGATAATGGGAATATTCAACAAATAGACGTTTTCAAACGCATTGAACCTAATTCTGCTTTAGGTAAGGCAACTGATGTTCCACAGTTTAGCATTGGTGGAGGCAATGAAGAGTATAGTTCTAGTGTATGTAAACAAAGATTGAAAGAACATAACATGGATTCGAGTATTTGTGATAAAATAGGGAGTGTTGAGAAAAAGCTTAGAGAACAAAAATATGAGAAAGGAGATAAAATTGGTGTATCTGATTATGTGATAGCAAATAGTATTCAAGAAGGAAGCAGTTTGGGATGTTTTGATGTCATGGATCCCAATGATTGTTTGCTTTTGTTTGGAGCTTGTGATCCTGTCATGTGTCCCCCTTCACGATTTAATATGGATGGAAAATGGCAAGTGAATAATGTTGTACAAACAGGACTTATTGGTTCTTTAGTTTTAGGTCCGTGGAAGGAAAAAAGTGTCTATGAGCCTTTGCCCATTTGTGTTACTGGAGTGTTAGCTGGACTGAAGAATTTCAGGAGTATTTTGCAAGGATATCAAGAGTGTTTAGTTACTAAAAAAGAAAAGGGAGAAAACATCGGAATTTGCGATAAAATTCGAAGCATTGGTGGATGTGAAATCCTTTGGAAAGAAAGTTTGGCTTTCTTGAACCTGGAGCATGGAGTTATAGGGGCGATTGCTCAAAAAACATTGAGTAACTCTGAAGGAGGAGAATATTCTTTCTTTTCTGAGAATATGAAGAAAACAGCTGATTTTACTAAATTCTTTACTCAAGAGTATGCAACTACTTTCTTTGCAGCATACCGTGGAAGTTCAACAGAAGAAATTGGGAAAAATCTTTGTGCAAGAGCAATTTATGGAAAAATTCCTGGACAGGGAAGTTTCATTGATCAATTGCTTAAACCTGAGAGTCCTCCACAATTCATTGCAGTATTGAATGAAGTTCCCCATTCAGAAATTACGGGAGAGTACTTAAGTGATTATGATGTTTGGTATCATATTTATGCTGGAGAGGATAAAGATATTCGATATAAAATCTATATGAAAGATGATAATCAAGAAAGAAGAGCTCTTACAGACAATAAAATTTTAGAGAAAAGCGGATTTGATGATCAGACTGTTAGAAAATTCAATGAGAAAATCGGATTTAACCAGGTGTGTATTGTGATTGATGGTCAGGGAGAGAGATGTGGATTTGGAAAAACAAGTAGCGGATATTCTACGCAATATTTAGATCAAAAAGTTATTGAGAGTGAGCTTGGGAGAGTAGCTTCAACTGAGAAAGAGTGTTTAGGAGAAACAGGGTTTGTAAGTGGTGGACTCATTATTGAGAATGATAAGTATTCTACCTCTCAAGTTGGTGTTAATTTAGGTAGTGGTGCTTTGAATGTCTTAAGCACTGGTTTATTGCAAACAGGAGTTGTCAGGAAATGTTCCGCCGAATTACCTGATGCTGGAGAGGGGAAAAATAAGGAAAATAGTGCCTGGATTGAAAGAGGAACTTGTGGAAAGGATGCTATCGGAAGAGATCTTGGAAAATGCTGGCTCAGGAAGGATGGTGTTGAGCTTCTCAGAGATAAAGAAAAACAGAATCAGCAATGGTTACAAGATTTAGGTGCTGCTCTTTTAGATGAAACTGAGATTGCAAAACTTGAATCTGATATTGTTGTTCTTTTAGAGAAAGCAAATCAGTTAATGGAGAGTAAAAAGTATGATGATGCTAAAATAAAATTGCTTGAAGTTATTGCAAAGGAAGAAAATCGATTAAAGGGAACTTTAGATTTGAATAAAAGAGCGGATGCGCAATTTGTTATTGGTGAGGTCTATCAGATAATCGCTAGATTTTCACTGGAGGTCTCTGCATTGGAGGAGGATACCTCTGAAAAAACAGAAGCTATTCCGGAAGAGGCTTTGAATTGTGAACTTGAATATGTACATGATAAAATTTTTGGAGAAGATACTCTTATTTTTGTTTATCCCTTTGGAGAGTGGATGTGGAAAGAAAATGGAATTTACAGAAAGTTATCTGATTCAACCATTTTAGAAAAATCAGAGGTGTTCCAAGAGATTGCAAGTAGCCTTGAAGGCAAAGATATTACTCAAGGAGTTGCCATTATTATTGGATATAAAAGAAAGAATAGTAATGATTTTATCAATGTTATCAAAGACAAAAAAACTGAAAAATTTAGTTCTCCTCTTATCTCTAGTGAAAATATCTTGAATTACTGTCAGTTTAAAGCTCTTCCTTCCTTGGGAGAAAGAATTCCGACACCTGAAGAAGGAAACGATGAGCTCAGATCTGCACTGGAAGAAGTCCCGTGGGAGATTGAGTATGAAGAAAGCGCTTTCGCTGTGACTAATATGATTTTGTCGTATCAAGATCAACAATGGCTCTTCCGATTCAAACAAGGAGGTGGTCCTTTCGGCATAGGTCAAGGACCTCGAGGTTATGAGGAGTATTCCCCCATAGATCAAGATGCACTGCTAGTCACAAAGACAATGGATATTTATAACTCTCTTCTTTCGGAATTGCAAAAGAAAAATTTCGAAGATGGTCTTACTATTATCGTTAAGTATGCAAATCAAGATAAAGATGATTATCTTATTCTTCATCAAGGGATAGAAGCACAGAATTTAGAAGAAAAACCCATTCTTGTTCAACAAGTTGTTGAGTTTTTTGGATATGGGGTTGAACCTCGATACAAAGATGTTTTAGAATCACCCATACCGGAAGTAGGAGCTCCAATTAACGTAGATAGAATTATTTCTCGTATTCAAAAATACGATAAAGATATTGAATTGTATTCGACTCAGAAAGGTCTTGACTCTCTTTTTGTACGGGCAATCATCTCAAGAGAGTCTCAAGGAATCTCTTCTATAGGATCATCCGCAGGAGCAATTGGATTAATGCAGGTTATGCCAGGAACTGCAAAAGGTGAGTGCAATGCAAAAGGAGATATTCGTACCTGGCTTAAAGATCCTAAAAGGAATATTGTTTGCGGAACTACAGTCTATGCAAATTATTACAAACAAGTGGAAAAATTTGTTAAAACAAAAGGTGGAGATACAAGCGATCAAGAAAATCTTATGAAACTTACCCTTGCTGCATATAATGGTGGTCCTGCAAGGGTTGAGTGTTTGATCAACCAATACGGGGAGAAATGGGAAGACATTGCTAAAAAAGCTTCTGGAAGATTCGGTAAGGAGTGCAAGAATTCGGCGATACGAGGATATGTTAGATTGCCTAGTGAAACAAAAAACTATGTTGGCTTTGTTCTTGGGTACTATTATTACTATAAACAGAATGATATTTTTTAAACCAACATGCTCAAAAAAATAAAAAATAAATTTTTTTTCGTTTTAGCTATTGATGCTCTTTTCTTTTCCTTAATTTCCTTATTTTTATTTTTCGCAAAAACAAAAATTAAAACCTATTTAGAAGTTATTCAAGGCTTTGGTCCTGCTCTGACAAATATTGCACAGCAGGATGCTGCTACTGATGCTTTAATCACACAGATTAATAGTGTTGTCAATCACACTTTTCTATATGTCTTTGTGTTAATTCCACTTATCTTTTTTTTAGCGTATCTTATTTTTCAAAGTGTCAGTTGGTTTTTTACGATGCATGCATTTCAGTCAGAGAAATTACATATTAAGAAGTATGTTTCTTTTCTTTGGAAATTTTCTCTGATAAGTTTCATCCCTTTCGCTAGTCTTTTTGGTCTTATCTATTTGCACTTAACAGAAGGATTTTCTGCTTCTTTATTGACTTTTTCTTTCGTTCTTTTACTCTTTCTTTTTTATCTTATGAATCTTCTGTATGTTGCTTGTATTGATCTGCGATGGAGAAAAATTGGAATATTCTTCAAAAGTATTCCTGCATTTCTTTTCTTTATTTTGCTAGTAATTTTTTCAATTTTATTTTTTGGAGTATTAACACTAGTTGTTTATGGGTTTTGGAAAGTATTCCCTTTCTTATTAATCAATCTTCTTTTAATTGTCTTTTTGAGGTTTTCTTTTGTACGTGCTCTTGAGAAAAAGGCTTAAAAAGATAGTAATTTCTTATTATTCTAAGGGCCTATAGCTTAACCTGGATCGAGCATTCGGCTTCGGTATTTTGATGAAACCGAAAAATCGGGGTTCAAATCCCCGTAGGCTCATAGAAAACTTTAAATATAACTAAATTATACTTTAAGTAACATGGAAGCTTTTACAAGAACTCGAAGGATTGGTGGATCTTTAGTTGTTACGATTCCAAAAACTATTGTAGAAGAAGAAGGATTATTAGAAAATCAAGTGATTAAAATTGATGTTAAAAAAATTAAAAAAAGTGGTTTTGGACTGTCTAAAGGTCTAGCTTCTTTTTCCAGAGAAGACAAATTTAAAGGGCAATTGGAAGATGAATAACTATGTTATAGATGCTTACGCATGGATTGAGTATTTCAATGGAACTAAATCTGGAGAAAGGGTGAAACAAATAGTAGAGAATCCTCGTTTTAAAATTTATACCAATGTTCTAACTGTTGCTGAGTTGACTAGTTCTTATTATAAGAATAACCTTTCTTTCGAAGAAGAAAAGAAAACACTTCAGATACTTTCTCAGATTTACCCTATCGATTTTGCCTTTGCAGAAGAAGCAGGAAAACTTCATGCAGAGACAAAAAAGAAACGAAAACATATCAGCTTGGCAGATATCTTTGTTTTGCTCACTGCTCAAAGACTTGGAGCTCAACTTGTTACAGGTGATGAAGATTTTAGAGGATTAAAAGAAGTTTTTATGATAAAATAGAGACCTGAAAGAAACTTTAGATATCTCCGAGGAAGAAGCAGATTTTTCTGGAGAGTACACTAAAAATACTTTGCAAAGGTTTGTGAATAACTCAGCCCTAAAGGGACTGAGCGTCACCTAATTAAATGCAGCAAGCAATTTTTGTTGTTTGTCTTGATAATAGTGATAGTCTACGGCTTTCCAATGCTTTTTCTGGCTGTGTTTGA
>Ga0209541_10011587_pt1 | contig 13778 bp, 11 predicted proteins | sample RifCSPlowO2_01_FD_184027 | JGI IMG/M metagenome (GOLD analysis project Ga0209541, IMG submission 184027) | Groundwater microbial communities from Rifle, Colorado - Rifle CSP2_plank lowO2_0.1 (SPAdes) (version 2) | ecosystem: Environmental > Aquatic > Deep subsurface > Groundwater | place...
GGAGTTCCTCAGAAGTGTTCTGTGATCGGCAGAACATCCCCATCTTACCCAAACTCATTTTTGACTTCAATGCCATTGCCTCTTACAATGCACTCAACCTAATATTGATCTCACATCCTATGTACCGAACCCATACCTGCGGCGAACTCCGCGCTTCCCATGACTCCAAAACGGTAACCCTGAGCGGATGGGTACACCGACGACGCGACCATGGAGAACTCATTTTTATTGATCTTCGAGATCGTTACGGCCTCACCCAAATCGTGTTTGATCCCGCTCTTAATAAGGAAGCTCATGCGCTCGCTGAAACCGTGCGCTCCGAGTACGTGCTCAAAGTGACCGGAAAAGTGGGTACTCGTCCGGCCGGAGGAGAGAACAAGGACATGGAAACCGGAGCCATTGAAGTGCGCATCACCGAGGTGGAAATTTTGAACAAGTCCAAAACCCCGCCTTTTGAGATTGATCAAGACAAGGAAGTGAACGAAGAAATGCGTCTCAAGTACCGCTACCTCGACCTGCGAAAGGATCGCATGAAAAATAACATCGTGTTCCGCCACAAGTTCATCAAGCGCCTGCGCGACCTCATGGACGAACGCGGCTTTTGTGAAGTGGAAACGCCCATGCTCATGAAGGGTACTCCCGAGGGTTCTCGTGAATTCATTGTGCCTGCCCGCCTCTACCCCGGAACTTTTTACGTTTTGCCCCAATCTCCTCAGCAGCTCAAGCAGCTTTTGATGGTGAGCGGCATGGATAAATATTTCCAGATCGCCCGCTGTTTCCGCGACGAAGATTCCCGTGGAGATCGCCAACCCGAATTCACCCAGCTCGACCTTGAAATGTCTTTTGTGGAAGAAGAGGACGTGATGAGCCTGAACGAAGAAGTGCTGACGATTTTGCTCAAGGAGCTCGTGCCCGAAAAAGAAATCATGCAAACACCGTTCCCCCGCCTCACCTGGCACGATGCCATGAGCCGTTTTGGAACCGATAAACCCGACCTGCGCTTTGGAATGGAAATCCGTGACGTGACCGAACTCGTGAAAGGCTGTGATTTTAAGGTTTTTGCCGATGCCGCCGCGAAAGGTTATGTGAAATGCCTCACCGTGGAAGGTGGCGCCGAATTCAGCCGAAAGGAAATCGATGACATGACCGAGCTCGCCAAAGTCTACGGAGCTAAAGGATTGGCCTACATTCAAATGGAAGCCGACGGCCCCAAGGCGCCGATTGCGAAATTCTTTAAGCCCGAAGAGCTCGAAGCTCTAGTCAAAGCCGCTGAAGCCAAGACCGGCGACATTATTTTCTTCTCGGCCAGCGACAGTTTTGAGGTGGCCTGCAACGCCCTCGGTTACGTGCGTCTCGCCTGTGGCGACCGCTTCAAGCTCCGCGACCCCAAGAAACTCGCTTTGCTCTGGGTGACCGACTTCCCTTTGTTCGAATACAGCGAAGCAGAAAAGCGCCTCGCTTCCGCCCACCACCCCTTCACCGCTCCCAAGGACGACCAAATCGCCCAACTCGACACCGACCCCAAAAACGTTTTAGCCAAAGCCTACGACATCGCCATGAACGGCAGCGAAATCGGCGGCGGCTCCATCCGTATCCACTCCCCCATTGTCCAAGAAAAAATCTTCAAGACTTTGGGAATTAGCGACGTAGAAATTGGCCGACGATTCGGCCACATTCTCGAAGCCTTCGAATACGGAGCACCCCCCCACGGAGGAATCGCCTTGGGCCTCGATAGAATTTTGATGCTCCTACGTGACGAACCCAACATCCGCGAAGTGATTGCGTTTCCGAAGGACAGCAAGGCGAAGGACTTACTTACAGGCGCACCCTCAAGCCTGCCGGATGAGACGCTGAAGGAGATGCATGTGAAGTGTGTGGAAGAGTAGGGAATAATTGAATTTGCTTTACAGTAACTGACCAAATGACAAGAGATGATTTCCCTACTAAAATTAAATTAAAACTTGCTCAAAGGGTAGGTTATAGGTGCTCAATTCCTGCATGTAGAATAATTACAGTCGGTCCAGGGGAAGAGTCTCAGGAGAGCGTGAACAATATTGGCATGGCTAGTCATATATATGGAGCTGTTGATTCCCCTAATTCACCGCGTTCTAATGCGGAAATGACAACAGCTGAACGTAAATCAATTGAAAATGGTATTTGGACTTGCAGAAATTGTGGGACTAAAATTGATAATGATGAGGAAACCTACACGCCAGAAAAACTAAAAGAGTGGAAGAAAGAAAGCGAACAGCATGCAAAGACTTTACTGGGAAGCTCTCACGAGCCAACAAGGAGCCTCTATGAACCAACTGTTTCAGAAAAAAGAGATCAAATAATTGCAAATGCCTACTTTGGTATTCCTGGGTTATTCTTAGCTTTTTTCCGACTAACGCCAGTTTTTATTTCTCAACACAAACAGCTATCACAAAAAGCGAAACATGCATTTGGGATACCAGACGAAAGTTTTCCATTTCCAAGTTTAGACGTAGTGCCAGTTGAAACAAAGTTAAACATGGGAAAGTATGTTTTCCTTGGAACTTCTTCAGACAGAGGGAGAGGAGCTGTCTTAGATACTTTGGCAATAGATGAAGAAGTATTGAAAGAAGTTCTTGTTGATACTCCCATAGAGACTATACCTTCAAATGCATACTCTCCAAATGGGACACCTCTTACGGTACTTGAATGGTGTAAAATTTTAGCACAAGACGTATACGAAAAGTGTAACGAATTACTAACGAAGTACGCAGCTGCAGGTAGCCCTGAGCTGATAGACCGAATCGAATTACTTAAAAATAAAAGTGACTTAGTCAGATCATTTGAGAATAATGGGAATGAAGTGAATTTATTTCATGCAAAAAGATTTTTACTGGGAATGATAATGAATATCGTGTGGCTATACCGTCGTTTTGAGGAACTTAAAAAGTTGCCTTAAGAAGCTTGGCTAACTTTTCCTTACCCCTCTCCTGGCCATGTGTTAAAGTGCGGTGGAGAAGTAAAAAACCTTTTCGATGCCAAATCGCAATCTAAATACTTTAGAGTTGAAGAAGGTGAATACTCTTTTAGGTAGAGTTCGAAAGAGTATTTTAGAGTATTCAAATGGAGACTTAGATCTTGAGTTCGCGCTTAGAAGAAAGATTTACAAAGAATTGACCTATGACGAAAGAGGTAAACCCCATCTTCGAATGAAATTAAAAAAGAAGAAACGTGTATCCCAAAACAATCTTTGCACAAGCTGCAAGCAAATTCTCCCCTTAAAATATGCGGTCCTTGACCGTCTCAACGCCAAAGATGGTTACACCGAAGAAAACACAAACCTGATCTGTCCTGATTGCGATACGGAGATTCAAAGATCGAGGTCTTACAAGTAGGCACCCTCTAGCCTAGATTCTACGCCTCTACGAAATGATTTATTTATTGGAGAATACAAATTACAATTAACATATGGATGAAGATCAATATACAAAAGAAATCATAATTCCCTTGTTAAAATATATGGGATTTATTGAAGTTCGCTACAATCATGGGATAGAAGAATTCGGCAAAGATGTTCTTTTTGCAGAGTTCGATCGATTTGGAAACAAAAAGTATCATGCGGCACAAATAAAAGTAGGCAATATTGCGGGTGGTAACAATAAGGGAATTAATGATTTAGTCGATCACATTACAAATGCTTTCGAAATGCCATTTACTGATATGGTGACTAAAAAAGAGCAAAATATTGCTGATTTTTTTATTTTCACCAACGGAGAATTTGTAGGCAATGCAAAAAAAATAATATTACAGAATGCAAGACTGAAACCGTATATACATCGAGTATATTTTTATGATGGACAGCTCGCGACAGAATTATCAAAAAGCAACATTAAAGAGATTAAAGAGTTGTTAACCTCTCAATTAAATGAGCTTAAACGTAATATACAAATTGCAGAAACAATTGAAGTTTTATTGAAGGACGTAGGTACAGATGTGGTTGGTCTATATTTAATAAATAATTTACCTCCCCTAATAAATAAGTTGTTATCACATGCCATCCACCAAGAAATTCGTTTAAAACTAGAAATTTATCAGCAATATTTAATCAAGAGTAATAATGTAATATCACAGATGCCCATCATAAAAATATTAAAAGGAGATAGCAGTGAAAGAAATCAACTTTTAGTTGATACGCAAAAAATTAAAAAAATCAGCAATGAACTAATCAGTTTTATTGAAAAATTATTGAAAATTTTGTAAACCTTAGACAAGACCGTTTCGTTATGGATGTACTCAGTAAAAAACAAAGGAGTTACTGTATGTCCTGTGTTAAGAGTAAAAATACTAAAATTGAAGATACTTTTAGAAACTACATACGCAGTAAAGGAATAAGAGGTTATAGGATTGGCAGAAAAAATGTGACAGGAAAACCTGATTTATATTTTGGGAAGACTAAAGTGGCGGTTTTCATTGATGGCTGTTTTTGGCATAAATGTCCTGTTTGTTTAAGTATTCCAAGCAGTAACTATAAATTTTGGGATGAAAAACTAAATAAAAATGTTGCTAGAGATTCAAAAGTGAATGATACTTTAGAGGCGATGGGAGTTACGGTGTTAAGATTCTGGGGACATGATGTGAAAAAAGACGTTAAAAAATGTTATACGAGACTGAGAAAGGAGCTAAAAGTCAAAACATAAAGCAAAGTAAGAGTTGACGGTATGCATGCACTCACCTAATATAGGCTCACACGCTATAAAAACACCATGAAGAAATCCCAAAAACTTAAGTTTATTGATTTATTTGCCGGCATTGGAGGATTCCATCTGGCTTTCCATAATGCAGGTGCGGAATGTGTTTTTTCATCTGAATGGGATGATGCTGCAAGAAAAACTTACGAGTATAACTTTAAAAAAATATCTCCGGAATTATTCAAAAACGGGAACTTTATTGGAGATATAAACTCTATTAAAGACATCGAGAATGATATACCTGATTTTGACATTCTAACGGGTGGATTTCCTTGCCAGCCGTTTAGTAATGCGGGGCATAAAATGGGCTTTGAAGATACGAGAGGTACTTTGTTTTTTAACATAGCGGAAATTTTGAGGGTTAAACGTCCACAGGCCTTTTTCTTAGAGAATGTAACCGGGCTGCTCAACCATAATAATGGAGAGACTTTTGCCAAAATTCGAGAAGTATTAGAAGAGGATCTTGGCTACTCATTTAACTTCTTTAGAGTAAAAGCCTGTGATTACGGATTACCGCAACTAAGGCCCAGAGTCTTCATGATCGGATTCAAAGATAAACGTATTAAATTTGATGCGCCCGCAAAGAAACCCTTGCAACTCACAATGTCTGAAGTATTTGGGGGCATCTGTCCGAGAAAAATAGGATTTACGCTTAGATGTGGTGGTAGAAGATCACCTATAGACGATAGAAGGAATTGGGACGGCTATATTGTCGATGGTGAAGTAAAACGTGTAACCTCAAAAGAAGGAAAGAAAATGCAAGGATTCCCTGATGGTTTTGAATTTCCTGTAAATGAAACCTACGCAATGAAACAGTTAGGTAATAGCGTTGCCGTTCCGGCAATTCAGGCTTTTGCTGAAGTCATAGTAAAAGCTCTTACGAACGTACATGAAGAGAGCCTTTTGGAAGTCCAGGATCGTCAGAGGTATATCCAACCCATGGTGCCAATATTGGGTGCTTTGCAGGTGAATACGAGGTAGGCATGCCTTTCTGCCTCATTGAGAACGTCAGTTCCTCCCAAACTGAGTCCACCGCGTCTTTTGGGGTAATGATTTTATATGTGGATGGATCAGATGGATTCTTAAACATTAATATTTTATCTGCGGGGAAACTTGAGTCGCCTCTATAGCCTGTACCTTTAAAAAGAAAATAATTCAGTATTGGCTTGAAATAAGCTTTTTGGCTCCTAAATGGTGACCTGTCGTCACTATTTTTGATATCTTCTCCAATTTCTTTTGATTTCCTCAAGCTCCAATACTTTTGAACCATAGAATCTAAGGGAGCTATCTCTATCCCTAATTTTTTGCAAACTTTATCCACACCACTTCTCGGTGTATGGTTAATCAATGCTGTTTTTGCTGCACCAGTAGACTTAACGCTGTATTTAATTCCATTAATACAGATATCGGCTTTGAACAAAGCCTTGGCTTTCGGAAAAATCCCTTTTAGTTTCAGATAATCTTTTTCCTCCAACCATTTATCATACTTTGTTAGCCAATCGGGAATTTTATCACTATCAGGGCCAAAACTGAGTTGTGTAATTTTTCTAAACTCTTCAGGTCCATCCTGTATTTCCACACCAGCTTGAAGATATTGGAAATGGCATTTAATCAAAAATGCTTTAAGCAATACCTCATTTTCTTCTCCTTTATTTCCCAGATTATGATGTTTAATTGTCTTTACGATAACATTCTCTCCAAAAAAAGGCACGTGCTATAATCTCCCCATGTCCAAATACTACAACCCTCATCGAACTCGAAATCTCTACGATCCGAAATCGTCGGAGGCTTTTCGAATCTCGCGCAGCAAAATTGACCTGTTTATAAAATGTCCAAGGTGTTTTTATCTGGATAGGAGGCTGGGGGTTGGGCTGCCGCCGGGGTATCCGTTTGCGCTGAATTCGGCGGTGGATACGCTGCTTAAGAAAGAGTTTGATATGCATAGGGCGAAGGGGACGGCGCATCCGCTGATGGATGCGTATGGGCTGGATGCCGTGCCAGTGAACGTGTAAGAAATCCTTACACGTTGCTCCTTATGTCCTTTTCATGGTTGATGTCGTTCAAGTCGTTTATAACGATCTTGAATTCAACAATGGTTGTTTGGGTCTTTTCAGTGCCGGTTTGTTTTGGCGACCCTATAAGATCAAAAATGCCCTCTTGACCTTTCTAGTGTAGTCGAATATACTAGAACTGCATCCTTCTAGCCTATCTGAATAGTTATGAACCAAGAGCTCGTTCAATACCTGCAGCAGCAAATCCGTACGACAAATGAACGGGTGAAGCGTTTTACGCACAGTATGGATGGGAGAAAACATCCAAAGCGCTTTATTTTTGTGAAAATACAGAAGTATATAGATGACTTTTTGAATAAAAAATCAGAAAATAAAATGGTGATCATTCCGGGATTCAGAGGTGTTGGTAAAACGACCTTAATGGCACAAACCTGTACGGAATATCACAGTAAAATTGAGAATATTTTGTTTCTATCTGTTGAAGATGCCAAGAATCTATTTGATGCAGGGATTGCGGAACTGATGTCCGCCTACGAAGATATATTGGGTGAGAATCTGGAAAGTGTGAAAAAGCCTATTCTTATTTTTTTGGATGAAATTCAAAGTGATCCCAAGTGGGCGGTTACCTTGAAATCTTTATTCGAAAAAACCACGAATGTATTTTTTTGTTGCACCGGCTCATCGGCTTTGATTTTGCAAACAACCACAAACCTTGCGCGCAGAGCGGTTTTTGAAAAAATGCCCCCCATGTGTTTTACCGAATATGAAATGATAAAAAATGGAGTTTATCCACCCAAATTGAAAGACAAAATCAGACAGGCCGTATACTTCTCACCAAGCGCCGAAGATGTTTATAATAATTTACTGGCACTGCAGGCACCGGTAAACCAATATTGGTCAAAAGTGAACAGCGCCGATATCAGGGCCTATTTGGCCTATGGCACTTTGCCTTTTTCTTTTGTCATGCCAAATGAATCCGCTGTATATGATTCGATTTCTTTGCTTTTGGATAAAATCATCAAGCAGGATCTCCCGATGCTGGGAAACTTTGATGCAAATACGCTTGGCGTAGTGAAAAGAATTATTTTTGCCATCGCGGAGAATGACACCACGAGCCTCAATACATTGGAGGAGAGATTTAAGATTAATCGCCTCACCATAGCCAATATTTTTGATGCATTGGAAAAGGCTGAACTACTGATCAAAATTCCTGCATACGGATCTAACATGACGATTGCCAAAAAAGCGAATAAATACCTTTTCATGTCTCCGGCAATCCGAATGTCGTTTTTCTATTTTACAGGGCAGGAAAGTACCTATCTCACAAGACAGGGTAAGTTGCTTGAGGATTCAATTGGAGCACATTTATACCGAGAGTTTATTATAAAAGGACAGGGAGCTATACGTTATGACAGCGAGCAGGGTGGTGCAGATTTCGTTTTGCAAATATTGAATACCAAACAAATTATCATTGAAGTTGGCATGGGCAATAAAGATAAAAAACAAATCATGAATAGTATGAAAAAAATCAACTCTGACTATAATTTGATATTCTCCAGTTCCGGACTCCAAATTGACAAGGACTCCAAAACAGTCTCTGTCCCTTTGTCATATTATTTTTTGATGTAGCTATGTCCCAATACTACAAGCCTCACCGCACCCGGAACCTCTACGACCCAAAATCGTCGGAGCCTTTTCGAATCTCACGCAGTAAAATTGACCTGTTTATAAAATGTCCGCGCTGCTTCTACCTCGACCGCCGCTTGGGGATTGGGCAGCCGCCGGGGTATCCGTTTTCGCTCAATTCGGCGGTGGATACGCTGCTCAAGAAAGAGTTTGATATGCATAGGGCGAAGGGGACGGCGCATCCGCTGATGGAGGCGTATGGGCTGGATGCCGTGCCCCTTAGGGATGAGAGGATGGATGAGTGGCGGGATTCGCTGCGGAGAGGGGTGACCTATGCCTTCCCCGGGACGAATCTTGTGCTGACGGGTGGAGTGGATGATGTGTGGGTCACGCCCAAGGGCGAGCTGATTATTGTGGACTACAAGGCGACCTCCAAAGAGGCCGAGGTGACGCTGGATGCGGAGTGGCAGGACGGGTATAAGCGGCAGATGGAAATCTATCAATGGCTGTTTAGGAAAAACGGCTTCACGGTTTCGCCCACCGGCTACTTTGTGTACTGCAATGGCGACACGGACCGGGCGGCGTTTGACGGGAAACTGGAATTCTCAATTAAGCTCATCCCGTATACCGGCGATGACGGGTGGATAGAGGGAACGGTGAAGGCTTTATATAAATGCCTGAAGGGCAAAAAAATTCCGGCGGCGTGGGCGGAGTGCGACTTCTGCGCGTACAGGGAGGCGGCGAAGGGGGTGGAGGGGTAAATTACTCTTCAACTCCAATTTTCCAAACACCTTTTTCCAAGAAAGCCTCGATTGTCTGCCTGTTTGCTTTATTTATGAGATTTGAATGTGAGAGTTTATTGGCTTTTGCGTAGTCACGCAAAGTAATGATTCTTTTGCCTTCCAAGTACGCCAGCCTTTTGTGATAACTGTTGGTGAGTGCTTTCCCAACGATTCCTTCCATGATTGTGCTCACAACTTTTTTGTCGAATTCTTGAAATGCGTCGTAGTACTTTCTTCGATCAATAAATTTGATGTTGATTGGAACGAAGCCTTCCCGTATCAGCAAAAAATTATTGATTACGCGGCCGATGCGACCGTTCCCGTCAACAAAGGGGTGAGTGTGCTCAAAGACAAGATGCAATTTTGCTATACGTTTTATGATATTTTCGTGACTTGTCGCGTTGTATTCAACAAGCATATTTCCAAGTCGCTCAACAACTTCTTTTGGGGCTGGAGCGATGTGGCTTCCGACACGGACATACTCGTCATTATTACGAAATCTTCCCGCAATATCATCTCGAATGTTCGCAATGAGCATGCCGTGAAGTGATAAAATTACAGGGAGTGTTAATTCTTGTTCCTTAGCTTTCTTATTGATATAGGACACCACGCGAGCAAGGTTCTTTGCCTCGAAAAGTTCTCGCTCGGTAATGAATCTATCCAAATCAATTTGGAGGAGTATTTTCTCCGTTTCTTCAAGAGTGAGCGTGCTGTTCTCAATGGCATTCGAATTGTAGACTTGCTCGGCAACTTCAGCCTCAGCAATCAGGTCAATCAAAGATTCCTTGCCCAAAGCTGCTTTATAGTATCTCTCACGAAGAGTACTTATCTTACCAAGCGTTTTAGTCATACCTCATTATTGTATATATTTTCACGGTTTAAGTCAATGTGATCGTGAAAAACTATGCAAAATGTGCAGATTTTCACGGTTTTAGTGGGTTCAATTAAGTCTTTACAAGAGTTATTGAAAGGTTTTAGATGAAGCCATCTTAATGAAGCCTTCGTTATGAAAAAAATATTTTTTGTTTTTTCCGTTTTCAGCCTATTGCTGGTTTCGTGTGGAGAAAAAAATGATGTGGATCCTGAAGCGGAAGTGCTTGAGATTGATACTGAAACAGAAGTCGCCGATGAAACGGATACACTCGAAGAAGAGGCTTTTTTACCCTATATTGAAACCGAGAACATTCGATACATAGAACCTGTGCAGCTTTCCAGCGCAGACCTTATTCGAGGGATGGGAGACTACGAAGAATTTTATAAAGAAGAGATCAATACGTCTTCTTACCTTGAAAGCCAGTATTCGGAGGAAGAAGTTGATGTTTATATTCAAAGCGCGATGAATCTCATTGAGCTTTGGGAAACCGGTGTTTTTAAAAAGGGAGAATATGTGGATCAAAGTTTGGTAAGCGCACAAATCGCTCTATCGGAAGGTCCAGGCGCACGCTATATCTATCGTTTTGCTTTAGACAAAAATACCAATACCATGACCCTTCTGAAGCCGTATTCTCATCAGGATGAAGATTTGAGCAAAGCTCAGTACTTACATGGCATGCATATCCCGGTAAGCACTATTGACGAAACAATTTACTTGGAAGACTTTGAAGTGCCTGAAGAACTTGATCTTTATGAAAATACAAAAGTGAAAACACCTCGAGAACCGCGTGGTTTGCTCCTTACGAACAGCAACTTCGCTGCCGAGGATGAGTACTTTTTACCTGAGGGGCTTAGTTATAATTTTGTAAAATATTATGAGCGCGGTGGATGCATTCAAGCCTTTACGGCAGATGGAGTTATATATTCTTATACTGTTTTCCCTGCAGAGTTTGAAGATCCTGAAGAGTCGGATCTCTTCACTGAAAGAAAAGAGGTGGAGTTTATTGATTTAAATGGAGTTTCCACTCTTCAAGAATATTCGATCAGTTCGGAAAGTAGGTGCGGATTTTCCTTTGCGATGTGCTTAAGTATGGTTGAAGCTACTGAAGAAGAGGAAAGTAAACTGGTGAAAATAGGAACTTTTGGAACTTATGAAGCCTGGAGCTTAAATGAAATTGATGAAAATACAGAAGTGGCGGCGGAATATGATGCTTTCACTGAAAAGACAAAAATGTATTATCAAAATTATTTAATGAAGAGAGAGTATGATGAGACTCTTCAGGAGGAACCTCTGGTGAGTCTACAAGGATTTATTCAAAGCAATGATTTCTTTTTTATCAAACTTGATAATGATAAGTACCTACCCGTTAAAACTCCCGACCTCGAATCTTCCGCCGAGTGTGGAAAACCCGTCATCTATCTTTACCCTGAAAAAAATTCCCTGGTTAATGTACAGGTTGGTATAGATCAATTTACCGAGACCATACCGACGTATGGGCTCTTTGGATGGATGGTTTACGCCAGACCGAATGGCCTACTCACCAATTTACTGGATCAGAAGCAGTACCCTTATTTGTTCTGGGAAGGTTACTCCGAGAAAAACATTCCTTTGGTCGATTCATGGACTTTGGAAATCGATCGCATTGAGGCTGAGCTTCCCAAGGTACTGCAAGGTCTTGGACTCAATGAGAAAGAAACGGCTGATTTTCTGGAATTTTGGATCCCAAAAATTCTTGAAGAAGACTCGCCTTACATTGAATTCTCTTTTGTCCCGCAAGACATGATGGACCAAGTGGCGCCTCTTAAGATCAGTCCCAAGCCGGACACGGTAATCAGAGTCTTTATGGTCTACAGGCCGACTTCCGAACCGGGTTCGTCGGCACCTCATTATACTGCAAGAGAACGAAAAGGATTTACTGTAATCGAATGGGGCGGCGCATTGCGTTAATTTTACTTTTTGCTTTTTTCCTAAGCTGTACGACTGAAAATGAAGCGGCTTCGAATGATTTTTCGTCGTGTCAAAATGCCGAAATCTTTTTGATGCCCCATCACTTGTTGGTGGAGGACCTTATTAAGGAAATGTACACCGTGATCCCTGAAGCTAAGCATTTCATTGTCATCAGCCCTGATCATTTCAACCAGGGTACTAAAAATATTTCCGAAGCCAAGGAAACGGAACATGGATATACGATTCATCGTAATTTAATAGAAGAAAATTTCGGTGATGTCGATGTGGAAGGAATTATGATTAAAACTTCGGCAAACACGGATGAACTCAAGGCTCTTGCAGAGCGATTGAGCACGGAAGAAGCCGTTTTTATTTTTAGCATTGATTTTTCGCATTATTTGCCGGGGCAAGTCGCTTATGTCCACGATCTTTTAGCCGTTGATATCATTGAAGCTCGATCTATTGACGAGGCGAAAAAGATAGAAGCCGATAGTCCCGCTTCCATTGAAGTGCTTTTACGACTTGCAAAACTGAAAAGTTTAAACATAGAAGTTTTAAGAAATACCAATCCTTCTTTGGATGCGAACGTGGAAACTTTCGAAAATACCACTCACCTCTTTGCCTGTTCTTCAGATGTGACGGCTCGAGAAAGGCAGCTAAAGACCTCCATGTTTTTCGTGCATCCGAGAGAATGGTATCTTGGTAAAACAAGGGAAGATCGGTATTTATTCGGGTATGATGAAACGTATTTTGATCAAGAGCTGGCAAAGGATACGGCTGTGATTACGTCCTACAACGGGGAGAAGGAGTTTATTGAATTCGATTACTTCACTCCGTAGCTTCCTCGTGTTAAAGTAGCGTCGAGCTTCTTTCACGCATGAACATTTACTATCTTGCGCTTGGCATTCTTCTGCTCGCGGGTCTCACGACTCTCGTGCTGGTCTTTATTCGCTATGAAGCCAATCGTCAGCGATGCCTGAGTATGACGTTTTTGAAAATTCGCATCCCAAAAAAAGAATCGAAGGAAGATAAAGAGCAGGATACGGATGCGCTGGGGGCGCAAAGAGATTTTAAAGAAGTGCTGGGAGTGATGAAGCAGTGTTTCGAGGCCTTGTCGGCATTGGAGGATCATACGTGGCGGCGTTATTTCCTGGGGCAACCCTTTTTCAGTTGCGAGTACGCCATCCAAAATAATTTGATTGATTTTTATGTTGTGGTGCCGCTGAAGTACATCAGCATTGTGGAGAAGCAGATCACGGCGTTTTATCCCGACTGTTATATTGAAGAGGAGCCGGATTACAATCTGTTCCAAGAGGGCTCGAAGACGGCCTACACCTATTTTGTGCCGGAGAAATCCTACGCCTACCCCATTCGAACCTATACGCGCATGACGGCGGATCCGCTCAACAACATCAGCAATGTTTTGTCGAAGCTCGAACCTTATGAAAGTGCGGCCATTCAAATCATGCTGAGGCCCAAGCACAACGGCTGGCAGAAAAAGGGGCGGCACGTGGCCAAAGAAATTTTGGAGAATAAGCATCATTCGCTTTTGGGAAGCTTGAATCCGCTGGTTTGGGTGGGTGAGCTTTTGGATATTTTGTTCCGAGGAGAAGCTTCCAAAGAAGCGCACGAGGCCGGACGAACCACGCCCATGATCGATGAGCAGGTGAAAGCCATTGAAGAAAAGAACACGCAAGTGGGTTTCCAAAGTGTCATTCGTTTGGTGGCGGTTTCCAATACGCATGAAAAAGCGGACGCCCTGCTCCACAGCATGCAGAGTGCGTTTGCGCAATACGGCACCACGGACAACAACACT
>Ga0209541_10011589_pt1 | contig 13777 bp, 16 predicted proteins | sample RifCSPlowO2_01_FD_184027 | JGI IMG/M metagenome (GOLD analysis project Ga0209541, IMG submission 184027) | Groundwater microbial communities from Rifle, Colorado - Rifle CSP2_plank lowO2_0.1 (SPAdes) (version 2) | ecosystem: Environmental > Aquatic > Deep subsurface > Groundwater | place...
ATAAAATACTTAGGGAAAAAGATTTGCCGATAAAATATGTCGGGTTATCGCATTGTTTCCGCAAAGAAGCCGGCGCTTACGGAAAAGAATCGCGCGGGCTGTATCGCGTGCACCAGTTTACTAAGGTAGAAATGTTTATATTTTCCGCGCCGGAGCAGTCAACCGAGTTGCATGAAGAAATGAAAATAACAGAAAAAGAAATATACAGCGAATTAGGAATTCCTTTCAGGGTGATGGATATTTGCTCCGGCGATTTAGGCGCGCCGGCCTACCGCAAATACGATTTGGAGGCCTGGATGCCCTTTAAAAACAGTTGGGGTGAGATTACCAGTTGTTCTAACTGCACTGATTACCAGGCGCGGAGTTTAAATATAAAATATAAGACCAGCTCCGGAAAAAGCGAGTTCGTCCATACTTTAAACGGCACTGCCGTTACTTCCAGCCGCGTGCCGCTCGCAATTTTAGAAAATTTTCAACAAGCAGATGGCAGCATTGCCATTCCCCCAGTTTTGCATAAATATTTACCGGCCAAAATGAAAGCCATCATTAAAAAATAGCTCTTATGTCTTTTGCCCGGAGGTATTCCACTATCAGAATTTATTCGCCGCGTAAATACGTCAACCCTTTTTTTCAAAGAAGAAGATCGAGAGTCCGCCGCCTGTCTTTAAAAATTAAGTTAATAATTTTGGGTTGCGGCTGCCTGATAGTTGCCGTTGGTTGGGCGCTGTTGTTCAACCGGTATTTTATGGTTGATAACGTTATTATCAATGGCAGCCAAAAAATAGCGGAGGGTAAAATTTACGATATTATCGCCAAGCAACTGTCGGCGCGGCGTTTGTTTATTTTTAGCCAACAAAACATATTTGCTTTCAGCAAACGCCAGGCGAAGCGGGAAATTTTAAATAATTTTTTTGTCGCCGATTTAACAATCAAAAAAGAACTGCCCCGCACGATTGCCGTCAGCTTTAACGAAAGCGCGCCGGTAGCGGTTTGGGCGGAAGGGGAGCGGTATTATTATATTGATTCTAACATGATAATATTGTCTCCGGTGGAGAGCTTGGAGCTTAGCGCCGACAATCTCATTATTTTAAAAAACGCTTTAGCCGAATCGCAGATTAAATCCGAAGGCACGACCAAAAAGGTAGCGGTAGGGGAGAGATATTTGGACATTTGCTTAAATTTAAGGCAAAAGTTGGCTGAAAAACAAATAGCCATTGATAATATTTGTGAGGTCAATAAAGCGGAAGCTAAAGTGCAGATTAAAGTCAGCGCTGGCGGGCCGAAAATATATTTCAGCGCTGACGATACCCTAGACAAACAATTTGAAAAATTGGCGGTATTATTGGCAGGAAAAATTTCTCCTGACGCTTTATCTAAATTAGAGTATATTGATTTGCGTTTCGGCGATAAAGTATATTATAAATAGAAAAATATTTCACGGGTTTATATACGCCAGTATTTAAAAATTTTTGAACGGTGGTATAATAGAGCAGGGGAGTACTCCCCCATTGCTAAAGTTTTAAGTTTAAAGGCATTACCCTACGGGTCAATTTTTAAATTTTAATCGATACTATTATGACGGGCAAAGGAATGGAAAAATTTTTTAAATTCGTATTCAGCTTCGGCATCATCTTGGCGATTTTTTTTATCATCGGAGTTTTTTTATTAATTTTAAAAATAATCTTATTATTCGCGCCGGAGCTGCATATTATGGGAATGACGATAGTATAAGGTGATTGTGGATAAAATAGCTTGTTTTATCTATTTTATTTGATATAATAATAAGTGAGTATAATATACCTTACACTCAGTTTTATGGCTTTACAACATATTGATGATTTTTTATTAAACTTACAGGTTAATAATTATTCAGGGGAAACAATTTATAACTATGAAAGGGATTTGACTGTGTTTGATAATTTTTTAGATGAATCAAAAATTAATTTTGATAAATTAACAAAGCAAGACATACTGCAATTTAAAGCTTATTTAACTTCCGTTGATAGAAAAACTTTAGCTAAAAAGGAAAGAGGAAAAAAATTAAGCGCTTACTCCTTAAATAGGATATTATCATCTATACGATCATACTTTAAATATTTAATTGAAATGGATTATAGCGCTCCCTTGCCCCCAGATGCTATTAAAATGACCAAAACTATCAAGAAGAAAGCGCAAGTTGCCGAGTTAGAACAGTTGACAAAATTAATTGAATCTCCAACTAATTTTGAAAAAAACAAAAAAGTTGCTTTGCGTAACCGCGCAATTTTAGAAGTTTTGTTTGCTACTGGCATGAGGATTTCGGAATTAACTCATTTAAAGTTAGAGCAAATTGATAAACAAGGCAGAATCTTTATTCTCGGCAAAGGAAAAAAAGAGCGATTTGCCTATCTTACTCCCCGCGCCTTGAAGTATCTACAAGAGTATCTACAAGATAGAAACGATGTTTCCCCTTTTGTATTTATCCCCTATCGAGGATTAAATGCCGGTAATAAAAAAGAAAAAAAAATATCAACTAATTATATACAAGAAAGAATAAAAAAATATCGGGAAATACTTGACATTAATGTCCCTACCTCTGCTCATTCCCTGCGGCATGGCTTTGCTACTTATTTAGCCGAATCAGGCGCCAATCCCGTTGCTATCCAAGTTTTATTAGGACACGAGTCCTTAAATACCACTACTAAATATGTTCACACCTCTGATCGTTATGCGCAAAGAACTCATAAAAAATTCCATCCTTTAAAGTAAATTATGGGTAATTGGAATATAATTGAAAAAAATATAAATAAGGAAATAAACTTTTTAAGCACTTCCCTACTTTTATCCCCCTATCATCAAAACGATGCTATAAAATGCAACGATTGTCTTTTTAGGGGAATCGGCATACTTATTGTTGCTGGAAAAGTTAAAGTTAGAAAAATTATTTTTAAAAATGGCGACATCTGGGATGCAAATAAATATCAAAAAAATGTAGGAAATGAAAAACCGCATGGCGCGGCTTGGCATTACACGAATATGAAAATAATTGAAGACTATTTTAAGAGAAATAATTTTAAATAAAAAATTACAGCAGGATATTCAAAATTATATAACTAAGTTAAAAATTGAAAATGATGAATATTTATTTTTTGCAACTAGCCGAAATAATGTCTTGCCATTAAATAATGGCTTAAACAAAACTAAACATATTACTACTAGGTCGATAGAGGATATATTTAATAGGTATAAAAGTATTATAAATTATGATTTATCAATAAATGATTTAAGAAATTCGTATAAACTTATTCTCAAAAACAAATCATTTAATATTAAAATAGATAAAATTCATTCACATAATATAATTACCACCATTGACCATTTTTTAAGCCTAAATTTGGCTCAAAAAGTACCTAAATTCGCGTGCCGACTTGGATAAAGCTCTGTTTGTATCTTACAGCAAAAATAGCGCGCAAAATGGCGATAAACGGCTTACAGTGCGTTCCATTGAAAATATCGTTAAAAAGTACATAAAAATAGCCGGCTTACCGATAATGATGTCGCCTCATTCCCTGCGCCACTCTTACGCTACTGATTTATTAGCTAATGGCGTTGACCTGCGTTTAGTCCAGGAATTTTTAGGACATCGCAACATCGTTACCACGCAAATTTACACGCATGTAACTAATAAACAACTGGCGGATGTTCATAAAAAGTTTCACGGAGGAAATAGGATGAAAAAATAAAAAGGCCCAGTCGCGATACAGATTGCGGCTGGGCCGAAAGATGAAATTTTATATTTCACAACCTTGCCCAAATCTTACTTCCGGATTCTCTAAAAGAATCTCACGAAGAGTCTGTTCCGGAAACACTTGCGTAAGCCTATCCAGTCGATGAATTTTAAACAACTCTTCCAAAGTCATCATATTTCCTCTTTTCCATTTTCTGGATCTCTCGTAATTAGGGTTGTATTGAAATCCAGAATATCGGAATTTATTTTCCTTGTTATAATGTCGTACAAAATTTGTCGACATTAGCGCTTGTTTTTTTTATCTAATTTTTAATAATCTAAAGTACTCTCCCACTACCCTGTCCCCTTTCATAACCTCAATATTTTTATTAACCTGCCTATAAAAACGCGGGTAATGTTTGCGGATAATTAAACGCCCCCTGTATTTTTGATAATACGGTGGCTTTTGAATATGGGCGATTTCGTGCGCCAGCACGCGCAAGATACTGGAAATTTTTTTCGGTTCGCGTTTTTTCGGAGTATACAAATCCAGCGTGATTGTTTTTGTTTTTAAGTTAATGCGGCCTACCGCGTAACTTTTTTTCGTGTTAATCTCCCCTACCCTGCGCATCGGGCGGAAATGCAACCCTTCAACTTTAAGGATTTTGCAAATATGCGGAAATAAATTTTTGATAATTTCTTCTTGCGTTCGCATAATAAAAAAATAATGCCCCTCTCCTTGATAAGGAGAGGGGTTAGGGGTGAGGTCAAGGCATATACCCCAACGGATTCACCGGAATCCCGTTTAAGCGCACTTCAAGGTGTAAATGCGGACCGGTCGTTAAATAACCCGCTCCGGGAGTGCCGGGCATGCCGCCGGTAGCGCCAATAACTTGGCCTTGGGCGACGAATTCGTCTGGTTTAACGTTGATGTGCGAAACATGGCCATAAACCGTTGAGAGACCGTCGCCGTGGACAATCATAATATAGCTGTAGCCATAGCCGCCGTCTTTCGCTTTGGCGACATAGCCGGAAGCGGCGGCACGAATTGGCGTTCCCTGCCCCGCGCGAATGTCAATCGCCGGATGTTCAAAAATTCGCCGAAAAGGATACTCCGGATCGTGAAAATAGGCGGTGATGGTATTTTGCGGCACCGGCCAAATAAATCCGCTGTCATTGAATTTTAAGCCGCTGATGCCCTGCTGTTCCGCAAGTTTTCGGCGGATTTGCCGTTCGGCTTCAATAATCGCCGCGTTTGCCCGTTCTTGTTCGGCTTCCGCGGCGGCAAGTATTTTTTGGTATTCTTTTTCTGATTGCCTGGTCTCGTCTAGAATATATTCCTTGTTAACCTTCTGGTCGTTAATCTCTCCTTTCTTTTCCTCCAGATTCTTCTTTAAATTTTCTAAATCTTTCTTTTTGTTGTCTAAGCCGGAGTTTTGTTTTTCTAAATCCGCTTTAACCGCTTTTACCTTTATCAGCGTTTCTTCCAAACTGGCGTTTAAATTTTTAATGTATTCAACTTGATCGAGAAATTCCGATAATGACTTGTGCGCTAAAATTATTTCCAGTTGGCTTTTATCGTCATTTTGGGCGATCAGGCGCAAAACCGACGCCAAGTAATCTTTTTTGCGCTGGATGTCGCTTTCCGTATCTTTAATCTCTAAAGTTACTTTCTTTATCTCTAAAGCGGTTTTATCAATATCCAGCTGGGCCGATTTAATCTCAATTTCCGTTTTAGCAATGCCGCTGTCCAAAATTGATATCTGATTTTTTAAGCTCGCCTGTTCGGTTTGTTTTTCCTGAATTTTTTTCCTTAACTCCGCTTCCCGTTGCTGGTAGCCCTCTAATTCCTGCTGTTTAGCGTTAATTTGCGCTTGCAAGTCGGCTATTTCCCGATTGGCGTCGCTGTTGGTTTGGCCAAAAGCCGATGTTGGCTGTAAAAAAGCCGCTATCAAGAGCAAACAAACTATTTTTTTTATTTTTAAAGTAAACATGACGTAAATTAAAAAATAAAAGCTTCTATATTATAGCATGAATTATTTATTTACCACTACTCCGTTAGGAGTATCTTTTATTTCATAGCCCAGTTGCTCTATCTTCTCTCTGATTTTATCCGCTTCGGCAAAATCCCCCACGTCCCTAAATTTTTGGCGGTTATCTATCAACGCCTGTATTTTTTTAGGAACAGCGGTTTTGTCTAATTTTACCTTCGTTAACTCTAACCCTAAAACGCTGTCAAAATCAAAAACCGTGGCTAAAGTTTCATCCGCCGTTAATTTATCATCCTTTAGCGTTTCCCAAAGTACCGCCAGCGCTTGCGGGATATTATTGTCGTCTTCAATCGCCGCGATAAATTGGCCGCGGTAATGCTCGTTGATGCCCGTTGCTTCAATTTTTTCCGCCGATAATTTTACCGTTTCTTTTAATTCCCTAATTTTATTTTGCATTTTTTTTAAACTAGCGGCGGCGGCGGCTAACGCCTCCCAACTGAAATTTTGTTTGGAGCGATAATGCGCGCTTAAAAAGAAATAGCGCAAAGCGAGCGGTTCGTATTTTTTTGCTTTTACTTCGGCTAAAGAGTAAGCGGTGCCGGCGGACTTTGCCATTTTAACGTCATTAGCGAGCAAATGTTCGTTATGCAGCCAATAATTGACGAATTTAACGCCGTTAGCCGCTTCCGACTGGGCGATTTCGTTCGTATGATGGACCGGGGCGTGCTCAATCCCGCCCATGTGGATATCTACGGTATCGCCTAAATATTTTTTCGCCATGGCCGAGCATTCAATGTGCCAGCCGGGAAAGCCTTTTCCCCAAGGAGACTCCCAGGTTTGCATCGCGTTTTTATGCTTGCCGGTTTTAAAAAACCACAGAGCAAAGTCGGCTGGATTTTTTTTATCCGGGTCGCTGGCTTCGCCCTTCCCGGCCTCGGCAATATTTTTAGCTAAATTTTGACCGGATAATTTCGTGTAGTCCTTAGCTTTCAGAACAGTAAAATAAATCGCCAAATCCGTTTGGTAGGCATAGCCCTTATCCAGCAATATTCGGATCATGCCGATTATTTCTTTGATGTTGTCCGTAGCCCGCGGCTTGACGTCTGCCGGCCGAGTGTTCAAGGCCGTAACATCCCGCTCAAATATTTTTAAATATTTATCCGCTATTTGTTGAGGGGTTTTGCCTTCGCGTTTCGCGCCTTTTTCCAGCTTATCTTCGCCTTCGTCTTCATCGCTCGTCAAATGCCCGACATCGGTATAGTTGCGCGCTAATTTTACTTTATAGCCCAAATATTCAAGCGTGCGCACGATTAAATCATTCATTACCACTCCGCGCATGTTGCCGATATGCTGCGTCCAATATACCGTCGGTCCGCAATGGTAAAAAGTTACCTCATCTTCCGAGATGGGTTTAAATACTTCTTTTTTTCGGGTTAGAGTGTTATAAAATTTAAGCATAAATTTCCTGCCAATTACTAATCGCCTACCAATATACTAATAAGCAAAAAGATACCGCTGGCATTCGTAATTAGTACATTGGCAAATGATTTGTAATCAGAAGGTTATTGTAGAATTGCTTTTATTCTCCTTACTCCGGCTGACGAGCTTTCTTCTTTAGTAATTTTAAACTTGCCGGCAAGTTCGCCGGTATGGCTAACATGCGGGCCGCCGCAAATCTCCTTGCTGAAAACTTGTCCCGTACCTGATGCGGGGTCACCAACAAAATAAACTTTAACTTGCTCGCCGTATTTATGTTCAAATACGCCGGTGGCGCCGATTTCTTTCGCTTTGGCAACTGGCATTTCTTCCCAATGCACCGGCAAATCTGCTTTAATCTGCTCGTTGACGATTTCTTCAATTTGTTTAATCTGTTCGGGTGTAATTTTTTCCGGATGCGACACGTCAAAACGCAGGCGCTCGGGCGTGATGTTGCTTCCTTTTTGCTGGATATGCGGCCCTAAAACGCGCCGCAGGGCCTCCAGCATCAAATGCGCGGCCGTGTGCAGCCGTTTGGTTTCTTCGCTTGCGTCAGCGAGTCCGCCTTTGAACATGCCGGCGGAAGCTGTTTTGGATAGTTCAGCATGCTTTTCCATTTCCTCTTCAAATTCAGTTACTTTCACTTCATAACCTTGTTCTTGGGCAAGTTCTTGCGTCAACTCCAGCGGGAAACCATAAGTGGAAAATAAAATAAACGCTTCACTGCCGGAAATTTGCCTGTCTTGGGAAAACTTGGCAAACATCTTTTCTCCTTTTTCCAAAGTTTGTCTAAATTTTTCCTCCTCTTTGTTTAATTCATCAAAAATAAATTTTTTATTTTCTTCAACTTCCGGATAAACTTCCTGATAAATTTTAATTATTGATTTTGTCAATTCAGATGTGAAGTTTTGCGTAATGTCCAATTGTTTCCCGTAACGCACGGCGCGCCGAATCAGGCGGCGTAGCACATAGCCCGCGCCGGTATTTGACGGCGCCACTCCCCTGTCATCGCCTAAAATCATCGTAGCGGCTTTAATATGATCGGCGATAATGCGCATCGGTTTTTCGTTCCCTTCATACTCCTTGCCTGAAAGCTTTTTAATTTGCTCAATAATCGGCCAGAATAGTTCCGTGCGATAGTTGTCGTCAAAACCGTTGATAACGGCGAGGGTGCGCTCCAGACCCATGCCGGTGTCAACATTTTTTTGGGCTAAAGGTTTAAATCGCCCGTCTTTAGTTTTGTCATACTGCATAAATACGTCATTCCAGCTTTCCACCCATCCCGAGCTCTCGGGATTATCTTTCGGGTCAAATTTTGCCGGCGCTTTTTCTTTTCCGACCCAGTAAAACATTTCCGTATCCGGGCCGCAAGGGCCGGTTTGTCCAGCCGGTCCCCACCAGTTGTCATTTTTGTCTAATTCGGCGATGCGTGCGGCCGGAATACCAAGTTCAAGCCATATTCTTTTTGCCTCTTCGTCTTTTGGTGAATCGCCGTCGCCTTTAAAAATTGAGATGGCAATTTTATTTTTGTCTAAATTCAACCATTCAGGCGAAGTTAAAAATTCCCAGCTCATTTTTATCGCCTCTTCTTTAAAGTAGTCGCCTAAAGACCAATTACCAAGCATCTCAAAAAAAGTATGGTGCGTCGCGTCCCCTACTTCGTCAATATCGCCGGTGCGCACGCATTTTTGCGCGCTGGTTAAACGATTCCCGGCCGGATGCTTCTCACCCATTAAATACGGCACCAGCGGATGCATGCCTGCGGTGGTAAATAATACCGTCGGGTCATTTTCCGGAATTAAAGAGGCGCTCGGAATTTCCGAGTGTCCTTTGGCTTTAAAAAAGTCTAAATATTTTTGGCGCAGTTCATTGGCAGTCATAATGTCTTTATTATAGTAAAAAAATCGTACTTCCACAAGCGTTAATTTTTAAACCCTTGACAAATTATTAAAAGTAGTTTATAGTGTTATGTTCGTTCATTACAATCTTTTTTAAGCAACCGGAGGGTAAAATCATGATAGATGTAATCTATACTTGGTTGGTAGTAATTATTGCAATATCAGTTGTCGTCTTTGTAGTTTTGCCAGTGAGTATTGCTTGTCTGCAATATCACAATGCCGCTCGTCTGCAACGGCAACGCGATGAGGAGATTATACCAAAAGCTTTAGTTAATGGTCTTGGGTCGAAAGGAGGAAGAAGTAGGCCGTGCTATTTAAGTAATAAGTAAACGGCAAGTTGACAACTCTTTATTTTTTCTGTATCCTACAAAGTAGCTTTATTAGCTCTTTGTAAAAAATAATTTACTTTCCGTTTAAGGAAAGTTTTGGAATAGATAGTTGTTTTACCATCCTTTTTTTAAGGTGAAAAATTATGAATACAACACCAAAAGAAGAGCTGCTTACTCTGGTTTCTTTAGCTCATTATCAGAGAATAGCTCTGAAAAAATTGGGTGATGATAAGTATAAGTATCCAGAGGTAGAATGGATACTTCATCTACCAAAAACAATCATCGCCTATAATTAGGAGGTACTAAATGTATTCGTTACCGAGATGCGCGATTGAAGCAAGAAAGTTTTGCCCTCCCCTTAAAAAAAGGAGGTGGGGGCGAATGTTGTTATCATTGCTTTTATTTATTCCGAAAACAGCCCTTTTGATTTTTTCATTAGTAATGCCATATTTCTTTAAGAAGAAAAAAAGGCGCTACTACTACGCGGAATGACAGATAGACAAAAACTCGGGCGATGACTGGAAAATCATCGCCTTTTTTATTTCTCTAAATTCTCTAGGATAAATTCAACTAATTCTTGCTTGCTAATTTGCCCCTTTTTGCGCGCGAATTCCCGGCCTTCTTTGTCTAAAAAAATAAAAACTGGGATTTCGTCGCTGACTTCCCATTGCTTAGCCATGTCGGAATTTTCGTCAATGTCAAAATACTCGGTTTTTAGTTCCGACATTTCCGCTTCCATCTCTTCCCAAATTGGTTTCATGATAATACAACCCGGGCACCAAACGGCGCCAAACTTAAGAACTCTCATAATTTAGAAATTAAACGCCCCCTGCCCCCCATTCGCGTCATTTTTGATAGTCGGCATTATTGGTTGGCTGGGAGAAATCGCCGGAATCAATAAAGAATCTTCTTTAAGCAAAGTTAAGCCGTTTTGTTTCTCAAAAACTTTTAGCGTATAGCGGCAGTCAACATTGGCGCGGTGGGCGGTTTCATTCATCGGAATGCCGTAGTGGGCGCAGGCGGCGGCTAAGTTATAGCGCACGCTTTTGTTTTCCAGCCGCAACACGCGCTCGTGAAAATCGGCTTTACTTTCGTACACGTACGTTTTTTCGCCCAAAAGTCGGGCGCGGAATTCGCCGGCGGTATCGTAAAAATTTTTTTTCAGCGGGAAAGAATAACCGAGTTCGCGGGCAAAGCGCTGCAAAAACAAATTATCAAACCCTAAAATATTATGTCCAATAATTATAGTATTATTGTCAAAACCATCCCGCCCAATGCCTAAAACAGCAAACGCTTTCTCCAGCGCTTCGGCAAGCCCGATGCCTTGTGCCGCTAACATAGCGTCAGTGATGTTGGTAATGCGCTTTGTATCTTCAGACAGCGGCTGTTTAGTTTTAACAAAAATGTCATGCTCTTCCACTTGGCCGTTATCGTCAACCTTAATGATGCCAATTTCAATCGGCTGTTCTTTTGTATAATCAAGCCCGGTAGTTTCTAAATCGTAGACGATGTATTGCATAGAAATTTTTTTGTCATTAATTTTTGCGATAACACAACGGGATTGCTTCGTCGCCCCGAGCAACTCGAGACTCCTCGCAATGACAGAAATTATTTGTATGTTTATTTTAGCTTATGATTAAGCTTGAGTCAAAATAAAAAGGAGTCCTTGTTAGACAATTGCTTAAGACTCCTTGTTTTACTTAACCATTCAAGCGAGACGCATCACCTTTGGCAATGCATTTTTTGAAATAACGCTTGCGCGATAAGCAGGTCGTATTCGGTATTAACCCCAAGCGCCTCTCGGGGATCCGCGAGTTCAAGTTCCCAAATATACCTATTTTTGCTAACGGCAATTTTGACTAAGTCCGGTAGCCATATTTCGGACGGAAAACCGTCTTTTTTGTCATGCGGCTCAAGAAATATGACGTTTTGCATTAACCAGTTTATATCCAATACCCATGCCGACGGATTAGTTCGCCGGCAACGAGACCAAAGTTGGACGTCCTCCGGCGTCATCTGTTGCGGCTCTTTTACGCCGATGATTTGTCCTTTGGCATCCCGCAAAATACGACCAAACTTACTAGCGGTTTCGCCGCCGTTAAGATTGGAAATATTTATAGAAAACATGCTAATCGTCGCGCCGTGGCGGCGATGCCCGTCAATTAACAGCGCCAAACTTTCCGGCCGCCAAAGAGGCATATCTCCATACAGAATCAGAATAGTATTAAATTGCTCACTAGGATACTCCTGCCGCAATGCTTCCACAGATAATCTGGCCGCGTCTGCCGTACCTCGACGCTCTGGCTGATGGGCATAAGTAACGCTTGGGAAACTTTTGTCAATTATTCCTTGCAAACTGTCCCCATAAACATGGTTAATGACTACTGCTAACCGGCTGATATCAATCCTTTGGTCAAGCAAGTGCACTATCGCTTCAATGATGGTACAGCCATTATTTAGCGGCTCTAATAATTTTGATTTGCCGGGAGTTATGGTACCGTGTCCGGCAGCCAAAATCGCTCCGCACAACCCGTTTCTGGCCATGATAATTTTCCTTTCGTCCGAATTATTTTTAAAAAGGACATGTGAGTCTATATTAAACTCGCATGTCCCCTCTAAACTTTTTTCCAAATAAATTCAAAGAGCATTTTTTGGGTGGCAAAAATATTTTTATCTTCAATGATGACGCCGATTTGATTTTTATTAATATTGACGGAAATCATCGCGACTTTATTTTCATAAATTAAAGTATAAGTCGGGGACCCCTGTTCTTTATTGAGCCATTTGCGCTCGTCTAACCCTTTGGTTTCTCCGCCCGGACCGATAGAAATCGTCTGTACTCGCACGCCGGCTTTGATTCTGTCTAGCGTGAAGTTACGATAAGCGGAATAAAGATAAGGCCTAATGGTGGAGGAAGAAAACACGTAGTAATGCTTACTCCCCTGCCGGCAGGAAGAAATAACGTCTTTTAAAATCGTTTTGACGCCGCGCTCGCTTTCGTAGTATTTAACTACCGGTTTGGTTGCGGCCTTGTCATACAAAGACCGCAGTTCCGGCAAAATGGCGTCAATTTCGCTTTTAGTTTTTTCTAAAGCTTGCTGTTTTTGCTCTAAGGCGTCATGTAAAGTTACCGGGTCTTCAGCAATAAAATATTGGTGTTTGTCTTTATGGTAGTAAGAAATTAAACCTAACTCTTGCAAAGACTTTAAAATGTCGTAGGTGGTGCCGCGATTGATGCCGGCTCGCTCCCCTATTTTTCTTACCGGCGCCGGGCCCAACTGCAAACAGGTTAAATAAATAGCAATTTCTTTTTCGCTCAAGCCTATTTTTTTTAGTATGGTTTCTATCATAAGGCCTCTCTTATCCACAAGTATATCGCGAATAGAAATCTCTGTCAATTTTTTTTCTGCAAAAAATTGTTGATAATTAAAATATTACTAAAATTAAAGAAAATATCGTCTTATCTTTGTCAAAGTTTATATAAAAAAATAAAAAACATTGACTTAGAGAGTGAAAAATTATATAGTTAATCCAACCTGATCGGTCTCTTCATCTATCGGTAGGGCACAATCGTTCCCCGTCTGCCGAAATGCCGCCATCGTCTAGTGGTTAGGACGCCAGGTTCTCATCCTGGTAACCGGGGTTCAATTCCCCGTGGCGGTACTAAAATCAAAAAATATGTCTAATTTTATTATCAACGGCGGTAAAAAACTGCACGGTTCCATAAAAACCAATTCGGCTAAAAATTCAGCCGTAGCGATACTTTGCGCCACCGCTATGATCAAGGGGACGACAACGCTCGTGGACGTGCCAGCCATTGAAGAGGTTAAACGGATAATGGAAATTTTAAACGGCGTTAATATCAAAGTTAACTGGAGCGGCAAAAACAAGCTGACGGTGGAAAATAGCGGCAAAATTAACTTAACCAATTTAAATAAAAAAGCTTGCGAAAATACCCGCTCTTCGTTTATGCTGGTAGGCGCCCTTGCCCGACAGTTCAACAAATTCAATTTCTATAAACCAGGGGGGTGTAAAATCGGCGCGCGAACGGTTCAGCCGCATATTTTGGGTTTCCAGCATTTAGGAGTTAATGTCAAAGAGCGGCCAAGCTACTTTACTATCTTTAGTTCGCGGGCGCACGCCGCTTCTTTTACGATGTACGAAATGAGCGACATGGGAACGGAAAATTTGATTTTAGCCGCTTGTCTTCTGCCCGGAAAAACTACGATTAAGTTTGCGGCTTCAAATTACATGGTGCAGGATTTGTGTTACTTTTTAAACCGCGCCGGCGCTGACATCAAAGGAATAGGCACCAATACTTTACAAATTCAGGGAGTAAAACAATTAAAGCCGGTAAAAAATTATCCCCTAATGCCA
>Ga0209541_10011599_pt1 | contig 13769 bp, 13 predicted proteins | sample RifCSPlowO2_01_FD_184027 | JGI IMG/M metagenome (GOLD analysis project Ga0209541, IMG submission 184027) | Groundwater microbial communities from Rifle, Colorado - Rifle CSP2_plank lowO2_0.1 (SPAdes) (version 2) | ecosystem: Environmental > Aquatic > Deep subsurface > Groundwater | place...
CCCTGCCGCTAACGCTTCCGGGGAAAGCAGTAGTACCAGGACTAATCAGCGAATCATTTTTACTGTTCTCAGGTGTAATTACGATACTCTTCGCTTTTTCAACAATACTTGGGTCAGTAACTACAGTGACAGAATCATTTGTATAATAGTAAAGATATTTTTGAGCTATGCGCAACCTTATCGCTTCAAACTCAGGAATCTTACCCCTTGAAATGAATGCATCAATCTCAGAATCGAGACAGTTAGCCAGGTGCTCCTTTGTCCAAGAATTATGGTCTTCTTTAGTCATATCAGCCGCTAAGCTAGATAATGTATCTCGAAGCTTTGTTTGAGTCCTTTTAAGTTGATCAATACGGTCAGTTCTTAATAGGGCATACTCCTTAACGACCAATCCTTGAACGTACAGCTCGGGTTTTAACACCCCTTTAAGCCAATCAGCAGACGTCTGACTAGCATCAATTGACTTCTCAATATCTTCAATCTCGGCAGTTGCAGATTTGGTTGTTAGTTGATCTAGCTCCTCGGTAACTTTTTTGACAGTTAACAAAGGTTCGACAAAGGAATATTCATTCACATGGGCGTAGGCATTAACGATGTCGCCAATCTTCTCTTTTGTTTCTGATGATGGCAAGTTGGCAAGCTTTAATTTGCAGATGGCCAGTCGTAGCTTTTGGTAGTCATGATGGGCCTTAGGTGTGGCAACAATATCAAGTATTCTTGTAGCTTCTTCAGGGTAGTTTTTATCAACAACTTCTTTAAACTTGGGGTAGATGATGGCGTCAACAGCCACGCCAGTATATAAAAACGGGGCAAGATTTGTTAGAAACTGCCTGTACTTAGTAAGTACAGTAGCATAGTTACTTGGATCTCGCTCCATTAGCTCGCAGACTCCCTCGGCAATTGTTTTAAGTTTTTCGTAGTCATTAAGATGCTGGGCAAGCTGGGACTCGCTGGACACATTATCCATGCAAATTTTCATAATGTTTTTAGAGCCACTAGCCTCAAGATAATAAGCTCTGGTCGTACCTTCTAGCGGCAACGTAACAACTTCAACTGGAGCTACGGCGTTGGAAGTAAATCTAACTATTTCGTCACGCTGTAGTGTAGCCGGGCGGGCTATAGTCTTTATGCAATGCGAAAAGAACTCAGGTAATTCAGACCCCTCCTTATCAATGTGCGTGGTAATTGGCCGCGACTGAACTATATAAAGTTTATTGGCCTCAAAAGTGAACTCAATGTCTTGAGGCTTGCCATAATATTTTTCAATTCGCTTACCTTGTTTTAATAACTCTCTAAGTTGTTGATTGGTTAGTATAGCCCCAGGTTTATCAATGGCAACTTCTTGGTTCTTACCGTTTAAATAAGTCAGTTTTTTGGATTGCCGGTGTTCAGAATGACTAACCACATCACCGGTTCCGTTATTTAATACCCAGCTTTCTGGTGTGACTGTCCCTTGCACTAACATTTCTCCGAGTCCATACACGGCTTCAACGACAGACTCATTACCATTACTGTTCGTAGGATTAGCTGTGAACATAACGCCTGACATATCACTATTGACCATTGCTTGAATCACAACTGCTACAGCTTGTTCTGCTTTGGGTATGTTGTGGTCTTTTGCGTAACTCTGGGCTCGCTTGGATTGCATGGATCGCCAACAGTACTCAATAGCATTTATTAGACCTGATCGGCTAACATTTAACACTGTGTCCAACTGGCCAGCCCAAGAAGCACTACCGGAATCTTCAGCAACAGCCGAGGAGCGAACCGCTACTCGCTGGGCACCAAGTCTATCGAAGTGTTTCAGAATATCTTCTTTTAGCTCATGTAAATTATTGGCTCTGTAGGTACTAGTCGTTATAACGTAGCCGTCGGGAACAACTATTCCCGCTTGTAGCATTTCGCCAAGAGACGCAGCTTTACCCCCAACAAGCTTAATCTTGCTATAACTAGATTGATTTAAAGGCAAAATGTATTGGTTGTTTTCGGAGAGGTCCCTACTCATACCCTAACTCTAACAAAAATCATTTCGTGTTCCTGGTCGGTAGGATTATGGATTTTGTGCTTGATGTTGGCAGGATATACAAACACGTCGCCCGGTGCATATTCATAGACTCCGTCTTCGTCGTGTACCTCACCGTGGCCTTTAATAACTACCATTATTTCTTCTGTGTCTCTATGGTTATGCCAATCAAAAGTCTTACCAGCTGGCAGATAGCCATGTGTCATCATTTCAAAGTAGGTGCTTTTCAAATGATCAGGTGAAGCATAGACCCTACGCGCCCCGCTTCCACCATGCGCTTCTTCTTTTTGCATTGAATTAGCTGAGCGTTTGATGATCTTCATACTAATTAACTTTATTGGTCGGTTTATCTGCCAGGTAATTTTTGATATTATCAACGTAAATTCGCTTCTTAAGCGCACTAGCTTCACGGGTTAGGTAGGCGATAGCTGGATAAACCCTGCAGGTGTTGAACGATTTTAATACTTCGAGCTGTTCTTTGGTCATCTCATCACTATGGTCGAGCATAAAGACAATTTCCTGTTTTTCCAATCGCTTAACCAATGCAGCAAAATCCACCAACTCCATTGGACTAGGATTGATTAAAATAGCGTCGGTTTTTAACTTAGCAATCCGGTCTGCATTAATAATGCCCTCGGTTTCAGAGTTCAGCGCAAGGTTCAGAGTAATAATGTCTGATTCTGCAAGTAAGTCATCCAGTTCCTGATATTTAATACTTTTTGCCTCGGCGTCTGGCTTACGCGTGCGTGACCAATATGTAACTTCACAGCCAAAAGCCTGTGCAAGCTCTGCTGTACGCCTTCCAATATTGCCAAGCCCAATAACACCGAACTTCTTACCTTTGATTTCCATGCCTGGATGATCATCATCCTCGTAGACGCCATTATGTGCTAGGCTGAGCGCTCGACTGACGCCACGACACCACTCAATTAGAATGCCAAAGGTAAACTCAGCCACTCCTTCGGTTGCATAGTCAGCTATGTTTGTAACAGTAATGCCTTTAGTGGTTGCGTAGGCCGTATCAATGCCACCGTAACCAGTGCCAAGCATGCCAATATATTTAAGGTTTGGCAGTTTGTCTATCAAGTCTTTAGGAACTTTAGCGCCTAACTTAACAAGCAAACCATCGGCATCAGCATTATCACTTAGCTCAGCTTCACTTGCTACTAGTACACGCCTTTCTACTAGGTCATCTAGCTCTTTCCAATAGTTGTCTTCTAACTCACTTCCACCAAAACCTAAACACACCAGTTTCTTTAATTTCATGCCTTCATTATAGCTTACAGAAGAATATCTTCACCATCTTTACCCTTGATAGTCCACTTGTTTTTCTCAATTTCAGCTTTAGAAAGCTTCTTCGTTTTTAGTTTCTTGGTTTTTATAACCAACTGCTTTAGGTCTTCTTCCTGTTCGTAAGCTCTAATTCGACCATTCAAATACCCCAGACGATAGTGAATGCCATCACTCATAAGTCGCCAGTTGGTATCTGCCAGCGCCTTTTCAATTGTCTTCTTGAGTGTTTTTTCGCTATCGTAGTCACCTCGATCAGATTTACTATCTAGGCAGTTAAAACCAATGATTACATCCCTACCTACTTCTGGCTTATCTAAGTGAAATTCGGTGTAGCCAGCTTTTTCTAATGCGAGGGCTAGTAGTGGTGTAAGCTCAGCAATCTTCGGTTTCTTTAACTCCCTAATGGCGTCGTAAATGTGTTTGTTGTCTTCCTTTTCCTTGAACTTCTTGCCTAGTTCAGCCATCCCAATAAGACCTTGCCGAATCTCAAAAAGCTTCTCACGGTACGCTTTATCCCAAAGGCAAAAATAGGCGCGGTCTTTATCGTAGTCAGGGTCTGGCTGCTCCTTTTTGTCTTTGTCGCGAAGATCTAACTTGTCTTTGTAGCTGTGCTTACACGATGGACAAGTGTAGGTGAAAGTTATTGCCGTCTTGGATTTTATAGTCTTATGGGTCATCGCGGCCTTACATTTAGGGCAAAGCGTTGGCTTAGGTTTCCAAGCGGTACCGTCTTCCCAAAATGCGCTGGTTTTGTCGCAGCGCGGGCAATGAAGCATAAACAACACTTCTTCAGGATCGTCGTACTTACTGTTTTCTTTACGGTGCATCAGAGATTTATCAGTAATCCGTAGCCCTTGTTTGCCACAATGGTGACAGTACGGTTCTTCAGCCAGCCGGGCGGTAGCGATTTGATTATCCTTGGCTTCATCGCCATCCATCCACTCCTTAATGCGCTGTTCGCGGTTCTCGTATCGATCAAGCAACCCATCACCAACGGTCTGCATATAAAACAAGTTCAGCAGTAGCGCATTGCCAGGTCGGTCAATCTTGTCATCTTTGGAGAGTTTCTTCTCAAATTTGCCGAAGAAATCGTCGTAATAGACCATACCTCGCCGGGCATCTTCTACGGTATGGCGATCATAAAGGTCTTCGTAATACTGGCGTTCTTGGAGATGTATATACACATTTTATAATAACTCAACTTGAGGCCGGGGCGTCCAGGTAGCTACTTAGACATCAGAGATCTTATATATGCCTTCATGCGACCAAATAGTCCTTTCTTGTGATGATGGACAACTTGCTGCTCTGGGACTGTCGCAATATTTTCGGTGTTCTGGTCTGCCCAGACAATAAGACCATCCTTAATCCAGTAGTGTGACCGACAGCTAAAGCTCCAGTTGCCTATAGACGGGTACAACGACACTACCTTGCCATTGAAACTTAGCGCCCAGTCACTTGGTGAAAATGGCGTGATGACTTTCTCCCCACAACCGCAGGTGCACTTGTGCACGGCTGTAGCATATTTCATTGAGACATATAAGGTGTCGTCCTCAAGTCTATCCGGCACAAATTCGACAAATTTATGGCTAATAGTCTTCATTTAGCAGTTGCCCATTATCAATGTTATAGATTGTGTGATGCTCTTTGCCCAGATCATGGTAATACCCAAAGTGCTTTTTCCACTTGATTACAGCTAGCGCGGCGTTCAAAGCGTTCACCTCAGCAATCTGAACATTTTTTGAGTAATCATTACTGTCGTCGCTGGCGTAAGATACCCTGTTCTGTATATGCTGGTGGCTTTCGCTAGTCGCATAGGTTGATCGGACAGTCCCACGTATTTTGCCGTCTACAACTTGCATGCCTATACCAGTGTCAACAAGCGGGATACCTTTGGCTAGCAGCCCTTCGATTATGGCCTGCTTTGCCGGCTCACTGTCTATGCAGATGAATACGAAGTCAAGCTCAGATAGCTCGTTCATATTGTCTGCCGATATTGGGTAGGGATGCTCTACAACTTTTCTATGCAGTGCCGAATAATGCTTGGCGTGGTAGGAGACCTTCTTCTCACGCGCTCTTAAAGCTTCAAGTTCTGCAGCTCCGGGAGCACGATATGCGTTATGGGTTAAGAAATCGTCCCCGTCAAACAAGTGAATCTCGGCTACGGGAGTTTTGGCTACAAAATCCAGAACGTATGAACCTGTGCCGCCAACACCAATAATCCCCACTCGTTTACCCGCAAGCTTATCAGCCTGTGGTACTATTTCTGCTCGTGAACTATTTGTATCAGGATAGTTAAATACGGTAGTGGTGTCGGCCGGCTCAACTCTTCTAACGGTGCGACGAGCTGTTACGTCACCGTCAATTGCTTCTGCACAGTGACTTAATATGTCGGCATAGCTTTTGACTTTGGCGTAGTAATCAGGGTAGCCGTCAGGTGGCTTGTGCGAGAAGCTATGGTTGCTAACGATGTTAGCAACCAGTGTTGTGTCACGACTTGAAGCCACAAGGTTTTCTAGCCGGTTGCCTTCATGGTCATATGGGTATTCTCCGGTAAAGTGCATGACATGGTCGCTAGGCTTTGCTGTTAAGTCATCACCTTGTAGGTCAAGCGGAGTGACAAGAGTGCCGTACTTTACTTCTATACTTTGCGTCACGTATGGAACATTATGAACAAGTAGGTGTGTGCCGGCCACAATCTCTAGTTCATAGCCTTCATCCCATAGGCGCTTGAGGTCGGGGCTATGATTTATCAGTCTTTGTGACATTGAAGATCATTCCGTTTTTCACGAAGACTTTTCGGCCCCTAACGAGCGAGCCTTCGCGGTTTTCTTTTGGGCCTTTTGAGTAAGTGACGGTATAGATGACATTGGGTCCATCCACCACATCGCCAAAGGCTAGTTTGACTACTTGCTTATAGGAGATATCGTCATCGTCCCATGATTTTTCTTGAGCGTTGACGATTAGCTTGTATGATTTTTTCTTTGAGTCTTCCATGATTAATCCCTCCATGGTATTAGTTGACTGTACTACTAATTATGATGCCTAGAATAGCTATAGTCAACAATACGGACGTACAAAAAGGTTTGCAGTTCAGGAATGCTTGTGTCACAAACAATATTTTGGTACTATATGGTCATATGGATTCCATGCGGAATATCTATGAGTCGGCTGGAAAGGTTATAAAACTCAAGCGAAAAGCTTTTGGAGATAAAGGCGGCATGAAGCAAGAAGTGCTTGCTCGTGCTGCCGGTTTAACACGCACATCTATAAGCAACATTGAGATTGGTCGCCAAAAAATTTTACTTGATACATTTTGCCGTATAGCAATTGCGCTTGATCTCACACCTGTTCAGCTAATGGATGAAGTAATGGCTGAGGGCATGTCCCAGCCATTGCCTGCTCCAGAAACCACCAACCGAGTTAAACTATACCTTTATAAAGAAGTAATCAATAAAAAGGGGGCAACCAATGCACACAAAAAGCAACATTAGAAACATAGTGAAAGACATCCTAAGCGAACACGGTATAACAAAAGCACCAGTTGCCGTGGAGGATATTGTTAAAAAATATGGCGCAGAGGTTCAATACAGGCCTTTTAAAGAAAGTGTGTCTGGCTTTTCATACAGCGAAGACGGCAAAAAAATAATAGGAATTAATGTCACAGAGTCCTCTATGAGGCAGAGGTTTACCTTGGCACACGAATTAGGCCATCTGAAGCTTGGTAGTGGTGGCTTGCATTACGATCAGGGTTCACCTATTAACTTCCGCGACAAGGTTTCGGCAACAGGTATTAGGAAGAAAGAAGTTGATGCAAACTTTTTTGCAGCGGAGTTATTGATGCCTAAAGATATGTTGATTGCTGATTTACAAGCAATACAAGAAAAGACTCAGGATTCAGAAACAGTCGCCGAGCAGTTAGCTGAGAAATATAATGTTAGCTTCTTTGCTATGAACGTTCGTCTTGCTTCCCTCGGTCTTGTTTCTATATAATTTCCATTGACAAACACAAGCATTACCAGATAGCATTATAGTAGTCATAGGTGGCCGCGCACCAAGTTATCCTGTAATAAGGATCGGAATAGCCGAGCACACTTGTTATTAATTAACTAGTGTCGTTCGGTGTTTTTTATTTGAAACAACCGTCGGCGGAAAGGTTTCAAATGAAAACCATACTAAATATTCAGCAAGTTCATATATCAAAACTAAAAGCTGCGAAATATAATCCACGTAAGTGGAGTGAGCAGGCGACAAAACAACTAACCGACAGTATTAAGCGCTTTGGACTGATTGATCCGGCCATTGTTAATTCGGCGCCTGGACGGGAAAACATAGTCATTGGGGGTCACTTCCGTTTAAAGGTTGCTAAAAACCTTGGGTACAAGGAAATACCGGTGGTCTATGTGGATATTCCTGATGAGGCCAAGGAGCGAGAGCTGAATCTAAGACTTAACAAAAACCTTGGGGATTGGGACTATGAGCTGTTAGCCGAGTTTGACCAGGCATTATTAGACGATGTCGGCTTTAGTAGCGAAGAGCTGGACGATATATTCGCTATAGGCCTGGACGAGCCAGAACAGTTTGACCTAAACAAGGAGCTTCAAAAACTAAACATCCAAGAGGTTACGGTGCAGAAAGGTGATATATACCAGCTAGGTGACAGCCGGCTAATGTGCGGTGATTCAACTATTGAAGCTGAGATGTTAAAACTCATGGACGGCCAGAAAGCAGATATATGCGTAACTGACCCTCCCTACCTCCTAGACTACCTAAAAGGCGGTAAACGCCGGGGTAATGCCACTGAAGGTTTTGGCGCTAAAAAGAACCGCCGCTATCTGGAAACGGATGTACTACCCGACGACTTCACGGAACTATGGATGGCTAACATAGCCAAAGTAGCCAAACCAGACTTCAGTATTATCTGCTACGAAAACTGGAAGAACCTTAGAACTGTTTGGACCGAGATGGAAAAGTACTGGAAGGTTAAAAACATGCTGGTCTGGCATTTACCTAACCGCAACCAGGGCTTTGCCGCCAAGTACAAGTTTTTCTCCAAACACGACATAGCGATGGTTGGAGCCAGCGGCAATGTTCCCTATAACCTAGCAGAAGAAGCCGAAGGGCTTCAGGAAACTTACGAGACAGCTTTGTATGCTATTGCCGGCAAGCCCCAGTGGGAGGGCTACCAAAAAGGTAAACGGGTCCAGCCAACAGACTTCATTGAGTTTAATGCAGCCGATGAGAAAAGCAGCGGCCAAGGGATTATCTTTGGCGTAAAGCCGCTGGAGATACTCCTGCCCTACATTAAAGTCCTTACTAAGCGTGGTGATTTAGTCGTTGAGCCGTTCTGCGGTAGTGGCTCTACTCTGATTGCCGCCACTAAGCTAGAGAGGCGCTGCTACATCATGGAAAAGTCACCTGTCTATGCCGAAGTGGCCATGGATCGTTGGGAAAAACTGACCGGGAAAAGGCGGAAAAAGCTTTATGGCCAAAAAGCAGGAACGAGATAAAGCCCGGATACTAGAATATCTTAGCCAAAAGCCAGTTAAGGAGCTGGCTGCTAAAAAGGTTGGCGTGTCTCATGCTACTCTCTACCGATGGCTAAAAGAAGACCACGAATTTGCTGAGGCCGTAGATGAAACTTTAGACGAAGGACGTGGCGTTATGAGCGACTTTGCAGAGTCCCAACTTTTTAAGGCCATTCAAAATGGCGACCTGAATGCCATCAGATATTATCTAAACAATAATAATCCTAGATACGGTGCCTATGCACAACATACTCACTCAGATAAACCGCCCAATGAGTTTAAGAACGTAGCAGTGGTCCCTTTCCCCCGAAAAGGTTATCAGAATAAGGACAAAAACTAGGCTTGACCACCTCTTGGCGGTATAATTCCACTTGTTGAGATTCCAAGTTTGCAGAACGCAAATCTTGTTTGCGTATGATTATGCCAAAAAATGGGCAGCTACGCGAAAAGAGTAGGCATAATCTGCTTGCTTGGGATCTCAACATCCAGCGTGGCTGTCCTTTTATTATGCAGCCAGGCTTAATCAATAAAATAAGGAGGATGCCATGGCGGCAAAACAGTGGAAAGAAATGACCCGCAAAGAAAAAGTACGCAGGGTCGTAGGGATAGTTAGTATAACAACCATAATGCTGGTGATACTCAGCCTAGTGTTTGGAGGGGGCAGTAAGCCCAAAGAACAGCCAGAAACAAAAGCTGCTAAGTTTAGCGCGGGCTTACAGCCCGGCGACACATCAATGCAAGTAGTAAATCCGGCCAGCTTAAGAGTATTCTTGCGAGTAGAAAATACCGGTGATGCAGAGGGTAAACCAGAATGTACTATCCTGGCTAATGACTCTTCGGGTACCTATCACGGATCAAGTACTCTCAATAAAACCTCTCCAGTTAAACCAGGCGAAAAATGGGATTTTGCAACCGTACTTACCATAACCAAAGAAGGTGCTCAGTACGTAAATAATGTGAAGGTTGAGTGCAAAGAAATATAGATAAATTAGACTAGACTTCCACCACCGTTGCGGTATCCTTCCTACGCTATGGATACACCAGCACCAGAACTCAAATACTGCCTGTATGCCCGTAAGTCATCCGAAAGTGATGAGCGGCAGATAATGTCCATAGATTCCCAGCTTAATGAAATGAAGCTTATAGCTGAAAGGGAGAGGTTAAATGTTGTAAAGGTATTGGAAGAAAGCCACTCTGCTAAAGAATCTGGTAAACGTCCGGTATTTAACGAACTGCTAAGTGGCTTTAGGAACGATGAATACAATGCTTGCCTAACCTGGGCGCCGGATCGTATGAGCAGGAATGCTGGCGACCTCGGATCGCTAGTTGACCTGATGGATAGCGGCAAGTTAAAGCAAATCCGAACCTACTCTCAAACCTTCACCAATAACCCTAATGAGAAGTTCTTACTGATGATCCTCTGCTCCCAGGCCAAGCTTGAGAACGATAACCGAGGCATAAATATCCTAAGAGGTATTAAATCCAAGTGTGAGATGGGCTGGCGACCGGGCGTAGCGCCGCTAGGCTACATGAACCGGCACTTTAACGGAGTTAAAGACATAATTCCCGATCCTGAACGGGCGCCAATAATCACTAAGATATATCGTAAAGCCGGTTATGATGGTTGGAGTGGGAGGCGAATAAAAAGATGGCTAGACGAAACAGGTTTTACTAACCGTTCTGGCAAACCCATTGCGTTAAGCCAGGTATTTCTAATACTAACCAACCCATTCTATTATGGAGAGTTTGAGTATCCAGCCGGTAGATGGTTTAAGGGCTCGCATGAACCACTTATCTCTAAAGAACTGTTTGAGCTGGTCCAACAGTTTCGCGGAGCATTCAAAGGAAAGTGGGGATCTAAACAGTTTGCCTACCGCGGATTACTGCGATGCGGCCACTGCGACGGCGAAGTCACAGCTGAAGAAAAATTTAAGAAGCTGAAAAGTGGTGAATTGAACCGGCATGTGTACTACCGTTGTACCAAGAAAATCGATCTAAAATGTCCAGAGAAGTATGTTAACGAACCACAACTTGAGGCCTTGCTTGAAGACTTTATTGCTAAAAACGTGGATCAAATTAAAGTGACTGACTCACTGAGAGCTAATGTGGAACGGCACTATGTAGTGGCCGAATCGTTAGCCGACTATTACAAAGTGACGATGGAACTTGCTCATCCCTTGGTTGAGTACGTGCGATATGTTTTTACTAAAGGTAGTTTTGAAGAAAAAAATAGTCTAACAAAAGGCATAGTTGAACGAATCACTATAAAAAATGGCAATCTAAGTTTTTCAAACTGATAATTCCCATCATAATAGGGTTATGATCTATGACGAATTAGTTTGGTTTACCCCAGCCTACATGATTCACTGTGGGATTGAGTCCAAGAAACACTTCAAAGAGCAAGAAGTAAAGCTCTCCTCGGATATGCATAAAGCGATTGAAGAGTCCTTTGCCGTATCTGTAATGGCACTTGGGGTAAACCAATTGCTTACAATGCAACTTAGGGTACAGCTCGTAGACCCTAAAGAGAGAAGTCCCGACCTGAGAGTCATGTATGAGGTGCCTATGCCCGAAAGTGATAAATTCGAGCACAAGATGGAGTCTTGGGATATTGAAGTTGTAACTCTAGAGGGACACAGCAGTGAACAGCCTGATGATTTCATCAAGAAAACAAAATTTAAAGCTTCTAAATCTTACGATGCTAAAACTGCGATCTTATGCTATATAAACAAAGATGTTAGGAATGGTAAACTTTGGCGTGATGTTAGCACCGGGCTTCAATCATTATCTGCACCGAACGACATCTTTCTTCTAGGTAAGGCATATCCAAATAAACCGATATATCAAATAGCCAGAGTTAATCCTGGCTTTGATTCAGTGTTGGAGTTTAATGTCATGGAAGAAGCCAAGAAAAAATACGATAAACCCGGCGGCACTCTATTCACCCAAATACTGGGACGAAAGACCCAACGCAAACAGAGGAGCGGAATTAACCCCTTCTTAGAAGACTAGGCACCGGTCTAGGAACCCGGTCAGGTTCCATAGTGTCCAGCCCCTATATAGGGAATTGGTCTATTCTGGAACCATTCTAAGAAGTTAATTAGCAGATTCTGTCTATTCGAACGGTTCGACCCAAAGTCACGAGCATAGGGATGAGACTCGAACCAAGTAACAGGGGCGGGATTCCAGGAAGACAAACAAAAAGACCGGTCATAGGAACCGGTCTACCTCTGTTAGGTGCATGATCTGGTAGCGGGGGCAGGACTCGAACCAACACACAGAATATTACCGTCAGAGATGTGACTCAGCTCATCCTAGCATAGTATTGACCCCTGTCAAAATGAGTTATAAGTACTGCTGAGCTTGTAATTTGCTAACTAGCGATAGCCTTCAGCCTGCTTATCAAACATTTCTTTGTATAGACCGTCAGTATGTTCCATCAACTGCGCATGTGAACCTTGCTCAATGATCTTACCACTTAGCATCACGAAAATGGTCTTAGCCCGCCGGACTGTACTAAAGCGGTGAGAGATGATGATAGTGGTTTTATCTTTACTCTGCGTTTCTAGAGTCTTGAAAATCTCATATTCACTTTTGGCGTCCACTGCTGCCGTTGGCTCGTCCAGAACCAATATGCCTGCGCTACGAAATAGAGCGCGTGCAAGTGCAATACGTTGCCATTGCCCCCCAGAGGGCTCAATACCGTCCTTAAAGCCGACCTCTAAAGTCTGGTCGTATTGTTTCGGGTATCTTTTAATGAACGGTTCGGCATTGGCTATCTGTGCGGCCTTGTAGACACCCTCAGTATCATCAAAGTGTTCAACTCGTCCAAGGGCAATATTATCCCGAACTGAAAATGGATAGTCATTAAAGTTTTGGAATAGTACTCCTATATGATTATAGTAGCTAGTCAAATCAAGCTCACGTATGTTGGTTCCGTCTACCATAATTCGGCCTTCATCAGGGTCGTAAAAGCGGAGTAGTAGTTTTATGATGGTGGTTTTGCCTGCGCCGTTCTCACCAACAAAAGCTACTTTCTCACCAGCTGTGATGGTAAAGCTAGCGTTCCGTACGGCCCAGGCTTTACTGCCCGGATATCTGAACGATACATCTTCAAAAGCGATAGTCGGTATGGTATTTTGATCGACCTGCGTGGGGTTTTCTGGCTGTGGCAGGGATGGTTTTAGATCAAATAACCAGTACAAATCTTTCATATATTCGTTATTGTCATAAATGAAATTCAATGAGCCAGTAATTAAGCTGAGTGAACTGCCAAATTGTAAGATGATGCCGCTGTAGAAGCTGTAATTGGCTAAGCTGAGGCTATGGTTTAAAACCCGACGGATAAGCCACAAGGTAATTCCGGCCGAAACAAGTACTTCAGTGGTCAAACCAGCGAACATTTGTCCTTGAGCCTCGCGTAGATATTTAAGTTGGCGTTTGTAAAAGTCACCATGTAAGTTTTTGAGCAAATTGATCAAATGGTCACGAGTGCCAAATATTTTAGTCTCTTGGAGTTTATTTTTGTCTTGTAAGTAGAAACTGGTTCGCCACGCAAGTTGCGGCTTGTCACCTTTTTCACCCCATAGGTTCCACTTTAGTTTACTAAAACGTTTTTCGGCAAAGAAGCCTGGTAGTAGAGAAGCGCCCATTACAAGGATCAGCCACGGCGCAAAGGTAAATACAATAATCAGTGTTGAAATTAATCTAACAACCGAATGCAGGCACTGCAGTATATAGTTAGCAAAGTTTTGTGGTGTGTACTGATACTCTTGCTGTACTTTTTGCAGCTTTTTCTCAAAGTCGTGGTCGTGATGTTGCTCCATGTCGAGTCCTGAAGTAGCTCGATTAAAATCCACCGTTATGCGGATATACCATTTGATCCAGGCTTTACGCTCGATAAATGAAATCCAGCGCCAGGCGAAACG
>Ga0209541_10011600_pt1 | contig 13769 bp, 12 predicted proteins | sample RifCSPlowO2_01_FD_184027 | JGI IMG/M metagenome (GOLD analysis project Ga0209541, IMG submission 184027) | Groundwater microbial communities from Rifle, Colorado - Rifle CSP2_plank lowO2_0.1 (SPAdes) (version 2) | ecosystem: Environmental > Aquatic > Deep subsurface > Groundwater | place...
CTTATTCTAATCTAACTTTTCATGTTTAAAAACACTTTTTTTATCAGGGAAATTGTTTGATCATCCGGCGTGAATGCTTACTTTTCTAATCGTGCCGTTTTGAGCGCTGGTTTAGCAAGCGTAGCCCGGGTGAAGCGAAGCGAAATGCGGGAATATTTATTCACCTTATTATTCCCCGTATTCCGCTTCGCTCCATGCGGGCTACGGCTACTTCAATCAAAGTGATACGCAAAGGTTAGATGATACATCTGAACCGTGTAATGATTCACTAAAGTATGTACGACGGTGTTTGCATCTTTTAAATCTAAATTCACATTGCCGGTCATTAACACGTGATAGCTAAAAGAAACAGTGAGTTGTGTGTCGGCATGATAATCGATGCCAATGATACCTTGCGCAGAGGGCGTAATTTGTTTTCCCTTGAGGCTATAATTAGAGTTTGTTTTAACGCTTTCTTCGACTTGTGTGGCGCCGACACCCATGCCGACATAGGGCACAAGCGTGTCAAAATATTGTCGTAGTTCGTATAGGCCAGTGATCATCGTTGTAAAGAATGCGACGCCGCCACCTAAGCCGGTTGGGCTTATGCCATTAATGGAAAATCGGTCTGCATCTGTTTCTATGTAAAGGGCAGAAATTTCTGCGCGCCAGTTAGGATTGAAATAATAGCCCAATGCTAAACCACCATTAATTGGGAAATTTTCGCTGTGTTTATAAACATAGTTTCCAGCGTTATCGCGTTTAGCAACTCTTGAGATGGCGCTCGTGCCTAATATAAGGCTGAGATACTTTGAATAATAAGTTGGCGGGGTGTTTGTGATAGCCATTGTGTTAAGACTGAAGCAGATCAAGGTGGTTGCGATCAGTGTGCGAACTATCCGTGTCATGTTTTTTCCTTAGGATAAAAGATCGTAACTATTCAGCACAAACAAGGAACGTCCATATTTTGGTGCTTTTGGGCGAAAAATCTCTTCAAAATGCTCATGTACTATCGTGTACACTCCGCTTTCTCATCGATTTTTCACCCAAAATCATCCAAAATCTGAACGTTCTCCGTGTTTTAGGTTTTGCGGTGAATAGTTACAAAAGATCATTATAAGGAGGTGCTAGATGATTTACAATATTGTATGAGCTGCTTTCTGTAATCGATCGTGAATCGCTGTCCAATCAGGCGAATTTGGCACATCTTCAATGATAATATAATCATAACGTAATGCATCGGCGGCATGCATCTGATGATAAAGCGTTTGTGCGTATGCCGTTGCGTGCTCGGGCATTTGAATCCAATGGCAATGGTCGGTGTTTTTGGGCTGTGGTTGTTGTGCGAATACGACGCATGTCTTATGACGAATGATGTCGAGGAGTTTCTCAGACGTCACAAGAATGGTAGGCGTTTTTGGCGCATAATGTGAGGCTAGCATGCCGGGTGTGCGAGAAGCGGATGCCTTGTGTACTAGTTGAATATCTTGCTTTAAGACAGTTCTAATTTGTTCTGCTGTAATCATGCCGGGTCGTAAAATTTGCGGCTTATTTGAACTTAAATCAATAATCGTTGATTCAATGCCAACGCTGCAAGCGCCACCATCAACGATAGGAAGTTTATCGCCAAAGGTTGTATGAACATGTTGGGCGGTGGTGGGGCTGATGGTGCCAAATCGATTGGCCGAAGGCGCCGCTAAACCACCCTTAAATTTTTTCAGAATTTTTTGTGTGATAGGATGAATGGGTGAGCGTAGTGCGATGGTGTCTTGTCCGCCCGTTACAGTTGAATCAATTTGCGATGCTTTTTTTAGCACGATTGTTAATGGCCCTGGCCAAAAAATGTTGGTGAGTTGATAAGCGGTATTCGGAATATGGGCAGCCCAATATTTAATTTGATCGGCGTTCGCAATATGTACGATCAAGGGATGATTTTTGGGTCGTTTTTTGAGCTCAAAAATTTTCAGCACGGCATTAGGATTACTCGCATCTGCGGCGAGTCCATAGACGGTTTCAGTGGGAATGGCGACCACGTCACCGGATTTAAGAAGTTGTACAGCTTCATCGATGTTTATGGAGAAATTTGCTATGGTGTTCATCTTGTTTTTTTCAATGGCGTTAAAGAACCATATATTATATGGTAGTATGGAAGAGAAAGTAAGAAATTTAGGTGGGTATATGGTTTCGAGAATTTTATCAGGTATGCGCACGACGGGTGAATTGCACTTGGGGCATTATCATGGTGTTCTGAAGAATTGGCTAGAATTACAGCAACAATATGACTGTTTCTTCTTTGCCGCAGACTGGCATGCGCTGACGACGGATTACGAGGATCCCTATAATATTCCTCAATATACTTTTGATATGATCGTTGACTGGCTGGCGGTGGGGATCGATCCAAAGCGCGCCAATATCTTTATTCAGTCGCGAGTGCCTCTGCATGCCGAATTGCATGTGCTGCTTTCTATGATCACACCACTGGGCTGGTTGGAGCGTGTGCCGACGTATAAAGATCAGCAACAGCAGCTGAAAGATAAGGATTTATCGACCTATGGTTTTTTAGGTTATCCGGTATTACAGGCTGCTGATATTTTGATGTATAAAGCCAGCAAGGTGCCTGTAGGCGCCGATCAGGTGCCGCATGTTGAGTTGGTGCGTGAGATTGCCAGACGCTTTAATTATCTTTATGGTCGCGCTGATCGGACGCAGAAACGTTCGCCAGAAGAGTATATTCATATCATTTTGCCAGAACCCGAGGTTATGTTGACGAAATGTCCGATCTTTCCCGGTCTGGATGGTCGAAAAATGTCCAAAACATATCATAATACGATTGGATTGCGTGAGGATCCTAAATCAGTTGAGCAAAAATTACTCACAATGCCGACTGATCCCGCTCGAGTTAAGCGCACGGATCCGGGTGATCCTGAAAAATGCCCGGTTTGGCCATTGCATAAAGTTTATTCAGATGATAGCGTTAAAGAGTGGGTACAAAAAGGTTGCCGCAGCGCCGGAATTGGTTGCATAGAATGTAAACGAGTCTTGATTGACAAGGTATTGGAGGAACAAGCGCCGATTTGTGAACGCGCTTTAGAATTTGAACAAAACCCCGCCTTCGTGCATAGTATTATAGAGAAGGGGTGTGAAGCAGCCCAATCGGTTGCTAAACAGACAATGGCTGAGGTGCGTGAAGCCATGGGTATTCTACAAACAGGACATGTAAAGTGACTGAAGAAGCGATTGATACACAAGAGATGATCATTGATCAGGACGCCGGTGGTATTTTTGTCAATGGACAGTTGTTTGAGAAATTACCGGATGATTTATATATTCCACCCGAAGCGCTCAAGATTTTTTTAGAAGCGTTTGAAGGGCCATTGGATCTGTTGCTTTATTTGATCCGAAAACATAACTTTGATGTATTGAATTTGCCGGTTGCAGATATTACACGGCAATACATGCAATATATCGAGTTGATGCAAGTATTGAATTTGGAATTGGCGGCTGAATATTTGTTGATGGCTGCGATGTTGGCTGAAATTAAATCGCGCATGTTACTGCCCAGACCGATTGAAGAAACGGACGAAGAAGATCCGCGTGCGGAATTAGTGAGACGATTGCAAGAATATCAGCGTTACAAAACGGCATCAGAAAATCTTGAGGTCTTGCCGCGACGCGGGCGTGATACCTTTGTGGCAACGGCGGAAGCGCCGCCGATGTCGGTTGAAAAACCATTGCCCGAAGTGGATTTAAAAGAATTAATGATGGCATTTGCGGACGTGTTAGAGCGCGCAAAGTTAAACACATCGCATCGTGTCGAACGAGAAACGTTATCCATTCGTGAGCGCATGTCGATTATTGTTAATGCGTTAGGCGGAAGTAAATTTGTGCCTTTTTCAATATTTTTTAATGTGAGCGAAGGGCGCATGGGTGTCGTGGTGACATTTATTGCAATTTTGGAGTTAATACGTGGTTCAGTGATTGAAATTGTGCAATCGCATCCGTTTGCTCCGATTCATTTGAGGGCGGTGGTGCATGAGTGATAACAAACAGCTATGTCGTATCTTAGAAGGTTCTTTATTTGCAGCGGATCGACCGTTGTCGATTAATGATTTAGCGAATTTATTTGAACAGAATAAATGTCCCGAAAAACAAGCTATTCGTCAGGCATTAATGACATTAATGGAAGACTATGCCGATCGAGGTATCGAATTAAAAGAATTAGCCAGCGGGTTTCAGTTTCAAGTGAAAGCGGAATTTTCTGAGTGGATTCAAAAACTCTGGGAAGAAAAGCCTGCGCGTTATTCGCGCGCCTTTTTAGAGACGTTGGCATTGATTGCGTATCGTCAGCCGATTACGCGCGCGGAAATTAGTGAAGTGCGTGGTGTGGTGGTGAGCTCGAATATTATTCGTACGTTAATGGAACGAGATTGGATCCATGTGATTGGATTTAGAGATGTGCCAGGTAAACCTGGGTTATATGGTACAACCAAGAAATTTTTAGATGATTTTGGGTTAAAGAGTTTAAGCGAATTACCATCGTTGCCCGAAATCCAAGCGCTGGATCAGCTCGAAGATAGCTTGAAAAAACAATTAACCTTGGAAGATTTGCAAGAAGCAGCGGCCAATGTCGAAGCGGCAGAGTCGGTGTCAGATGAATTAGACGAATCAGCCGATGTTGAAGAGATAAGCTCGTCCTCTGAATAATATATGAAAACTGAAAAACTACAAAAAGTATTAGCCAATCTAGGCTTAGGTTCACGTCGTGAAATTGAAAAATGGATTGACGAGGGTCGTGTGCGGCTCAATGATCAGCCTGCAAAATTAGGCGATCGTGCATCGTTAGGCGATAGAATTCATGTCGATGATAAGTTGATTAAGCAACATTCAACGCATGTAACGCCGACTAAAATATTATTGTATCACAAGCCCGAAGGTGAAATTTGTTCGCGCAGTGATCCTGAAGGGCGTCGCACTGTATTTGAAGCGTTACCAATGATTAAAAAAGGTCGCTGGATTATGATTGGGCGACTGGATATTAATAGTTCGGGATTGTTATTGTTTACGAATGATGGTGAGCTGGCCAATCGTCACATGCACCCGTCTTCACAAATCGAACGTGAATATCAAGTGCGTGTGTTAGGTGAGGTGACGCCTGAAATTATAACGCGGTTAACAAAAGGCGTGCGATTAGAAGAAGGCATGGCGCGTTTTAAGTCGGTTAAATTAGCTGGCGGTCGTGGTGCAAATCGTTGGTATAAAGTAATTTTAACCGAAGGAAAAAATCGTGAAGTGCGCCGACTCTTTGAATCGCAAGGATTAAAAGTCAGTCGATTGATGCGCGTGCGATTCGGTTCGATTCTGTTGCCGCGACATTTGCATCCGGGTGGATATCATTTGTTGAAAGATTCCGATATCTCAATAAAATAACTGCACGCCGCCCCAAACACCGGCAATCAAACCAAACAGCGATGTTACCGATAAAATAACGCCCACAAAAATGGCATAATATTTATTGAGCTTAAATGGTTTGGGTAAGGCATTGAGCGCTAATAAAAACAAAAATCCTAACACGATCGGTAATAAAATAGCATTTAAGACTTCCACGGCAACGCTTAGGTTAACCAAATTAATGCCTGACAGCACCAGCATGCCGCCCGCGCTCAAGGTGAGAAAATAAATAATATAAAACCACGGTGCTTCGCGCGGGTGATGTTCGAGTGAATGTTTGTAACCGGTGACTTCGCCGAGCGCCCAGGCGGCGGTTAACGAAACCACAATGGCCGCAATCAGTGAGGCACCAATCATGCCGAGTGCAAATAAGATTTCGCCCGCGGTTTTTCCTAAAAAGGGCGTTAAGGCTTCACTGATTTGGTGAACGGTATTTAATGATTCGCCCGGATGGGTTTTGCCGATGGTAGAGGCGGTTGTGATGATAATAGCAATCATAATGAATTGTGTGACCACGGCGCCGATTGCGGTGTCCCAGCGTGCTAACGTTAGTGCATCAGTTTTTAATTTTTTATCGACGACGGCGGATTGTTGATAAAAGATCATCCACGGCATAACAACGGCGCCTATATTTGCAGCCGCTAAATATAAATAACTCGGGTTTGTTAATAAGGGTGTGCTGGTTAATCCTTTTATGATGGCTGACCATGAAGGATGTGACATATAAGCAACGGCTAAAAAAACGAGTTCAAATAAACCAATCGCCATCGCGCAGCGTTCAACGGAATGATAAGTGCCGGTGACAATAATGGTTGTTAAGAATATTGTGGTTAATAATACAATAATCCAGCCGGGGATATTGAATAACATGCCAACGCCGACCAATCCGACAAACTGTGAGATGATGGCGCCGACACAACAAACCAATAAGGTTGTAATTGAAAACCACGCCCAAAATTTTCCAAAATGTTTTTTGATGAGTTCGCCATGACCTAAGCGAGTCACCAAACCTAACCGTACGGTGAGTTCTTGGGCAATATACAGAATAGGAATTAAGAGCAATTGCAGGTTGATCATGCGATATTGCCAGATGGCACCGGTTTGGGCGGCCGTAATCACGCTACCCGCATCGGTGTCCGCCAACATCACAACAATTCCGGGGCCAAATACTGCTAAAAACAGCTTTAATCGTCGATAAAATGATCGTTGTTTGATGATATGAGCCATGTTGTTTTTCTGCAAAAAATGAAGTCTATCAGATTACTGACGATGTTGGAAATACAAACCACATTATATTTTTTCTTTCAATTGATATAACAATGCCAATGCATCTTTGGGCGCGAGCTCGTCGGGCTTGATATTATTTAATAGCTCAATTAATTCGTTATGTTCGTTCACGACAAACAAATCATTTTGTTGTGGCTGTGTTTTTTGATTCACGACACTCGCGTTTTCGAGTTGTAATAATTTTTGTTTGGCTTGCGCAATCACATCGCGCGGAATGCCGGCCAATTTAGCAACTTGTAATCCATAACTTTGATTGGCCGAGCCTTCTTGCACAGCATGTAAAAACACAATGCTGTCGTTATGTTCGATGGCATCTAGATGAATGTTCACAATGTTTGAAAAGGTATCGGGTAAAACCGTCAGTTCAAAATAATGTGTCGCAAATAATGTAAACGCTTTAATTTTTTCTGATAGATATGCAGCAACCGCCCAGGCGAGCGATAAACCATCAAAGGTGCTCGTGCCGCGGCCGATTTCATCTAGCAACACTAAGCTATTTTCGGTGGCATTATGTAAAATATTAGCGGTTTCTGTCATTTCCACCATAAACGTCGATCGTCCACTGGCTAAATCATCGCTCGCACCAATGCGTGTGAAAATGCGATCAATCGGTCCAATGATAGCGCTTTTTGCAGGAACAAAACTGCCGGTATAGGCGAGTAAAACAATTAATGCCGTTTGTCGCATGTAAGTGGATTTGCCGCCCATGTTGGGGCCGGTGATCATTAAAATGCGGCGTGTATCATTGCAAATGGTATCGTTGGGTACGAATGGATTTTCTAACGCTTGCTCAATCACTAAATGTCTGCCGCCAATAATTTCGATGCCGGGTTTGTCAGTTAAGATTGGCGCGTTCAAATTTAATGTTTGTGCGCGTTCGGCAAAATTATTAATAACATCCAGTTCGGCAATGGCTTGTGCGCAGATTTGTAATGGATTTAAATCGCCGAGTAATTTATCTAACAGTTCATCGTATAAGGCTTTTTCGCGCGCGAGTGCGCGTGCGCTGCTACTTAAAACCTGATCTTCAAATTCTTTTAATTCGGGGGTGATAAAACGCTCGGCGTTTTTTAATGTCTGACGTCGAATGTAATCCGTTGGCGCAAGTTTGGATTGAACGCGCGAGATTTCAATGTAATAACCGTGAATGCGATTATAACCAACTTTTAATGTTGGAATGTTTGTGCGTTTCTTTTCGCGTTCTTCGAGTTGGACTAAGAAATCACCGGCGTTTTTGCTTAAATTACGTAACTCATCGAGTGTTTCGTCGTAGCCTTCTGCCATAACACCACCGTCGCGCAATACAACAGGTGGCGTTTCAATCACTGCTCTCATGAGTAAATCATAAACTTCTGGAAATTCAGAAATATCTCTTGATAAGGTTTTAAGAAGCGGCGTATCCAGTTGTAATAATTTTTGCAAAGCCGGTAACACGCCGAGTGAATCGCGAAGCCCAGCTAAATCACGTGGGCGCGCAGATTTGAGTGCAATGCGTGCTAAAATGCGTTCGATGTCGCCGACTTGATGTAACGTGTCATACAATTCAGTGTGTTTATATGTTTCTAGGATTTTTGTAATGGCTTGTTGTCGATCGATTAATGTATTTCGATCGCGCAGCGGTTGTTTTATCCAACGCTTTAATAAACGACTGCCCATCGTAGTGGCGTTGTTGTCTAATATGCTTGTTAGCGTGTATTCCGTGCCGCCTTGTAAATTTGTCACGAGTTCTAAGTTGCGTTGTGTCATGCCGTCGAGTAAGACAAAATCTTCGTGGCGATCTGCGCGGAGGTCTTGAATATGAGGCAATGCGGTGCGCTGCGTTTCTTTGACGTAATGTAATAAACAACCTGCGGCGGATAAGGCAATGGTTAAATCATCGCAGCCAAACCCGGATAAATCTTTCGTTTTAAATTGTTGTACGAGTAAGCGTGAGGCCGTTTCGAATTCAAAATCCCAAAGGGGCCGGTGTTTGATTGATGTCACGGATTGCAACAAGTTTTGTTTTTCAAAAGTTTCGCTCACGAGCAATTCAGCCGGTTTGATGCGTTCGAGTTCGCTCAATAATGCATTGTCACCGATGACTTGTGAGACATGAAATTGACCGCTCGTGATATCTAATGTGGCAATCCCAAATGTTTGTCCATTTGAAAATAATGCAGCGAGTAAGTTATCTTGTTTGTCGTCAAGCAATGCGTCATCGCTCACGGTGCCAGGCGTGATGATGCGCATGACTTTGCGTTCCATCGGCCCTTTGGATTCGTTAGGGTCACCGATTTGCTCACAGATGACGATAGATTCGCCCATTTTAACGAGCTTTGCTAAATACGATTCGACGGCATGATAGGGCACGCCGGCCATCGGAATTGGATGTCCGTCGGATTGACCGCGATGAGTTAACGTGATGTTGATCAATTTCGCCGCTTTTTTGGCATCATCAAAAAATAATTCATAGAAATCACCCATGCGATAAAATACCAGCATATCTTTATGTTGTGCCTTAATGCGCAAATATTGCTGCATCATGGGGGTGTGTTGTGTTAAATCGGTTGTGTGCATAATTTCCGTTTTGGAAATGACGAAAAAATTGTTATCCTGCCGTCAGTTTTATATTATCTAAGTTTTCAGGAGTGACAGATGTTATCAGATTTTAAAGCACTTGCATCCACGGTGGGCGAATTATTGCGAGCAAAGTCCTACAAATTGGTCACAGCTGAATCATGTACTGGTGGATTATTGTCCGCTGCGATTACATCGGTTGCGGGCAGTTCTAAGTGGTTCGAGCGTGGATTTGTGACATACAGTAACGAATCTAAACAAGAATTGTTGGGCGTGCAAACCATTGAAGAGTTTGGTGCAGTGAGCGAACAAACCGCGTGCGCAATGGCCGATGGTGCATTAAAAAATAGCCAGGCGGATATTAGTTTAGCGATTACCGGTGTTGCCGGACCGGATGGCGGCACAAAACCAATCGGTACGGTTTGGATTGCATGCGCGGTGAAAGGTGAAAGTGCGCACGCGACGCTAAATCATTTTGCAGGTAATCGGCAATCGGTGCGTGAGCAGGCGGTGAGTGCGGCGTTGAACTTGTTGTTTGATGTATCCCAGCTCTGAGCTGCTATAAGCCAGTCACAGCCTGGCTTTAAGCAGCTCAGAGCTGGTATTGACTATGGCGTGGGTGAGAAGTCTATGGTGTCATCCAGAGTTGAAGCAGCATCCTCTTCGGGATCTGGTGTGTCGCTCTCATCCGCGACTAATTGCGTTGGTGATATCTCTTCAAGAGTATCACACAATTCTTTCATCTGTCTGATTATGGCTGATTGTTGTTGCATTGGTAATAGGACTGTTAATTGTTGCTTAAGTTCAGAGGCTCTTTGTAAAATTTGTGTTATATCAAATATGTCCTTGGGTTGTACTAATGCATCTTGTATTGCATCAAAATAGCGTCGAAGTGTGGGAGATGTTAATAGTTCTCTATTTTCTGCCATTATCTTTAACAGCATAGTGATTTTTGCAATATGGTCTCGAGGCGTATGTTCATTGAACATGCCTAATTGTTCAAGGCGAGGTATAATGAGATGTTGTTTCTTGTTACGTAATAGTTGTGCGCATGTTTCTCTGTCCATTGGGAGGAGACGTAGTAAATCATGCCATGCTTGTTGAGATTGTTGGCGCTTTTTTTCTATGGGCGCTTTTTCTTCTTCGAATTCTTGTGGTGAACTTCTTAAATATGACGATTGACCGTTATGCTTACCTAATGAAGTGTGTAATTGTAGATCTAGTTCATGATATAATAATTCATGTTTTTCTATAGCATTCAGTACCATTTGTCGAAGAGCCGCTATAGTAATGGCAGGCAAATTGCCAATATCAATCAATAGTTGATGCGTTGGTTGATCTTTTTGAGATGCTGGCTCTAAAGGATCGGAGAGTCGTAACTCAGTGAGTGTTTGATAACATTGCTCAAGTATTCTTTGCAGTAATGCATTTGTCTCGTCTCTTGTTGCATCTGCGGGAAGTTTTGTTTCGGCTTGTATCTCAGTACGAAGCTTTGCAACATGATCTGTGTCTTGTAATTGTTGCGCGATGAATATCAGCTGTGTTTCTCGTGTTTGTGTGGATTTCAATAGAGTTTTGAAATCCCGTAATAGTTGCAGTTGTATTTCACAATCAGCTTTTAATTCACGCTGTTCTTGTAACAAGGCGAGTTGTTGCGCTTGGTTGTCATGGTATTCTTCGACAAACTCTTGTTCGTGCGTTCCGTCTTCTTCTAATGTTTTTTGTCGATGTTGCAGGGTGGCAAGTTTATCTTGATTGATTTTATATTGATCTTGAAATTCTTTGAGGTCAGCATTTGCTTTGTTATATCGCTCCTCGAATGATTTTTGTCGATCCATCAATTCTTGGGCGATTGTTTGTGCCAACATGTCGACATGCTGTTTGATCAGGGCTTCTAATGCAGTCGGGGTTGCCGCTAATCCAGCAAATGCTGTTGTTAGTGCACTTGTCGTCCCAGCCGCTCGTTGTGGGGCGGGGCCTGCTTTGTCAAATGTTAATGGCATTTGTTATCTCTCCTGTCGAATTGTTCTTTTTATTACCACACAGTATAGCTGGCCAATCTTAAGAAAATATTAAGAGACCCTGTAAATCGCATATTTGTGGATAAATTATTGTATCCCAGCTCTGAGCTGCTATAAGTCAGTCACAGCCTGACTTTAAGCAGCTCAGAGCTGCAAGCATAATACTGATGCAGTTTGGAGATATTTGTGAAATAATCAGCACCGAGCAGATAACCCGTTGGTTTTTAAAGACAATTGTTCAAAAATTGATTAATTTGGAGAAATAATATGAGTACAGAACGTGAAAAAGCATTATCTTCGGTTTTAAGTCAAATCGAGCGCCAATTCGGCAAAGGATCCGTCATGCGAATGGATGGTTCAGAGGCAGCCAGAGATATTGATGTCATTTCTACTGGATCAATCGGATTAGACGTGGCGCTTGGGATTGGCGGTTTGCCACGTGGTCGAGTGGTTGAAATCTATGGTCCGGAATCATCCGGCAAAACGACCTTAACGTTACATGTGATTGCAGAATGTCAAAAAGCGGGTGGAACAGCCGCTTTTATCGATGCTGAAAATGCATTGGATCCTATTTATGCTGAGAAGCTGGGCGTTAATACCAAGGAGTTGTTAATTTCACAGCCAGATAGTGGAGAACAAGCATTAGAAATTACCGATATGTTGGTGCGATCCAGTGCCGTTGATATGTTGGTCATCGATTCCGTTGCTGCGCTAACGCCGAAAGCAGAAATTGAAGGGGAAATGGGCGATAAACATATGGGCTTGCAAGCGCGCTTGATGTCACAAGCCTTGCGTAAGTTGACGGCCAATATTAAACGTTCCAATACATTAGTCATTTTCATCAATCAGATCCGTATGAAAATTGGCATCATGTTTGGCAATCCCGAAACGACAACGGGTGGCAACGCATTGAAATTTTATTCATCGGTGCGTTTAGATATTCGTCGAACAGGCGCTATTAAAAAAGGCGAAGAAATTTTAGGTAACGAAACGCGCGTCAAAGTGGTTAAAAATAAAGTCGCGCCGCCCTTTCGCAAAGCCGAATTCGATATCTTATATAATGAAGGTATTTCGCGCGAGGGGGAAATCATTGAGCTGGGTGTGGAGCATAACTTGCTTGAAAAATCTGGTGCGTGGTATAGCTATAAAGGCGAACGCATTGGTCAAGGCAAAGATAATACGCGTGAGTACTTGAAAACAAATAAAGTGGTAGCCGAAGAAATCGAAAAACAAATTCGTACGATATTGGTGGAAACAAAGACAGATGCGAAACCGGTAAAAGCCACCAAAAAAGCGAAAAAAGACGTCGACGTTGATTTGGAAGACATGGTCGAAGACGAGACTGATGTTGAGGTTGATGCTTGAGCGAACTAAAGGAAGTCGAAAAAGTCGCGCTGAATTTATTGGCGCGACGTGAGCATTCGCAAGCGGAGTTAAAGAGTAAATTACGTCTGCGCAAATTTGATGAGACGACGATCGAGTCTGTTTTGGCGCATTTGATTAAGAATGATTTTCAAAGCGATAATCGATTTACAGAAATATATGTGCGGATGCGGTCGCGCTTGGGTTATGGTCCCAGTCGTATTGCGCAAGAGTTACAGCAACGCGGGGCGTCGAATGAATTAATCAATCAATATTTAACAGGCGATCTCGATTGGGTTAAAATGGCTGCGCATGTTCGACAAAAACGGTTTGGGCGTTTAATCCCAACTGGGTTTAAAGAACAGGCCAAGCAAAAACATTTTTTACATTATCGTGGATTTACCACAGATCAAATAAAAGCGGTGTTTAATGATGATGACGACAGATGAGATTCGACAAGCCTTTTTAAATTATTTTAAAAAGCAGGGGCATACAGTTTTGGACGGGAGTCCGCTTGTTCCGGCGAACGATCCGACGTTGTTGTTTGTAAATGCTGGGATGGTGCAGTTCAAAGATGTCTTTTTGGGTCACGAAAAGCGTTCATATACGCGTGCGACAACGTCACAACCGTGTTTGCGCGTCAGTGGTAAGCACAATGATTTAGAGCAGGTGGGTTTTACGGCACGCCATCATACTTTTTTTGAGATGCTCGGTAATTTTAGTTTTGGCGATTATTTTAAACGTGAAGCGATAAAATATGCGTGGGAATTTTTAACGGTGACGCTTGGTATTGCGCCTAAAAAATTATGGGTGACGGTTTACAAAGAAGATGATGAGGCAGCGGATATTTGGTTAAATGAAATGAACATCGATCCCGCACGGTTTTCGCGTTGTGGGGAAAAAGATAATTTTTGGTCGATGGGTGACATTGGCCCGTGCGGACCCTGTACCGAAATTTTTTATGATCACGGTGAAAACATTGCAGGGGGGCCTCCCGGTTCGCCTGATCAAGAAGGCGATCGTTATATCGAGATTTGGAATCTTGTTTTCATGCAATATAACCGCGACGCGACGGGTAAAATGACACCGTTGCCGAAACCCTCTGTCGATACGGGC
>Ga0209541_10011604_pt1 | contig 13767 bp, 5 predicted proteins | sample RifCSPlowO2_01_FD_184027 | JGI IMG/M metagenome (GOLD analysis project Ga0209541, IMG submission 184027) | Groundwater microbial communities from Rifle, Colorado - Rifle CSP2_plank lowO2_0.1 (SPAdes) (version 2) | ecosystem: Environmental > Aquatic > Deep subsurface > Groundwater | place: Rifle...
GCTGCCGATGCGTCTCACCGTCCGCGTCTTCCCCCCAATTCCATGTTCCGCTCACCCATGTTCCGCTCACCCACACCCCGCCAACCCATTCCGCCTCCTGGAACTCACTTTCCACAAATCTCCCGTCATTCCACCGCCCGCCAATGAACTTGCTTCGTTCAAACAGCCCGGCACGCCACTCGCCCGTAAACGTCCCACTCACAAACGTTCCACCATTCCACACCGCCTTCTCATCTATCCATTCACCGTTCCGCAATGTCCCGCTGTCCCATTGAAACTTCAACTCATTGCCAACGACTGTAATTGAGAATGTAGCGTCTTCGGCCTCACCGCTAATGGCAATCTCCCTCAGCCCGGTCTCATTCAGATATTTGCTCAGATATTTGCCAATATCCCCCGACCAATTCTTCTCCAGCACTTCACCAAGACGAACATTCTTTTCATCGCCTTGTTCGTATGTGTCACTCCATCCGGTCTCCGCATCTTGTATCGTAACAATCCCTTTGCCTTCAAGAACACCTGCGTTCGCCTTCGTCAGTATCTCCTTCACGCGCTGCATGAACCCATCGTCTTGCAGGCCATACGGCGGGTTCTTATCCTCGGCCCGAAAATAGGCAGCCCCGTCTTGCGTCTCAAATCGTCTAATCGAAATACGCGCCACTGGACTTTCGATGTCCTTGTCATCGGGCCGAACTAGATACGCGACCATCCCGCCCTCACGAATTTTGTCATACGGATCTCCTTTGCGTTCACCCCATCCAAGATTCAAACAACTCGTCCAACCGTCCCGGTCCGTGCTCATATACCCGATGTCATGCGGCTCCCACGACATCACGATCAGCATGTCCTGCTCCTGCTTGATTGCCTGACCCTCCTCGCTGCCGCGCGGCTTGGATGTCCGATTGTTGAACGCTCTCAATAACGTCGGAACGTCAAATTTCGATAGAACTTCTTTGTCTTTTACACGCGACAATATCTTCCCGATCTTCGCTTCCTTACCAGTCTCACGATGAGTTGCAATACCCTGTAAGTAATCGTCCACGTCGTAACCCAATGCATCCAAGACACGCACAATCTCAGAAGGCGGTTCCATGCGCGGCGGAATATAGTGGTACGGATAGTACGTCCGCGGCTCTTTGAATTCCGCTCCAAAAGTTACATCACGCTCATCCGACACACGCTCAATCTGACTATCAAATTCATACCGCGCTTCATCAATGATGATCTCATACCCAAACGCCCATTCGTACGGAACTTCCCACACCCAACGCCACTTCTTCCGATCATACAAAAGCGTCGGCGTATCCCATTCGTCCTCCCGAACATACATCCCAATCAGACTGTTCTTCTTCCCGGTCTTGCCCTTCACGTCACGCACTTCCCCCACTTCCAACGTATCATCGCCCGTCAAATCAATGATCTTCTGGATCACTGCCCGCGCCGCGTCCTCTCCTGTGTCCTTGAATCCGCGCATCAACGCAATGAGCTTGTCAGCTTTATTGCCTTTTCGACCGCCCGCAACGTGATACTCCATCCATGTAAGTGCATCGCGCTCTACGGACGTCTCACCCCATTCCACAATCACCCGCGCAGATTCCTTCATCTGGCCCCGCGCTGCAAAGGCAAGCATTCTACCCGTATTGTAATCCTTCTCCCAATACATCTCACCCGTCTGCAATAACAACACTTCGACTTCTTGCGCTGTACCTGGCATAACAACTTCCGATGACGACCACACCGCCCCGCCCCAACCAGCTAGACCAAATGCTTCATCAAGCCCGGTCTCCGTAACCAGACTCTTCAGTTCCTTTACGGAAGCCAACCGCCATCCCCCACCCAATCTATCTGCCCATTCCTTTGCTTCCAAATAATTGACATACCGCACGCCATACACTTGCCATTCCAATCCAGTCTTCGTATCTGTGATAATCCCATCGCCTGACTTGGTGAATCGCGTTTCATCGCGCTTTTTGATCTTCGTAAACTCTGGCACTTCAACGCGCTCACCATTCACCGTTGACCGGCTTCCCCAGCTACTCCGCTCCCATTGGCCGCCTTGCCAGTCTGAATCAACGAACTTTGATCCTACAAGTCTACCGCCCTTGAATACCACTCTCAACAACTTTGATCCATCGATAACACCGCCTTCCACTACACAATCAGTTAGCGAACAACTAGACAAGTCGCCACCCTTGACAACCATAGCATCAAAAACAATATCCTTAGCATTCCCGTTCTCCCACACACCGTTATTGATATACCCCGATGATCCATGCCGGCGTACCAGCATCCCATTCTTCCATACGATCTTGCCGTTCTCATACTCGACTTCGGCATTTACCGCTGTGCCTTTCACGACTTCCGACATGACAAACGATGTCCCGGTTTCATCCTTACGAAGCAGCGACCACATCGACGGCGGCATAGTCGTCACCTTCCCATCGCTATCCCGACCCGTCACCCATTTCGAGTGCTGCCAATCCCATTGGCTAGGATCAGCGTTCCACGTCCCATCATGCCACACTCCTTCTGCAAAAGTGACTATAGTTGTACTTTTACCCCCACCAAATATCCCATCATACCATTCACCATAAAATGTACCCTGATTAAAGACGCCATTGCGCCATATACCATGAAATGCGCCATCCCACCATTGCCCATTCTTCCACTCACCCGTCTCGTTCTCCCATCTACACCTAATCGTCTCGCCATCAATGAAATCCCCGCCCTTGAACAAAATGTCACGCGCCTCGCCTGACAGAAAATCACCGCTCTCCCATACCACACCATTGTCCCATCTCAGAACCATGTCCTTCACTTCGCCGTTCACATACGGCTCGATCTTCACGGTCCCGCTCGTCGCCTTACCCCACGGGACAGACCACATACTCGGCGGCGCTGTTTGAACATTCCCTTCAGCATCTCGACCCGTCTTCCACTTCCCGCCATTCCATTTCCCGCTATACCATACACCGTCATTCCATTCGCCGCCACGCCATTCACCCTTAATCCATTCGCCATTGTCCCACACACCTTTAACCCACTCATCCCCTTCAAATCGGCCATTCTCCCAATCGCCGCTAACCCATCGTCCATTCACAAACATCCCATTCTTCCATGTTCCATAGATACCGTTCGTCAATGAAAATCCCATGTCCCATTCGCCATATCGCAACGTCCCATCCACCCATTCCATTACCAACATGTTTTCGTCGGCATCAACCGATACGCGAATCGTAGCATTCTCCGCCTGCCCGCTCACACGCGCAATCGCTGTAGTACCCCCATGTACAAACGTCAGTTTCTTGGCAATCTCCGCCATGTCGCCCGACCAGTTCACCCATTCCATCACGCCAGCAAACAATTCCTTCTTGGTCTTGAAGCTATCCGTGTAGCCCGTTTCGGCGTCTTTCACTTTGAAAATGTCTGCCCGCTCCTTCCACGTCGCACGGTTCGCGTCATTCACAATCTGTATCACGCGCTCCCTGAACTTCGCGTCCCGCAAGCCATACGTTGCGCCCTCCGGCACAAAAAACGGCTTCTCTTTCTTGTCATCGCCTTCAGCCGCAAATCGCCGAATCGAGATACGAGCTACCGGGTCTTTAATATCTTCATCGTCCGCATGAATCAAATACGCTACCATTCCGCCTTTGGCTACCTTGTCAAACACAGATTCGTTATACCCACGGGTATCATACAAATTCATACACGATTCCCAATTCCGATTCGTAGACATGAACACTATGTCATGCTCATTCCATGACAACACAATCTTCATGTCCTCTTCTTCACGCTGCGCCTGCTCCTTCCCGCTCGACTTCTTCTGCGATGTCCGGTTATTAAACGCCTTCAGTATCTCAGGAACATTGTATCGCTTCAGAAGCGCCTCGTCCTTGATGCGCGTAAGCAGCTTCCCTATCTTGTTCTCCTTGCCGCTCTTCAAATTGACAGCAATACCCTGTGTGTGACTGCCAATCCGATAGCCCAACTCACGCAGCAAGTTCACCAACACACCCGGTGCCTCTAGCTCCGGCGGGATATAGTGATACGGATAGTACGTCCGAACATCCGTAAACGCCCCAAACCCGCGTTCCAAATCCTTCCTGCGCTGCACAGCCTCGTCCGCCAACTCTTCCCACTCATCATATAAGTTGTGACTCTCTTCTTCTTCTTCCTGCTGATGCACCCACTCATCGTGCATCTCACCCAACCATGTCTCCCATTCAACCTCACTATGAATGGACCATCCAACATGAGACGCATTATAGCCTAACGTTTTGTCATGGCGAGGCAGATGAAAGTACCAAATTACAACCCCATCAAAACCCTCATCATACCACCATTCACCTTCATCCACTCGCATATCATCCCAAGTCTGATCTACATACTCGCCAATCGTATCCATCTCGGCTTCTACCTGACGCCGATTCGCCACTTGCGCGTTGCTCATCACCATCAAAATCTCCAGCGCCGTCTCACGATCCAACGGCTTGTCATCCTGAGTCAGCGCCGTGGCAATCAGATCGTCCGCGGTGATGCCGTCCACAGTCAGTTCCGCAGGCTTCGCCTTCTCCTCCTCGGCCTCGCCCAACGGCAGCCCCTTCTTCGCCCGAACCATGCCCCATTGCGACGGCGGTACGTCAAATACAACACCACGCTTATCCTTCCCTGTTACCCATACAGAAGCATCGCTCTCAAACCAATTGTCTTCCCGCGCAACCCACGTCCCGTCATGCCACGTCCCGCCCGAAAACTTCAGGCCCCACGGCCCAGTGTCATCGCCAACATCCCCAAATTGCCCATCATACCAATTCCCACTCTGGAACTCTCCAGCAAGGAATCGCCCATCATACCACTCACCATTGAACACTTTCCCTTCAAATTTCCCGAATCTCCATATACCCTTCTCCCAAGACCCGTTTCGGAATACCCCGCTGCTCCATTCACCGGATTCCGCCTGCCATTGACAATGCACCGCATTGCCCGTCTTGAAATTCCCACCATGCCAGATCACGTCAATCAACTGCGCATCGATCACGTCGCCGCTTCGCCAATGAACATGAAAGCCATCCGCGTCCGGTTCAACCACCATATTCTCGACCCGACCGCGAACCCACGCCCCAATGCTCACATCACCGCTGACCGTCTTTCCCCAAGGGATGTCCCAATTCGACGGGTCCACAGTCTGCCACTTCCCAGAGGCATCCCTACCTTTTTCCCACACGCCACTATACCAAATTCCGGTATGCCACACTCCGTCCATCCATTTGCCCAGATACCACTTACCGCTCTTCCATTCACCATTCACCCATGTACCATTATGCCATTCGCTATTCTCAAATACACCATTACCCCACACACCATCCTTCCACGAGCCATTAACAAATTTGCCGTTATCCCATTGCAACGTATCACCAACCGACTCCCACAACCCATGTTCTAATGTCCCACCAATCCATCTCATCCGCACATACCCATTACTATCTCCATAGAACTCAATCGTCGCGTCCTTCGCATCGCCGCGCACGTCAACACCGTTGCCAACGACTATGTCATTCTCCTCGCGCAACTTACCTATATCACCGCTCCAGTTTTTGTACACGCTCTTACCAAACGAATAGTACGTACGACCCGCGTACGTATCTGTATACCCGGTCTCCGCGCGTTTCACATGCAACAGTTCCTTCGATTCCGCAAACCACTGGCGATTGGCACCGTCCATGATCTCCTGCACACGCGCTAGAAACTTATTGTCCCGCAGCCCGTAAATTTCCTTCTCAGCCATGAACCACGGCTCACCCTTGTTTTCACCCGTCCCCTCAAATCGCTGAATCGCAATCCGAGCGACTGGATGCTCAATATCCCGATCATCCGTCCGCACCAAATAAGCAACCATTCCCCCTTCCTTCACCTTCTTGAATGCGTCTTCCGCATGGCCCGCATGATTGTCAAGATTGGTACACGAATTCCATTTTCGCCCAGTGCTCATAAACGCAATGTCATACGGATCGTATGACACCACGATCAGCATGTCCTCCTCTTCCTTCATTGCCTGCTCTTCACCAGAACTCTTCTTCTTCGCTGTCCGGTTGTTGAACTCTCTCAATATCGCCGGCACATCATACTCATTCCGAATTTCCTCGTCCTTAATGCGCAACAATAGCTTCCCGATCTTCGCTTCCTTCCTCGTCTTCACATTGACAGCAATACCCTTCACATACCCAACGATCTCATAACCCAACGTCGTCAGCAGATCAACCAACTCGCTCGGCGGTTCCAACTCCGGCGGGATATAGTGATACGGATAGTACGTTCTCGGTTCCGTAAAAGCCCCGAATGATACCCCCTTCTTCAGGCGCTTCGTCTCCATCGCCGCAGCCTTGTCACGCCATTCATCCCACATCTCATCGACATACTCATCTTCGTACTGCTTCGCCGCTTCCGCAGGGCTTGCAATAAACCACATCCCAGTTCCATGCTCATAAAAGAGCGTAGTATCATTCCACCCTACATTCGCATAGATCGCCTTAGATTCTTCATATCCTCGTGGCGTCAATTCATCCGGTACGCCATTCCCAACCAGATTACAGATTTGTGCTACAGCTTCATACGGATCATCCCCAACGTCCATAGTTACGATCATGTCAAGTATCTCACGAGCAACGTCATCACTCATGCCGACCGCATTTTGCGCCCAATCCGTTGCCCGGAGCGCGGCTACAGTGACGTTGCCCACACGCGGCTCGTCGCCCGCTGCTTCTGACAAAATGGTTTGAGATACTGCCATCGCTGGCCCTCACGGATTGATAGGCTCTGCCCATTTGACAGTCAACGCCTTTGCCTTCGCAGCACTCAATCCCTTCCTTACTTTTCGCAACCCACGACGAATTATCCCAGGCTTGTAACCACCCACCACTCTCCGCCGTTCCGCACGCTCCTTATCAGCCTGTTCCTTCTCTTTGCGACCCTTCCTGCGTCCTTTGCGCGTCACTTCAGGTCCCTCCTGCGTCCCCTTCTTCAACGGTATCCCTTCCATATCCGGTTTCGGACTCAAACCGTTTAACGCCTTCTTCATCTCCTCCCGCATGTACTCATCCACATGCTTGTTCCGCTTCCCATCACGAATATCGTCTTCCATCCGTTTAATCTCGTCTGGGTCATTCTGATACGGGCCGCTCTTTGCCCATCTGAGCGCAGCCTTCTTAGTCTTATCATCCGCCACAATCCGTGTAGACTTCGCCGGTTCCACGGTCTGCCAGCCCCACCAAGTCAATGCGGCTTCCAACGCATCCTTATCAATCACATCCGCACCCCGCCCATCACGCTCCAATGCCCATTCAGCACGCGTTGTCCACACCAATTTAGTAACATCGGATCCCAGAAGAGTTTGCGATTTATCTTCAGGCTTCTTCTCCCACTGTACCAAATGTTCTATTGGCAACACAAACTCTCTAAACTCATAGTACGGCGTAGACGATACATCTGGCCCAACCATGAAATACACACGAAATGCGTCTGTCTTACTAGACTCAGCCTCCGCCAACAATCCATGATCACACAGCAGCGTCATCAAATCACACATGCAATCCACAGATTCTTTCTTAGCCTCAGTCTTGAATTCGTCGGTGATGTCTTTCCATTCCGTCTCTTCGCTACCAACAAATACTCTATTCTTATCCAAATAGCCTTTATAGCTGACGGTACTCAGTAGACTTTGAATCTTCTTGTTGGCACCGTCGCGCGTCAACAACCCACCAGTAGTTAATGGTGTATCGCCAGCATATACCTCATACAGGTCTTCACCAGTTTTACCATCGTTACTCTGGTATAGAATCCGAAAATCGTGTGGGCCAGGAGACGGCTTGCCAGCAGCAGGCTTATCCGTTTCTTTCTCCTTTGGCATCGGCTGCGGTTTTGTCTCGCCCGCCGCACCCTTCTTCACCTCGTCCGTCACATCTTTCCATTCCCCTTCCTTCCCCTTCCATACCATGCCGGGGAATTTCTTCCATGCCTTCTCCCCACCACTTTGCAGCTTCGCCAACACATCTTCCCACGTTCCTACTATATACTTTTTGTCAATCCATACCCGCTTCTCTCTAAACATCACGCCAAATGTACCAGGCTTAAACAGTCGTTCATATACAAAAATGTCATTGGTTTCGTCCGGCACCGGCTTTCCAGACGCATCCTTTGCTCGAACCACACGCTTCGCAACACTTGACGCCCCAATCCACATCGCCTGAACGCCACCATCCACCAAGAAGTTCCCCGCTGTCAATGCGCCCATCTTACCAGAACCAACATGGCTACTCTTTATCACGTCCAACAGCGTCCGGCCCGCCGCCGCAGCACCTTCCTTCTCTACTTCCTGCTCCTCACCCGCCTCTCTCAGCCCGTTCACAAGCCCGGCTACGCCAACGCGCTTGGCCCGTACAACGCAACACAGTTTCCCCCCGACCCGATGGGCCTCTACCACGCTGATCGCGCCATATCGCCCCACACGCCGCTCCAACAGCCCATCACACCCAACGCCCGCGGGCAAGAACACCTCCACCAGACCCGACACCGGCCCGCCCACATCCGGCAGCCGTTTCATAACGCTCAAATTCTCATCCAGCCAGATCGTTGTCCTCGGCGTCATGCTCTTCTCCTGTCTGCGTCCATCCGCGTAATCTGCGGCTTGTTCTTCGTGTCGTCCTTCGTGTCCTTAGTGGATACATCTTCTTCCGTTTTCGCATCCTTCGCGTCTTTCGCGGGCCTACCTTCGTACCTCTTCGCGCTCTTTGTGGTTCTCTTTCACATCATCCGGCCAACTCTGGTGATTTTTTTGTACATGCGCCTTCAGAGACTCCTCACCGTCAAATTCACGTTCGCAGTACATACACACGAACCCGCCCGGCACCGCTTCGACCAAAGCCCGAATCTCGTCCGGGACGACCGGATCCGGCGGCTTCTCCAACGCACGCACAATCACCGGCAACTTCGGGTTCTCAAGCCGATGCACCTTCACCAAATGCTTCCGCATGAACGTCTCGGATGTCGTGCTGTACTCCTCGCATTGCCGACACCAATACGTCCCGTCCCGGTATTTTACATCCGTAGTGATCACCCGGCTGAATCGTTCCACAGGGAATGCGTAGGGGGGGGCCTGAACCGGAGTAGGGGTGGTGGTGGGAATGGGATGACTACCCCGGTCCCTATCGGCCCCGCCCTGTTTTTCTTCTTCCAAGATTCCCAATCTCACGTAATGACTGCCGCCAACGATCTTCTTCCCACGCGGCACATCGACAAAATCTCCACGTATGTCGTTGAGCGTCACTACGCTATATTTTGTGTTCACGGCAATCATCTTCCGTTTCCTATCTGCGTTCATCCGCGTAATCCGCGGCTCGTTTTCTTCCTTCGTGTTTTCTTTCGTGTCCTTCGTGGACCCGTCTTCCTCTTTCGCATCCTTCGCGTGTTTCGCGGGTCTACCCCGTCTGAAACGCGAAAAATTTGCCATTGCCCAAAGCATAATAATTTATGCCAGAGCTTTAGAACCGGGACCGCAAGCTGCTCCGGTGAGGAATCGGGACAGAATGTTCTTAGCGGCGTTGATGTCCGCATCGTCGGCGTAGCCACACTTCCGACACAGGAACTTCCGACCTTCCCGATTCCCCTGCTCGACATGGCCGCACGTATGACAAGTCTGACTTGTGTAACGCGCCGATACCACGTGGAAAGAACGTCCTTCCATCTGGCACCGCTGTTCTAACCGCGTCATCCAATGCCGAACTTGCCACCTGCCGAGTAACCTACGTGTCGTCTTACCGACACGCTCTTTTGTACGATTACAGATTCCTTTGAGATTCTCTACAACCACGGTTCCACACTTCTGAACAACGTCACGCGCCGTCTCATCTATCCGCTGTTTCAACGCTCGCACCGCCCGCTGCTGACCATTGGACCCGTGCTGACAACCATTGATCCGGTCTATCCCCGCTCGCACATCCTCACCCAACTGCTCCCCACTCGACAGCGAAGCCAACACGTTGATCCCCGTATCCACACCCACCACTGGTTCCATTCTCGGCTCTGGAACCTCCAGATCAAACACAAATTGAACATCCTTCCGCGTGATAATGTACGAATTCAACCGCTTCCCCTTACGCGCCAACCGATTGAAGTGCTTGTGAAATCGAATCGGCAGATCGAGAATGATCTTACGACCAATACAGCGCAAATGCAGCCAAGCATCGAACTCAGACGTGCTCTCCGCTTCTTCTAACAAAGCTATCGTGCTCGACACCATCATCCGTTCACCGCGATGTAAAGGCTTTACAGCATTCTCCTTCCAACGATTTCTCGTCGCCTTTATCATACTCAATGCCTCGTGCGCCGCTGCTTGTCTCGCACGAGCCGATAACCAACTATCACTAACTACATCTAAAATAGACTTCACTATTCCATTTGGCGTCACCAATACGTCCATGTTCCAAAAAAAACTCAATAAATATATTAACAACACGTCCATATTCCGATAACACATCGCCAAGCTGAGATAATTTCTTCGCATTGCTTTCTGCAAGCGAACATCGTGATGATCTAAATATCGCCACATCCCTTATTTAGCCAACAGAAAATGAAAAGAACTTGCACATCTTCCCCCATCGTTCCCGGACTGCCGTGATTGTTTCCTTCGCTTCTTCACGCAAGCTCGCATCGTCCAACGTCAGATTCCCGCCCGGCGCAGGCACCGACCCGAACTTCCCGCGGATCCGCGCCAGAATTTGTTTGCAGTACGCCAAGGTCAAGTCCCGGAAGTCTTCCTGGAGATTGCTCTGCTGATTGCTCAAAAGAATATGCCGCTGCTGTGGTGCGCATAGCCACAGCACCGCGATGTCATAAATCCCGCCACGGCCATTCACATAGAGCTTCTTCCCTAGCCGGTCCAAATGCCAATCGGCGTCAACCCCCAACGCCCGTTGCCACATCTCGTGGTAGCTCCGCCAGTAGACGTAATCCTGCAAGGGGTAGACCGGCCAGTTGTATTGCCACGGCAAGTAGAACTCGTTAATCATACGGAAGTCCTGGAAGCTCTCCAAGCGGAGCGCCTTGCAGCGTGCAACCCCGACGTGTGGATACTCCATATCAATCAGAATGTCATCCGTTCGGTTATTGTACACCACAGGGTCCAGCACCCGCAAGTACTTCCGCGCATCACCCCAGGCATCCTGGATGCACGTAAAGACATGATTGAACTCTAATTCTACTTTGAACGTAACAAAACCATAACCAAGCTTGGTCCACACGTACTCGGCAATACGATCATACGTCATCTCGTGCTCCGGCGTCGTTGCGTCCACCACGTCTGCATTCCCATCCATCCCCTTGTACACACGTACAGCTAGACCATTAACGCTCCGTATTCGGATCGTATAGCTGCCTACGTATGTCAACCCCGTCGTGTCGTCCGCATCCAGCGCAAAGCTCAAAAGTAAGCTCTCATCCTCTTGCCGCATTACACTCACTGCCTGGACCGACAAATCAATAACACCGTCTTCCGTATCGTAGTCCACATCCATAAACCAGTCCCAATTCTCCGCCCCAACCGGCCACGAAGCCCCACTAGCCATCGTCATCGTCACGATAAATTCCCGGCTTGATCCACGCACTATCGGATCGCTCGGCTCGGACATCACCGGCTTCGTGTAACTGAGCATGGCTTTCCGGCTCCTTCTTTTGTTCTACTATCCTATCTGCGTCTATCTGCGTAATCTGCGGATCACTCTTCTTCTTCTCTTCTTCCTTCTTCCTCACCACCACACCAATCACATCCACAACTTCCTGTGGGCCACGCACAGCCCCTTTCACGCCTGACAGGGCCACAGCCCCGCACACCCTACCAAAAGGGCCTGCCGGCCGCTTCCGGCTCACAGCAGGCCCTTCTGGTTTTTGTTGTTCCATGCGCTCAAATTTTCAGCGGTTGCACAAACGTCTGCGGGTCCACAGGATCTGGCGTCTCATCCTCTACAAGTTCCACTGGAATTTTGTACATCTTCCATCGCTTCTCCGCGCATTCACGCGCCTCAGTCTCCGTCAACCGCGCCTCCCAAACCACCACGGTATCGTCCTTGTAGTACGTCCCGTCCGCCTTGACGTGGATGCCGTACAAACCCATCCGCTCCTTCAAGATCGGCTGATACCAGTAACAACTCAAGCCCTCATCGTAGCCCACGACGGTCACGTACAAATGGTCGTCCTTGTTGGTGGATTCCCCAATAAGTTTCTCGTCAGATGACACGCTCACATTTTCATACTCGCCTGACTTCTGACGACGCCCCCACTTATCGTAATCATGTTCTCGCGGCACCAACCCCGCACCCAACCTTCTCGCCCTTCTTCGATCCTGCTTTTGCTGCCACAATGTTCTGACCTTCTTAGGCTTCTCTTCTCCCTTGTCCTCTTCATTATCCTTGTTGGTGGATTCAACCGCTTCCGATTCGCCCAGCTTCGCCTTCTTCCCAGGCGTAGGCACCTTCCCCTTCACCTTCTTACCCTTCTTCTTGCCCTCTTCAACCGGCCCTTCTTCCTCTTTATTCGTGTCGTCCTTCGTGTTCTTCGTGGATTTCTTCTCCCTCTTCACCTTCCCGTCCTTCTTCATCTGCGCGACGATGTCCTTGAACTCGTCCGCGAACTCCGCGACCTCGCCGTCCGTCTCATACGTCCCGGCGTCACGGATTTCCTTCTCGTCGTCCACTTCCGCCAGCACTTCGCTGATCGTCCACTCTTCCGTATCCGCATCCTGATCGAGCATGATCGTCAGAATGCCCTTTCCCTTGGGAACATCGACGTACACGGTCCCATCCCATCCTTCGGATTCCGTCCAGGCAATCTCCGTGTCATCGCCCAACTCATCGCGTACAACCGCATCAATCGCCGACTTCAGATTCCCCGCTTCCGACGTATCCTCTTCCTCTGTGTCCTCTGCGTCTCCGCGGTTATCTTCATCGTCCATCTCTTCTGGATGCTCAGCTTCCCATGCCTCATACCAATCACCCCACGCGCCGACACCCCACTCCGCATTCTCTATGTCGTACCAGACCGTCGTATCGTACGTGTCGCCCATGTTCACGTACAGCAGCACCGCATTCTTGTAGTATTCATCCACATCCGCGCCTTCCGGCTGCACGGCTTCAACGCCATTGCCATCCAGAAGATCGTTGATCTCGTCCAAGTTTTTGTCCACGTCATCTGGCTCCGTGCCCGTCATCAACGCACGAATCTTCTTGGCCTTCTCTTCCTTCACGTCCAGCAGCTTCGCAAGCTCCGGCGCATCGGGGATACGATCCGGCTCGTCATCATTTCCCTCTGTGTTCTCCGCGTCTCCGCGGTTATCACCTTCCTCCTCATCCCCACGCGCCTCGCCCAACTTAGCCTTCTTCCCAGGCGTCGGCACTTTCCCACCCTTCACCTTCTTCCCCTTCTTCTTGCCCTTACCTTCTTCTAGTTCCGCTTCCGGCTCAATCGCCTCAATTCTGATGTCCGACTTACCATGCAAACCAGGATGTTTTCGAGGATTTACGTCCACATTCAGGGCCGTCAACGTGTAACTCTGTCCATCATCGTCCATCACATATCCCCACACATCCCACTCGCCGCGCAGACTCGGCGGGCTGACGCTTTCGATGCGCACTTGCCACACACGACCGTTCCCAAGCCTCGGATACTGCCCCTGAATGTCCTTCGTCAGACGCAACAGCATGTCTGCCCACTCGTCGTGATTCG
>Ga0209541_10011605_pt1 | contig 13765 bp, 12 predicted proteins | sample RifCSPlowO2_01_FD_184027 | JGI IMG/M metagenome (GOLD analysis project Ga0209541, IMG submission 184027) | Groundwater microbial communities from Rifle, Colorado - Rifle CSP2_plank lowO2_0.1 (SPAdes) (version 2) | ecosystem: Environmental > Aquatic > Deep subsurface > Groundwater | place...
CCCCGCCCGAGCTTCAGAATTCAGCATTTGGATTTTTTTCGAAAAAAGTTCGAACTTCGTCCAAAAACGACCGCCAAGAAATTTTAAATGATGAGTATTATTCGACGGAATATTTTATACATAGCTTGGACGTTTGCTTTGGTGGCGAGCATGGGTAGTCTTTACATGAGCAACGTTTTGCATTGGACTCCCTGCGTGCTTTGTTGGTATCAAAGAATATTTTTGTATCCTTTGGTGTTTGTGATTGGCGCCGGAATAATTAAAAAGATCACAGATCTCGAATATTTGGTTTTGCCACTGACGGTTACTGGTGGCGCGATTGCTTTTTACCACAGTTTGCTTCAGTATGGAATAATTTCGGAGAAATTTGTCGTCTGTACTTCCGGAGTTTCTTGCACTGAGCCGTATCATATTTTATATCCATTCATTACGGTCCCGCTGTTATCGCTGATCACATTTATCGCCATCAGCTTAGGCATGTATATTTATCACATTAAGAAGGAGAAAATGTCATGAACAAACAACCTTTGGTTCTATTTGGGATTGTTGTAGCAGTTTTAGCCCTTGGTGTTATCTTGTTTAAGACATCAGATAAGCCTTTGGAGCAAGTCTTATCTGGTTCGAATATCGTAGGAGAACAGCTCGTGGTTCGTGACCAGTCTCACCGAATAGGAAACCCGGAGGCAAAAGTTACCTTGGTAGAATTTGCGGATTTTCAGTGTCCAGCTTGCGGCGCTGCCTATCCCCAGCTCAAACAAATAAAAGAGCAATATCAAGACAATCTCAATTTTACGTTTGTGTACCGAAATTTTCCACTCATTCCAAATCATAAAAATGCCATGATCGCGGCATCGGCCGCGGAGGCAGCTGGCTTGCAAGGGAAGTTTTGGGAAATGCATGATTTATTGTTTGAAAATCAGACGGTCTGGTCCTCAGATATTAATCCCACGGACACTTATGTGTCTTTCGCAGCCCAGGTAGGGCTCAATACTGAGCAATTTAAATCAGACTTATCATCTCAAGGAATTGTTGATATCGTAACCCAAGATCTAAGAGACGCGGAAGTGCTTGGCCTTAATTCTACCCCGACTTTTTTCTTAAATGGCGAAAAGATCAAAGGCTTGCCAAGTGATCTGAAGGGTTTAATTGATCAAGCAATGGCCAACTAATATGCCGGATGAACATAGTAAGTGGAAACGGGAAATCAGCGCCGGTGGTGTAGTTTTTAAAATTGGTGATGGTTCCGCCGCCGCTAAAGCTTCGGCGGACAGGGGGATTTTTATTTTGCTGATTATGCCCATGGGCCGCAATTACGTCCCCCCCGAAGGGTACTGGACTTTTCCGAAAGGAAAAATCGACGACGGCGAAGAGAAATCTGTCGCGGCGCTGCGAGAAGTGAAAGAAGAAACTGGTGTCACTGCCAAAATTCTAGAAGATCTAAGTTATGTAAAGTTTTTTCGGAATTACGATCAGACCTTAAAGTTTGTGCACTATTTTTTGATGGAATACATAAGCGGCGAACTTGTTGATCATGATCGAGAGGTGGCAGAAGTAAAATGGATAAAATTGGAAGAAGTAGAAAGCATGCTGAAGTGGCCGCATGATAAACAGATTTTTGAGAAAGCGAAGAAAGTATTAAAGTCATCCTGAACGTTAGTGAAGGATCTGTCAGATAGATTCTTCGCTTCGCTCAGAATGACGCAATGCAATGTTTGATTCACCGATTCAAGAAATTAAAGACCGGTTGCCGATCTTAGGAATAGTGCAAGATTTTGTGCAACTTCGGAAAGCCGGTACCAATTATAAAGGTATCTGTCCTTTTCATTCGGAAAAAAGTCCGTCGTTTATGGTTTCTCCAAGCAAACAGATCTGGCACTGTTTTGGCTGCGGTTTGGGCGGGGATATTTTTGAATTCATCAAATTGATGGAACACGTGGAATTTCCCGAAGCCCTGAAAATTCTGGCTGACCGGGCTGGCGTAGAACTAAAAAAACCAACGCCAGAGCAAATCCAGATTGGCAAGACCAAAGATGTGTTGTACGAAATTAATCAGAAGGCCGCCGAATATTTCGCGAAAGTTCTATGGGAATCCAATGCCGGCTCCGAAGCTTTGGCTTATTTACGCCAACGCGGACTGTCTGATCCGACGATAAAAAATTGGCAGTTAGGATTTGCGCCGGATGATTTTCACTATTTGGAAAATTATCTGGCGAAAAGTTTTGATCGGAAAGATATTGAGCAGGCTGGCTTGATTATAAAAAGCGAGAAAGACTCTGGGTACTTTGACCGTTTCCATGACCGCGTCATGTTTCCGATTGCAAATCTCCATGGCCAAGTCGTGGGTTTCACTGGCAGACTTTTGCATGATAAACCAAATACCGGCAAATATGTGAACAGTCCGGAGACGCCCATTTATAATAAAAGCCAGGTTATTTATGGACTCTTTGCCGGCAAGAATCAAATCCGCAAAGAAAATCGCGCGATTGTGGTGGAAGGCAACATGGATGTTATCGCTTGCCACCAAGCGGGATTCATTCAAACGGTGGCAACTTCCGGTACTGCTCTGACTGATCAACAGCTGATGGTGCTGAAAAGATTTTGCGAGAATTTGATCTTTGCATTTGATTCCGACCAGGCCGGCACTGCAGCCACCAAACGGGCTTTGGAATTAGCACTCCATGCCGGCTTTAACGTCAAAATTGCCAATCTGGGAGGAGCCAAAGACCCAGACGAGCTCATCAAGCGGGGGATCGGACTTTGGGAAAAGGCCGTGAATAATGCAGGCAGTTTTGTTGACTTTTTCTTTGACCACACCTTTGCTCAATTTGACCCAACCAAGGTGGAAAGCAAGCGCGAAATCACGAAAGAATTGGCACCCTTGATTTTCCGGATGAATGACCCGGTGACAAAAGCGCATTATGTGAGAAAGCTCGCCACTAACATCAATGTTGCAGAAACTGCCATTTGGGATATAATAAACAAGTTGACTGTACCCAAATCTATAAGATCAGCAGCCCAGCAACAGGCCCAGAAACCCAAGATGCAGATTTTGGAAGATCAGGTTTTGGGCTTAAGTTTGTTGCTAAGGGATTTTCAATATTTGAAAGATCTCGGACTTTCAGAAATTTTAGAAGATAATAGAAAAGAACTTTTAATATTTTCGGCCGAGACGGACATGAATGAGCAGCAGCTGGATGCGAAAGTGGAACTGCCGAAAATTGCCGCGGAACTCAAAAAATTAATTACGAAAGAACAGATGCTCGCGCTTACTGAAAAGATCAGCCTGGCTGAACAAAAAAAGGATAAGCAATTATTGGATGAATTAACTCAAGAATATGTCACGCTAAGTAAACAAGTTTCCAAATCCTAGCTATGTCCAAGAAGAAGCCGAAGAAAATCACCAAAGCGCAAAAAAAGGCTCCGAAGAAGCCGAAGATTAAACTTGCCCATAAAAAAGTTGAAGCCAAGTTTGACTGGGATAAAGCCATTCATATGCTGGTGGCACGAGCGATGGCCCGTGGTTTCCTAACCGAAGCCGAAGTCATCCACGCTCTGCCTGATTTGGAAGACAACATTGCGGGGTTGGAAAGACTTTTGGATACTCTGGATTCCAAAGGCATAGAACTGGTAGAGCAGGAAGTCGCATCCGTTTGGCAGCAAGCCGCGGAATTGGCCAGGGTGAAAACCAAGAAAGAAGAACAGATTGCCGAGTCGTATAACTTGGGTGACATTTATGATGATTCCATCCAGATGTATTTGCGCGAAATCGGCAAAACCGCGCTTTTGAAGGGTGTGGAAGAAGTGGAATTGGCCAAACGGATTACGAAAGGCGATGTAGCCGCCAGAAAACGTTTAATTGAGGCCAACTTGCGTCTGGTGGTGTCTATTGCCAAGAAGTATATGGGTCGCAATTTGGGCTTGCTTGATTTGATTCAAGAAGGAAACTTAGGACTCTTTCGCGCGGTTGAGAAATTTGACTGGCGCAAGGGTTATAAATTTTCAACGTATGCCACGTGGTGGATCAGACAGGCGATTACGCGCGCGCTGGCTGACCAGTCCCGCACGATTCGTATTCCGGTGCACATGGTGGAGACTTTAAACAAGTACGCGCAGGCCGAGCGACAGCTGGTGCAGGATTTGGGACGCGAACCACTGCCAGAAGAAATCGCGGCGGAAATGGGAATTGAGGTAGAAAAAGTTTATCAACTCAAAAAAATCTCCCAGGAGACTGTCTCCATTGACACGCCAGTGGGGGACAGCGACGAAGAAGATTCTTATCTTGGGGATTTTATTGAGGATCCGGATTCCGTGACACCATCAGAAACCGCGGGTCGGCAGATTTTGAAGGAATACGTCCAAGGAGTTTTAGCCGACCTGGATCCTCGGGAACAAAAGATTCTGAAAATGCGATTTGGTCTGGAAGATGGCGTGACCCACACTTTGGAAGAAGTTGGCAAAGAATTCGGTGTGACGCGAGAGCGCATCCGCCAAATCGAAGCTAAGGCTTTAGAACGAATCAAAGATCATCAAAACATTTCTAAACTTCGAGACTACTAAATAACCCCGATGTATATCGGGGTTATTTCTTATCTAAAGTTTTTTTCACGCGGTCCAGAATTTCTTCAGTTGTGTGGTAAGCCTTGACCATGAAGTCATCTATGGATAAGCTTTTGGCTTTCTGGATATCTTCCTTGCTGTAGAGATTGCTCAAGACGATGACAGCGGCTTTGGATATAGTTGGATCCGGATTTTTGCGGATGGTTTCAAGGACTTGATAGCCATCCATTTCCGGCAACATCAGGTCCAAAAGCACGATGTCTGGTTTTTCTTTTTGCCAGACTTCCACAGCTTTTTTGCCGTCATCTGCCTCAACCACGTCGAAACCGCTGCTGGTCAGCTTATGGACCACGATTTCACGCATGGTTATGTCGTCTTCGACAACGAGGATTTTCTTTTGTTTCTCAGCCATTGGATTGATCTTTAGTCTGTCTTATATTATAGCAAAATTTGTAGATTTGACAATCAAGGGCAAAACGTATAGTTTTACTTTGAATATGCTTCATTATCGCAGGATCAGGAGCCAAATAATATGGCTTTTTGGGCTGGTTTTGACCAGTCTTTTTGTTTTTACCCAACCAGCGCGGGCTGATTTGACCTTACCCCAAACACCCTGTGATTCGGTGTTGGATGGTCTAATCGTGAATGGTTTTAGTGTGCATCTGAACCATTCTTTCCAACAGTCATTCAGCAGCCGAGAAGACGGGACCAAGGCTTTCGGTTATGGTGGTCAAAATAATTTTGTCAGACTGGAGGGAGGCAACATTATCTTTGATATTGTCACCTTGTTCGCATCAGTTGGTCCAAGTTCCGGTACGGTTAAGTTAATGGGCCTGGATCAAAATTGTAATGCGGTCTTTGGATTAGGTCCTGCTTATCACAACTTGAATTTGTTAGCTTCCAACGAAATGATTTATGAACGTGCTTCGTATATGACCACTTTTAATGGCGTTACTCGGCAGAATGCCCCAATGGTCATACCGAAATATTTATGGATAGAGGTTTGGGATGGTAATAGGAACACCAGTTTTTCCAGTTATTCATATTTGGTGGATATAGATAATCTTCAGAACCCAACAGGGACCATAAGCCAACCAACTACCGAACCTCCAGGCAAAAGACCAGTTCTGATAGTCCCTGGGGCGGCTGGGACTGATTTATTTTATGATGGAAAACTATCTTGGCCTGATTTAGTAAGAATGTCTCAAACTAACGATGCATTTTTGTTTAACGAATTGCAACTAGACGAAAATGGTCATTCTATAAATGGTATTGAAACAGGTGATATTGTAAGAGAGATTATTATTAATTTACTTCCTGATATAAATATTTTTGGTGGATTAATTTCTGATATGTTAGATGTGGGTTATGTTGAGAATCCAAATCTTTTCGTATTTCCTTATGATTGGCGTTTAGATATAAATCAAAGCAATGATCTGCTTTCTACGAAAATTGAACAAATTAAAACTTTAACCGGTACTGATAAAATTGATATTATTGCGCACAGCATGGGAGGCTTATTGGCTAAAAATTATATATATGCAAACGGAAGCGATAGTATTAATAAGCTTGTATTTATTGGTACTCCACATCTAGGATCTCCTAAGGCTGGCAAAGCTCTATTATTTGGATACAATTTTGATATTCCGATTTTGAGAAACGATGTAATGAAAGAATTTGTTAAAAATATGCCATCAGTTTATCAATTATTGCCTAATAAAGTATATTTCGATGAGTTCCACGAATATATTATTCCCTTTCGATTATTGAACAGAACACCACTTAATTACGAGGATACTAAAAATTGGCTCATTGATAAGGGAGCGAATCAATTACTACTTGATCGAGCAGAGGAATTCTTTAATAAAGATTTGCACAATCTCGATTTAAGTGGGATTGATGTGTATAACATCGCGGGCTGCAGAACTGCTACTCAAGCAGTTTATAAATACACCTTTACTAATACCTCCATTAGTCAAATTGGTTATACTTCGGGTGATGGTACTGTTCCCTTTGTAAGCGCAGATTATGGGCCTTCAACTGTGAAGTATTACGTGAATAATGGCACTCATTCTGAATTACCCAGTCTATCAGGTGTGCGTGAGTTGATATTAGCTATATTGAACGGTGAACAGTATTCTGCACCTAACATAAGCACAAATACAAGTTTCTGTAATCTAAGAGGTAAAACGCTGACCTGGCGCAGTCCCGTAGAAGTACATATTTATGATTCATCAAGTAATCATAGCGGGCCAGTCGAAGGTGGGTTAGAAAATAGCATACCGGGTGTCAACTATGAGATTATTGATGGCGAAAAGTTTATCTTTCTGCCAACTGATGAGGGTCAGGAGTACAGAATTGAAGCGATTGGTTTGGATACCGGAAGTTTTGATTTGTTGATCACCCAGCAGGAGAATGACACAGAAGGCCTAACTCAACTGTTTGATAATGTCCAGATCGTCCCAAATTCTTTCATCTCTTTTACAGTTTCTGACACTTCGGATGATTCGCAGATCAGTTTTGATTTGGATGATACTACCGAGCCAGAAGTACTCACCGCAACTATATTCGCTACCCCAGACGAAGCTTTGGTCCAAGCGATTTCTGAACCTGAACCGACACCAGAACCGCAGCAAACTTCGGGAGGAGTAGGGGGTCCACCACCCTCGGGCATCTATGAGGATAAGATTACAAAAATTGAAGAAGATGGTATTATATTAGGAGAGACTTTAGAGAGAATTCCTGATGGAACCTTGGTTTTGGACCTATCTGATGGCAGAACCGTCTACATGATCGGGGATGGGAAAAAGTATGGGTTTACTTCAGAAGAAGCATTTTTAGGCCGAGGGTTTAGGTTTAGTGATGTTATAGTTGAATATTTGTATAATTACGAATCAGGTGGATTGATAACTAACTAAAAAAACACTACTTTAATGAAACAAAATAAGAAATTGTCTTTAATATATATTATTGGAGTTATTATTCCATTTGTCTTAATGTTAGTTAACGGTTATATTGCTGACAATGATCATAAATCTTGGAGTTACGAGAATGAAAATATTTTTTTTCGAATAGTGCTAATAGTCTCTATCTTGTCTTGTGCTGTTATATTGTTATTAAATTATAGAGGATCAAAAAATAGTCTTTGGTACACATTAAGTTTAACAACAGGGCTTGGAATTGCGTATTTATTATATCTTGCAAGCTCTTTCTCTATTGGAATTTTATAATAACAAATTATAAAGCACCTTAGAATCCTTTTTAATTGAGCAATTTAAGCTACGTTTAAGCTTGATTTTTTTTGCCATATTCAGTAGAATATATAGGTAAATTACCTATAATGATCTCAAATCAGAAGAAACCGGAATTAATTGTTGATTTATGCAAAGACTCCAAACTGAAAGGTTTTATTGTAATTAATAACACCAATCTTGGACCCGCACAGGGTGGTACGCGGATAGCCAGTTATCCCACCACCAAAGATGCTCTAACGGACGCATTAAAACTGGCGGAAGCCATGACATATAAATGTGCTATATCAAAAGTCCCCCATGGAGGAGCGAAGGGAGTTATAATGGGTAACCCACAAAAGGATAAAACAGAAAAATTATTGAGATGTGCGATAGTCGGCCTCGCTTTTGGAGGAGGCAAAGGCGTAATTGTCAAGCAGCCGGGGATGACAAAAAAAGAAATACTAAAAGAATATGCCTTGCAGGTAAATAAACTGAAAGGCAAATTTTATACTGGCGAAGACGTCGGCATGGAGGAGGCAGATGTGCAGTATATGATGAAATTTGGTCCCTATTTTAACGGAAAGACTGGTTTAGCTGGGGATCCATCATATTTTGCCGCATTGAGCGTATTTCATGCTATAAAAAAGTCATTAGATTTTGTTTTTCATTCCGAGAAAATAAATGGGCGGAGTTTTGCAATAAAAGGGGTAGGTAAAACGGGGACTTTTTTGGCTAAGTTTTTATCAAAAGAAGGCGGTAAGGTATATGTTTATGATATAGATGAGAGTAAAACAAATAAATTAATAAAAGAAAATAAAAATATTTTAGCAGGAGATAAGGATATTTCTGAAATGGATGTTGATATTTTTTGCCCCTGTGCCTTAGGAAACGATATTACGAGTAAGAATGTCAATAGGATTAGAGCGAAAATCGTTTGTGGTACCGCAAATAACCAATTAGAGACAATTGAAGTCGGAGACAGACTATTTGAAAGAGGGATTTTACACGTACCTGATTATGTTGCGAATGCCGGGGGATTAATAAATGTATCAGATGAGCTTATGCCTGGTGGATATAATCGTAAACGAGTACTTAAAAAAATTGATAATTTAAAAAATATTTTAGAGTCAATCCTAAGAAAATCAAAACGAGACAAAATTAGTCCAATTCGTGTGGCGAATCGATACGCAGAAAGCATTTTTCTAAAGAAAAAAGAAAAGGCTTATGCTCATTAGAAGGGATATAAATCCGAAAGATTATTTGGATTTAAAAGACGATCGGGAAAAACTTGTATTTCTGTGTAAACTTGCTAATCTCGCCCCCTCAAGTCACAATATGCAGCCATGGTTTTTTCGTATCATGGAGAAAAGCATCACACTGATTCCTAACCCATACCTAAGGCTTAAGGTGGCAGATCCGCAGGGGAGAGAGTTTTATATAACCTTCGGTACAGTCGTAGGGTTGATGAAATTGATTGCTCACAGTTATGGTTTGAAGTTTGAATTTAGATTTAGTGATAATTTAGAGACAGAAATTGGAAGATTTATTTTTACTGATCTTCGTTCAACAGGAGTTGATCACAATACACTCAAGGCCATAATCAGGAGACATAACAGTAGGCTCCCGTATAGGCACGACGCGTTACCAGAAGGTTTTATTAATATATTGAGAAGTTTTGATGCGTCTGTTGGGGAATTAAAAATTATTTCGGATCAATCAACCCAGCGAAAAATTGAAATAGTAATACTTAATTCGGTAAAAGAGGCGTTTGCTGACAAGTTTTTTTGTGAGGAATTATATCCTTGGCTTAAAAACTCTTGGTTTAGATTCGAAGATGGTCTTCCTGGATATAATCTAGGAGTACCATTTTTATTCTCCTGGGTGTTTCCATATCTAACACGCCGTGGACTCACAAGCAATAAACAAGTAGAGATACATGGGAGGATGCTAAGTAACGCCGCAGTATATTGCATAATTTGCGGTGACCAAGATCAAGATAAAGCATGGATTTCAATTGGCGAAGCATTTATACAAATCGCTGTTGAAGCTGAGCGAAACGGAATCAGTATCGGTATTATGCAAGCCGCGATAGAAAATGCTTCAGATCGAGTGCGTTTGCAGGAAATATTGAACACAAAAAAATTGCCACAAATGTTTTTTAGGTTGGGATATTGTGATTTAACTCATAAGCACAGCCCTAGACGGGGAATGGATAAAGTAATAGTCAAGTAATTATGGATAATAGGCCAGAAATTTTATATGAAAGCAAGCATACGGCAGCTGATCTGGAACAGTTACGGAATACCCATAAGATTTGGGTAGAAAGAAATGAGTATGATTCACAGTTGGAAGAATTGTTTTTTATCAATAATCCTGCCGCTAAGTTTGATCCTAATAAAGATAAATTGTTAGCTGATTTTATTTCTGGTCGGACAAAAGCTAGTAAAAATTTTACAGGGAACTACATTTATTATCCTTGGAGGGGTGGTTTTGTTCATGTTCTAGAGGAAGACGAGTATTTTAAAGTCCGAACAAATAGAAACAGAAATATTATTTCAGAAGAAGATCAAAGAAAATTATACAATGCCAACGTTGCTATTCTAGGACTATCTATCGGTGGGGGGATGGCAGCGAACTTAGCTTATTCGGGAATTGCAAGAAATATGAAGCTTGCCGACTTTGATACCTTGTCTTTATCAAATCTTAATCGAGTGCAAGAAAGTGTTATGGATTTAGGTCAGACTAAATCTGGAATAGTTGCTCATAGGATTTACGAAGCTAACCCATACGCGAATCTGAAATTTTATGAAAAAGGTTTAAATGATTCAAATTTGTCGGAGTTTATTAATGGCGATCCGAAACCAGGGCTGATATTTGAAGAAATTGATGACTTTGAAATGAAAATTCGTATACGACTAGAAGCCAAGAAAGCAGGAGTTCCTGTGATTATGCTTACGAATCTTGGAGACAGATTGCTTATTGATGTGGAGCGATATGATTTAGACAAAGATTTAGCCGTTTTTAACGGTCTGATTGGAAATTTAGACGAAGAAATATTAAATAAGCCCATAACTGAAGAAGACAAGAAGAAATATGCAATTTTATTAGTTGGTAAAGAAAATCTGCCAAAAAATGTTTATGCATCCGTTTTAGAGATAAACAAAACATTGGTTGGCAGACCTCAAGTTATGAGCACCGTGTCAATGGGTACTGGACTGGCATCATACCTGGCCCGACGGTTATTTTTGGAAAAATTGGACAGCGGTCGGAAATTAATAGATATTTCATCTTTTATATAAAGTATGAATTTAGATAATTATACAGCGGGTAAAATAATAAAAGAGTTTAAGCATAAGAATAGCGAACATTGGCGTAAGGTTGAGGAAAAAACTGCTTTAGATTTGTTTCATGCCGCCGCAAAAAGAGTACCTGCATATAAGGATTTTTTAAAGAAGCACAAAGTAAATCCAGAGAAAATTAAAACAGTCTCTGATATGAAGTCACTCCCAATAATAAGCAAGAAGAATTATTTGCAACATTACCGATATGAACAATTACTTTGGGATGGTTCGTTAAATAAATATTTAGTGTATTCTTCCACCTCCGGTTCGACAGGTGAACCTTTTTTCTTCCCACGAGATCAAGTATTGGAATGGGAGTCGTCACTGCTTCATGAGTTGTATCTATCACAAAATCCAAAGGTAGCGCAAGAACCAACCTTGGTTGTTGTATGCTTTGGGGTCGGTGTCTGGATCGCCGGACTAATCACATACGATGCTATGTCTATTGCTTCTCAAAGAGCAAATTATCCGGTATCAATTATCACCCCCGGGATTAATAAGAACGAAATTTTTAAAATATTAAGGAAATTACCAACTTATTATAAGCAGGTCATAATGGTTGGATACGCACCTTTTATTAAGGATGTTCTCGATGAATCAGCATCGCATGGCATAGACTTTAAAAAAATTAATTTAAGAATTTTATGTGCCGCCGAACCGTTTAGCGAAGTCTTCCGGGATTACTTAGTTAATTCAGCAAAAATAGGTAGCCGTTTTTTAGATGTAAGCAATATTTATGGGACCGCTGACTTGGGCACAATGGCGATCGAAACACCCTTGTCCATATTAATCAGATCCTTAGCCGTAAAAGATCCTGGTCTATTTAAAGAAATATTTAAGGATATTGTGAAAACTCCAACTTTTGCGCAGTATAACCCATACGCTATAATGTTTGAAGAGGTTGGGGGAGAGCTTATATTATCGAGCAACAGCTCCATACCTTTAATAAGGTATGCGATTGGAGACAGTGGAGGAGTATTACGTTTCAGCGAGGTTAAGAATAAAGTTGAATCTCTAGGATATAATATAAATAAGGAAATTTTAAAGAATAAAATCCAGCATTTTGTTTATAATTTACCTTTTGTTTATGTATACGAGAGAGTAGATTCATCCACCACCCTTTATGGACTACAGGTGTATCCTGAATATATTAAAGAAGCTTTAATTGAATCACCTGCTAGTAAATACGTAACAGGAAAATTTACAATGCATACTAAATTTGATAGTAAGCATAATCAATTTTTAGAAATTAATATTGAGCTAAAAAATAAGATTAAACTGAATAATCCCCAGAAAAAAAATATTTTAAATAAAATCGTAGAAAAAATGCAAGCAAAGAGTTCTGAATTTCGAGAACTTTTAAGATTTCTTAAAGACAGATCTAAGCCAAGGTTAGTATTCTGGCCAGCTGGGCATGAATTATACTTTAAACCAGGTACAAAGCAGAGATGGGTCAGAAAATATTAGAATGATGATTATTAAAACAAAAACTTGTCAAGCGATTTAAATTTATTTTTCGCTCTTTCAGCTTCCGCCGTAACTATATTCTTAGGAATACTGGTTTTTATTCATGATAGAAAAAGCGCCACCAATTTAATTTTTTTCGCACATTCCATAGTTGGTGCTATATGGTCAATCGTTAATTATTTTTCGATAGTTTCAACAACTGACCAGATCATTTGGATACGATTCGTACTTTTTTTGGCTGTACCACACGTATTTCTATTTCTTTTGTTTATTCAAAATTTTCCTTCAGAGAAACTGGTTAGACCGAGACAGTTTTATTCTAGTCTCGTTTTAATGTTCGCCATGATGATACTGGTGACAACCAGATATGTATTTGAAAGCGTAACTATTATTGACGGAAACGCGGTCCCCATTGTTGGAATATTAATCCCAGTATTTAGTGGAACATTGGTTTTGTTTTTCGTGACGAGTGTTGTTTTAGTGATCAGAAAGTTTTTTCAGTCCAAGGGTTTAATTAAAAGGCAATGGTTTTCCATTGGCGGTGGTCTTTTGGTTTCTTATATACTTTTGATTTGTCTTGTTTTCTTAAGGGTTATCATTTTTAATAATACTTTTTTTGTCCCATACTCACCATTGTTTTTATTGTTTATTTTTATTGGCGCAGCGTATGCGATTCTCAGGCACCAGCTTTTTAATGTCAAGATCATTGCTACAGAAATTCTTATTTTTATTTTATTATTGGCCAGTTTCATTCAGGTTATTATTTCTGAGTCCACATTAACACTGGGCCTGGGAATTGCTGTAATTATCTTTATTTTAATAGCCGGGACACTTCTAATAAGAAGTGTGCTTAAGGAAGTAGAGCAGAGACAACAACTACAAGTTTTAACTGAAAAATTAGCTGCTGCCAATGAACAACTCAAGATTTTGGATCAGGCCAGATCTGAATTTATTACGATTGCGTCGCACCAGCTGCGGACACCACCCGCGACGATTAAGTGGTATTTAGCCTCCATCCTGGATGGGGATTATGGCAATATGGATGCTACTGTGAAAGAACAATTGCGGAAAACCATGTCCACGAACAATTCTATGATTTCGCTGATTGATGATTTATTGAATGTTTCGCGGATTGAGCGTGGCAAGATGGAATTTATTTTCCAGCCA
>Ga0209541_10011607_pt1 | contig 13764 bp, 3 predicted proteins | sample RifCSPlowO2_01_FD_184027 | JGI IMG/M metagenome (GOLD analysis project Ga0209541, IMG submission 184027) | Groundwater microbial communities from Rifle, Colorado - Rifle CSP2_plank lowO2_0.1 (SPAdes) (version 2) | ecosystem: Environmental > Aquatic > Deep subsurface > Groundwater | place: Rifle...
GTCAGCATCGGCAGCAGCGTCATCAGTTCCTGAACCAAGGTTAGCTTGATCAGCTGCCGCTTCGCCTGCGGTTGTTCCGTCGCTAGATCCACTAGCACCAGCCCCATCACCATCTGATGTCGCTTCAGCATCGGTTCCTTCAGTTGTAGTGGTAGCTGTAACTTTCTTTTTTGCCAATCCGCTACTACCACCGCCTCCGCCTCCTCCCCCACCGGAAGAGCTTGACGAAGAAGAACTGCTGGATGAAGAGCTCGTTGATTCTCTGTACGTCGAAAACTCGCAGAAAGGCACCTTCCAGACACAATTAGTAGCGTCAAGCAACGTAGCTTCACTGGTTCTATCCACACAATTTGCACCGTTATCATCACAGTGGAAGAGGCTATTGCAAGTGCCACTAAATGGAACCTTGACACGGCATACTGCTGGATGAAGATTGTTGATGATCTTATCTCTCGTGTCAGAGGATAAGCCGACGATATTGCTATCACTGATGATATCCCCTGAAGAACTGATGGTCCTAACCTTATCATTCAAGGCGCTCTTGGTCAAGCTGGCATTGATAAATTCAAAATACGTGCTGCCATCTGTTTTATTTAGCATAATGTTAACGTTTCTCCCTGCTGAATAATTCATCCACAGCCCAGCATTCACACCACATACTGCCCCTTGCTTATGCTCATACGTGCCATCCTGATCAGCATCATAAGCTACCGAGAAGTCGCTAGAAACCTTGAGGGTAGCTACAAAGTTACAATAGCCACATTTTGTTTCTTTCTCTGCGGTGAAAAAGGAACTGCACCTGCTGAGAGCGCATTTCTTGCCGCCATCACATGCTTCAATCTTATAATAATACTGAGTGTTGTTGCTCAGATGGTATCCTAAAGTATTATTGTACAAGTCTACCTGATGCCATAACTTATAATCCCTTATATCAGCGCTGGCTAAGCCTATGTCTGCAACCGTTGTATTTAATGTTGAACACGTAGAGTCATTATGGTAAAACTTTATGCTTCCATTGGTGGGCTTGCTGGTATCAAACATGATCAAGGCAGAGTCATAATACTCTTCTATCTTCACTCCCGTAACTGTTGGAGAGCTGGTATCTACATAACTGTCTGCATTGACACCCAACCCCTCACAAACCTTCTGATAGGTACAATCATAATCATTGCAATCAATGTTATCATCATTATCATCATCAACATCATTAAAGCAGTCTTCATACTGCACATAGCCATGCTGCAAGAGGTCTTCTACTTTTGCGGTATCTCCGCCAATCTTAAACGCATCGACAATCTCAAAGTCAATCGCGCCGGGAGTAGTGTATGCTGGACCTGCTACATCAACAGGATTACTGGTATTGCCCGTATTGCCAATAGTAACGACAAAGACACGAAGGTCTTCTGTGGAGTTATAAAGGGTAGGGAACTGAGTCAGCTCTGATTTTTCTACCGTAATCATCGGACCACCGATATCACTGCACATAAAGGATTTCCAAGAGCTTAATTGGATGTCTGCTGTTTTCCATTGAGAGTTCTCACATTTAAATGCAGAAAATGTTTCAACAGTCTTGCTCTTCGTCGTATTGTACGTTGAGGCATACCTTAACCTGAATTCATACCCGCCGGCAGAAGAATTATGGACTAAGGTACAGCTTCCGGTAGAGCTTCCATCAGTATCTAAGTACACCGTTAAGATAACCGTCTCATTTCCCGCTCCCACAGTACCATCAAGGAGCATTTCCTTGTTGCAGACGGAAGCATTGGTAAACTCCGCTACTTCTACTCCAAAGCCAAACGATTCCCCTTCATCCTTCATGCCAAAGTGGCAGATATCTACCGACTTTTGCGTGGTTTCAGAGCCATCACAGATCTCTGTACCGAGCGATACCGGAGGACCAGGCTGAATGTTATCAAACAAGTCATTCATCGAGGAGGGATTGCACCATCCATTAACCCATCTGCATCCAGTTCCACAACTTGCTTGGCTCGTAGCGGTAAAGCAGGATGGCTCGCACCAAGAGCCCCATTCCGTCTCCGTATAATTACAGAAAGCATTGTTATTACAAGCCGTGGCGTTATCTCTCAGCGTCTGATTGCTCCAGCATTGGTCCATCTGGTTCATGCACCAGCCACCGGTGCTGCTGATGGTATCAGCCTGCCACCAACAGCCATTTGTTCCGTTACAGCCACTGCCATCAGGTCCAGTATATTCCCAGCAATTCTTGTTATTATTATTCCAATCAACTTGGCAGAAAGGCGTTGTGGCAACAAACCAGCCACAGCTGATGTTAATTGCACTCTGATTGGTGCACAATGTTTGATTTCCATCATACTTCCAGCATTCTCCACCTACCGATCCTCCAACCCCCCCCGCGGAATCAAATCCTGCTGCGCTAAAGCCATTCAATGGTTCACACCAGCCTGGCTCATTCCAGCGGCAATTATCTGTTGCTTGGCATGCTGTTTGGTTAGAGCTTACATTAGATGCCCAGCATGATGCTGCTTGCTGCTCCTGGCAATAGCCTGCTTCTCTCCAAGAACATCCGGAAATTGCCTGGCATTGGCTTTGTGATAGATCATCGTTATAACACTTCGGCTGGCAAGAATTCCCCCAACTTTCCGTAGTCCACTCGCAGATGCTGCCAGTAACAGCGTCACAAGCAACTTGAGTTGTAGAGCTCCAGCATTTATTAACAGTATTCCCACACCAACTGCCCCAGCTGTCGGTAAACCAAGTACACCCCGTAACTGCTGAACAGCCCGTAGAATTATAATTATCCCAACAACTATTGCTCCAATTGACTTCGCAGCCTTCATAGCTCCATTCATCAACTTCCCAAGAACAGCCACTAACGTCATCACAGGAATCAGAATTAGAGTGTTCCCAGCAATCCTTCGGCTGGAAGTCGGGGTGATCACACCACCCTCCCCCGCTCGTCTCACACCAACTGGAGGTAGCGCCTGCGGAATCACACCACGTATCATTTTCCCATACACAACCTCTCCCATCAGAAGCAGTAGTTCCAACACAATTTGTCTCAGAATTTACTCCCATACAATTTTCAGCAATACTCCAATCCTGTTCACACCATCCTGACCCCGTCCCATTTTGCCATTTACATTTGCCGGTATTGGTACAAGCAGTCTCATTATCATCATCTTTCCAGCACTGACCACCCTTAAAGTCACACCAGCTGCCCCATTTATCGGTGACCCATTCACAATCGGTATTGTCAAGACAACTTTCATTATCCGTCCAACCAAAGCAATCTCCGGTGACAAAGCCACAAGAAGAGTCGGAATAACAGGCAGTATCGGCACAATCTATCAAATCATTATCATCATTGTCAATACCATCCCAGCAGACTTCGACATTTTCTCCAATGTTAGCAACACAGGCCCCATCATCGTCATCACCCTGCCATTTACAGCTTCCTGTCTGATTGGCGATAGATGTCCTTCCATCATTAGAACAATCATCTTGGGTAGAACATCGATCACAAGCATCTAAACAGGTCTTTTCACCTTTCTCTACACAATACCCTCCTGTTTCGGTAGTATTGTCGATAATCCACTTACAGCCACCGCCAGCGGAGTTTGCCTTGCTCTGGGCACAATAGTAGCTCGGCCTTTTTGTGGTGATATTACTGTTTGCATTCCCTTTAAACGTGCAATCCCCACAGGTACTATCGCAGTCTTCTGCTATCCCTCTTTTCTGCTCATCTGAAGCACGGCAATAGCCTATGCCATTCAACGCGCCAGTATCAGCAGTAAATTTACAATATCCCAATAATGAAGACTCACAGGCAACCTTAGCAGTAGTAGAATTAACTTCTGCACCGGCACTTACCCCATAACTTGCCGGAACATCAGATCCAGCATACGTATCACAGGCAAAACAAGCTTGGTCACAGTTATCTTCCTCATCAAACTTATCTTCACATCTTCCCGTAGGAACGGAAATATTTCCCAGACAATAGTTTTCGGTGATCCATTTTCCACCAGCAGCTTCACAATTCCGCTTCGTTTCAATCTTCACTAGACTGGCGCTCGTATTCCCAAAGACATCATCATTCTTGAAATTGCAGGTAGAAGTATCATTATTCCAAGTGCAGGGCATATACCAAGGATCCCCAGCGATGGTCGTGCAGGAGCTGCTCGTCGTCGCATCATTACACGCCTGCTCCCCATTAGGAGTTTGGTCGATCTGGCTAACACATGTTGTTGATTGCCTATTTTCCTTACAGGTACTGTTCTGCCAAGAGCAACAGGTGGAGAGGGCAGGAATATTGTTACAGAGATTTGAATCATTGACGTAATCGCAAATGATCCCATCATTGGTAATATTTATCCCGTAAGCATTGTTGGTCTCATCACAGACCTGGCTCGTCTTATTCCAGGTGCAGCCGATAGTCTGATTACAGCTGCTGCCATTATGGTCAAAGATATAACAGCCAGGATTCCAATCATTTAAAATTCCATGATCATCATAATCTCCCGTCCCCCAGGATGGCTCTTGACAAGTTCCACCGCTTGCGGTACTAGTTATGCTACTCGGCTGCCACCAGCAATAATAGGTATCTAAACATTGCCGCTCCGTGGTGATATTGGTGCAAGTAACCGACGAATAATCCTTCATACACCATCCCGTGCCGTCTCCAAACTTAGAATCGTTTTCCCAGACACAATCTAAGCCATAAAGAGAAGCATTTCCATGACAGGCAGGCTCGCTTCCCCCATCATGACTATCCCACTTCCAGCAATTGACTTCTTCACACCAGCCAGATCTTGTTTGCTCCGCCCAGGTACAGCCAGACTCTGCTTCACAGCTGCTTTGGCTAGAAATATCCCAACAAGACTCTTCGTTACAGAAACTCCCGCTCCATTTACAATCTAAATCTGCAGAATTATTGATGCAAGCGGTGGCATTGGTATTATCAAAACTCCAGCAGTGAGTGTCTTGGCAGGATCCCCAGCTCCAAGTGCAATCAAGATGCGTTGCCCCCGTACAAGCGCTCTGGTTATGGTAATTCCAACAATAATCTTCACGACAAGAGCTGGTGCTGCTGCTCCAGGTGCAATTATTTCCTTGCCAATCTTTTCCTGCTTGACAGGAAGATTGGCTGGTATAATCCCAACAGCTCTTCGTATAGCATTCCCCCCAGGCACAACCCGCAGTATTGGTACAGGTGGTATTATTAGTGATGCCCCAACAGCTTACACCTGTACTTCCTGCGGCAAATCCCGTGCTATAGCACTCGCTATGCCATTGACAGGATAAGTTCCCCGGATTGCTTTCACAATGACTTTGGTTGGTGGAGGCATATGACCAGCAAGTCGTTTCTTCACACTCAAAGACACCTGCTCCGCCTTCCCAAGTACAATTCTTTTCTGGAACAGCAGTCGTTTCACACGCTGTCTGGTTCCATAAGCTCCAACATCTCAACTCTTCACACCAGCTGCCCCAGCTGTCGGATTTCCAGATACAGTTACTGTTAGCGCTGCACGTGCTGCTGGCAGTATATTCCCAGCAAGAAGTTGCTTCAACGGAGGGAGATAAGAAGAACAATAAGGAGATGGAGAACACTATTAAAAAAAATATTCTAAAACCTACCCCCTCACCCATGCTTATTTTCCCTCACCTTCTTTTTAATTCTTATGACAAAAGAAAAAAAGTATTTAAATGTTTCTTTTTATCGAGATGAAGCAAAGTAAGATTGAGCAAAACGGCTCTGTCCTAAATCTCACTTCGTTCGGATAGCATGTACTCGCTTTGCTGATGTGTGTGATGAAATGCGGGGCTCTCTCGTAGGGTACATGCTACATGAAATGAAGAAACTATTTCATTTCAGTACTAAAAACAAGTCGTTGCTTGTTTTTATGTAATCACATTTAGGACAGAGCCGAGCAAAACAAAACTAATTTAAATCCCGAGAGAATAGAGAACACATGGAGAACAACATACCAACACAGAAGTGTGGCAGTTGAAAAGAGATAGAAAAGAGATAAGATGACAAAAACATTTTCCTTAAGCAATTTTCCCTTAGAGAAAAAGACAGTATTGCTGAGAGTGGATTATAATGTACCATTAAGCAAAATTACTACTATAGGTGAGCATGTGCAAGTCCTTGACACTGGGAAAATAGAGGCTTCTCTTCCCACGATCAAATATCTTCTGTTGAAGAAATGTAAAATAATCCTAGCAACCCATCTAGGCAGACCGGAAGGAAAGGTTGTTGAAAGCTTGAAAACAGATCCGTTGGTAGTTGAACTCCAGAAGCTCCTGCCAAAACAGCAGGTGATCAAGCTCGATGATAGTATTGGAAAGCAAATCAAGAAGACGATTACTTCACGGAAAGGGATTTTTCTGCTGGAAAATCTTCGCTTTTATCATCAAGAGGAGGAAAATGATCCCGTCTTTGCCCATTCTTTAGCTTCTTTGGCAGATGTTTATATCAATGATGCTTTTGCCGATTGCCATAGAAAACATGCTTCGATTCATGCCATTACAAAATTTCTTCCGTCACTTCCAGGAATGCTGATCGAAAAAGAGCTTCATTACCTTCGCCATGCCGTAGAATCTAGACAAAAGTCGCTGTGGATCTTAGGAGGAGGAAAATTAGATAAAGTTTCTTTGGTAGAATTAGCACTGGAGAAAGCAGACTATGTATTAATAGGAGGAGTTCTCGCTTTTCCCTTCTTGAAAGCAAAAGGGCTGCCGGTGGGAATGTCTTTAACAGATGCCGCTTCCGTGCAGGCAGCAAAAAGGATCTTTAGCAACAGAAACGCTCACAAGATTATCTTGCCGATAGATTTTAGGGTTGCAGATAATACATCCCTCACGGCGAAGGAGATGATAGTGCCAAGAATTCCAAACGATAAAGTCGCTTTAGACATTGGACCAGAAACCATTCAGCTCTTCAAGCAATATCTAAGAAAAGTACATACGGTCATCTGGAACGGACCACTAGGATATTTTGAGCTGGCAAAATATGCACTCGGCACAAAAGAGATAGGCAGATATTTAGGAATGCTTACCGCAACCACCATCATCGGTGGCGGAGAGACGGCAGAAGCGATAAGAAAGTTTAATTTGCAGGAGAAGATGACTCATGTTTCCACAGGGGGAGGAGCATTTGTAGCTTTCCTTACTGGAAAAGACCTCCCGGGAATTGTTGCCTTAGAGGAAAATTATCAGTCGTGGAAGAAGAAGGTGAAGACTCCTGTATTCGAGAATGTCTATTAAGGACTATTCTATTATGCTATATTGCATTTAAATTGTAGTTAAATTGTAGTTGTATAGTTTATTCATATTATAGCCTTACCTGAATCTCTTTTCCAAAGGCCATCTTCGCCGTTTGGATAAATGACTGCAATTCGCGCTGTTGAGTTTCAGTTATCTCTTCCATCTGCTCTTGCGTCTTTATTTTTCGCTGTTCCATCACTCTGAGCTGCTTCTGGAAGTGCTCGACACGGTATCTTGCTTCCTCAACCTTCATCATAAAGTCACGGTTCTTGAGCATGATGGGAGAAGACGGTGACCCCTCCAACTCTTGATGAGCTGCCATCTGTCGTCTATACATTTCCTCTAAATAGCCTTTTCTGGCCTTGTCCAGGAGAGCAAAATACTCATTAGCCTGTAACGGATCGATAACGATAAGACCTTGCTGCACGGCTGCTTTCAGATGCTCTAAGACGTGCAGAATCGATACATTTTCATCCAACAAAAATGCTGCACCGGGATCATCGATATAGGAGCGGACAAGCTGATGGTCTTGGATTTTGATATATTCCTGGAGAAGAGGCTTGAGTTTTGAAAAAAAAGAAATAACCTCTGTTTCTACCGTATCTTCTTCCTTGCGGACATGATCAAGCTGCTCTTGTAAGCTGCCGATATCCTTAAAGCGAGGATCATTTTTTAATCCCTGAAATTCCGCTTCTTTTTCTCCCTTGATCGTTTCGGCTTGCTGGAGCCGGTCTTCAATCAGCCGTAATTTCTTCTTTAGTTTTGAAGTTGATTCAGAGCGCTGCTGGAATTCTCCTACTTTTTTCTGAAGATTATGTACTGTCTTCATCCCTGCTGCGGCTGACTTCCCTTCAAACACCCGCAACAACGTGCGAAATTCCAATAGTTCTTTCAATAAGGGGTTTATCCTATTCTCTGTACTATTCTCTTTGTTATTTTCTTTGCTATTTTTGCTATTCTCTGTATTGTTTTCAAGAGTATCTTCCTCACTACTGCTTTCTGCGGAAAACCTTCTTTCCTCATGCTTTTCTTCAAAGACATCCATAAACTTAAAGTCTTCAGCAAAGGAGCTTTTCTCTATTTGACGGATAAGAGCGGCCAGAACCTGCTCAAATCTTTCATCAAAGCGGCTGATTTTATCGATATTCAGATCATCAGAGAAAGTGATAAGATCCAGAAGTTTTCTGGTATTGACAAAAAAATTGTTTAATTCGTCCCTTCTCCCTAGCGGAATGTTTTTCTGCCACTCATCTACGCTGCATTCTAATTCCCAGCGCTTGGACTTGAGCTTGTTGGTATACGCCAGGATATCGCTGGACAGCTTATAGCGCTCCACCAGTTCATTCTTCCGCACATCGAGCCAATTCGGCAGATCATGGATATGGACGAGAGTAGGAAGTAGTTTCTGCTCTGGTACCGTCCGAAAGATATTCTTTAGCCAGCTTAGCCACCCCATAAGCTCTTTTCAGCAAAAGAAGATTTATAATGATTTAGATAGGACAATAGATAGAACTCTACAGATATGATAAAAATGCGTGAAGCCAAGCATTTTTAGCACAAGAAATGTGAAAAGAGCACATTTCTGTGCAGAAATAAGATCGTCGTCTTATTTCTTGCATGCAAAAATTTTGCCCTAAAGGTGGGGTTTTACACCCTGCGAAATTTTTTGCAGAAATGAACATCTACGAGAATATTCCTTCCACAAAAAATATCTTGAAGAGGATAATACTCTCCCGAAGGCGGTAATTACCCGATCATCGTCCCCTTAAACGGCTTTCTCTCTAACAGCTTGCGAAGATTCTCCAAATCTTTTCCATGGACGATGGCAACTTTCATCCCTTCATTTTGGGCATACCTACTGGCTACTGGATCAAATGGCGCATGCATCCCAGGCTTGAAGTCACCTGTCAGTTTCCTGAACTCTTCCCAAGAAATAGACTCTATCTTCTTTGCATCTTTATGCTGGTGAGGATCTTTATCATAAACATAATCCACATTTGACAAGTTAACAATCAAATCTGCCTTGAATTTCTTTGCCAATAATGTAGTGTCGTGATCTGTCGTATACCCAGGCTGATAGCCTGCTCCGATGATCAGATTTTTTTTGGTTGTGAGTTTCTGCTCCATATCCCAGATGACAACTTCATGAGCATAGTCTTTAAAGAGAACTCGAACAAGCTCTGCGTTCAATCTTGTAGCCATGATCCCTACCCAATCCTTATCCTCATCAGTCCCCTCAAACTTACTTACTGCCTGCTGATACTGCCGGGCAGGATACCCTCCTCCACAAACTAAGATGAGGCGGTTGTTCTTAATGTAGTCAAGGACAAGAACTTTCAATTTTTTTAAGAAAGAGACATCAATCTCACTGGGATTAATCAAGCTCCCACCCAAAGAAATGACGGTTGTGCTCATAGCTTTGAAAAATGAAGAGAAGTTTATATTGGTTTTGGTGGGTTGGGATCTATGACACTTCCGATGATCCTTTCTTTCGAAACGCTCTCTCTTAAAACATTTTCTTTTTTGGAAGCAGTTTGTTTTTGAACAAAAGAACTTTTTACCAGTTGATCCTTCCCTTTGGATAAGCGATATTCTTTAAAGTGGATGATATCAGGAGGATTACGCCTTTTAATAAGGATAACAGTAACGAAGCTGATGATGACCAAAACTAACAACCCCAGCGGTGCTTTAACCCCTGCCTCTTTCCCCGTCGATACCGCTTTCGCAAAAATATTTCCTGCTTTGCTTCTCTTCTTCCCGCTACTTGCAGAAGGATCATCCTCCACTATTTCAAAGACCGTAGCCCTGCCTTGAGGCTCTTCCTCTGCTTCCACAGCACACTGCCCGCAATCCTTGAAGCATTCACCAAAGTTTACATTTGTATTCTCATCAGGAGCGCAGACTTCCTTGTAGGCTGGTGAACAGACACCATCTCCACAGGAACTGCTCCATCCGCTGCTGCTTCCTCCACCCCCAGAAGATGAGGAAGAAGATGAAGATGAGCTGGAAGATGCTGTCGTCCCAAGGATGCCGCTGTGCTGAAGATTTTCAAAGCGAAAAGTTGATCCCTCATCATAACACGTTATCCCATTGACCGTCACTCCCGTAGAGACGCCGATGCAGGAAGTGAAGTCCGTCTCATTATCCCCATCGCAGCCGGAGCTTATCTCACTCACTGACCCTATCTCCGCATCTTTGGCGCAGATGCTGACAAAATTGTTGTCAGTCATGTACAAGGTCTTATTGATATTCAACTGGCCGGAAAAATTGACGACAAGAGAATTATCCGCCTTGATGATAGAGATATTCTTCAGGTCAAACGTTGATCGGCTGAAGTTATGGGTGAAATTTATCAGCAATGTATCTTGGTCATAGAATGACATCTTTTGTAATCCTGTAAAAGTGTGATTGATCCTATTTCCCCCTACAGAGATATTAAGCAGGGATATTCCTGAACGGCTGACATTGGATTCGTTATATAGGACCGTATCAGTCCCGTCCGGCAAGCCATCGTTATCGGTATCACTAGATGCATTAACTCTCAATGAATAATTGCTTGAAGACCAGTTCGTATTTCTGGCTGTATCAACAACATAACAATTCCAAGTGTAATTCCCATTGCTTAAGCTGAGGTTCCAGGAAGCGGAAGATGATGTTCCGCTTAATGAAGTTGTTTGATTGAGGGAAAAACTGCTATTGCTAGCATTTGTCAGATACAAGCTGACATTGGCTAGCTGAGTATTATCACGTAACGAGCAGTTGAATAACGTGCTCTGTACGCCGCCGACAATATTGTCAACAGCATTGTTTTCCGGAGCATGTAAGGTGGCATTAGGGGTTGTTCCATCAATCGTAAACCTCACTTGACTGCTATTGCTGTTTCCTGCCGAATCATTCGCCCAGACTGTAACATTATGCTGGCCTTGGCTCCACGTTACTGAAGTGATGTTCGTCGTACAATTGGTGAGGGTAATGTTGCTCAGATAAGTATCGTTGCTGTACCAGCAAGAAGAGATAGAAGTATCGGAAACTACATACCCTACCATCAGGGAAGAATTGGAGGAGATAGTATCATTGGTTGGAACATGAATGGATAGTAAAGGATTAGTCGTATCTATCGTGAAAGAGACAGAGGCGCTGCCTTCATTTCCAGAAGTGTCATTAGCATAGACCGTAACATTATGCTGCCCTTCCGACCAAGTGAGAGAAGTGATGTTTGTCGAACAGCTCGCTAGCGTGGTATTGCTCAGGTAAGAGTCGTTGCTGTACCAGCAAGAGCTTATTCCGCTTCCGATGACGGTGTAATTTACATTTAACCCTGTGTTTGTTGAAAATGAACCATTAGGAGGAACAGCAATCGTCACCGTCACATCATCAGCATCAGTGATAGTCACGTTCCAATGAGCTGTCTCATTAGCAACGGACATGTCGGAAGTCATATTGGTATAGACAAAAAATTCATGAGTGGTATTTTGATCACCAGTTGCATTGACAGACCATTTGACGACCGCTGACTGATCTACATTCAGCGAAACTTCATAAGGATTTGTTCCATTGGCATAAAACGGATTTCCGTCAGTAGTATTTGGTACGAGGCCACCTTTGCTATTATCGACCACTTCAAAGACCATATCATCATTATCACCATAACTTGCCGTGGTACAGGTTGAGGAAGAGGTAAATGCAGTAGTAAGCTGCTCCATGCACCTCACCGTATGATTCGTGGAGATGACATTATCAACTGTAAAATTGACGCTGCTATTTACCAACCTGCTAGTTCCGTCATTACACGTTGATGATCCTGTTCCAGAGATGCTGCAGCTTCCCGTATACTTATTGACCCAGCCGCTGCCATTATTGTAAGCAACAGCAACTTGTGTAGCAGAAGAATAACACCAGATCTGGCAGGTGACATTGATCTGGCTTCCTGCTTTCACCGATGTGGAATTGAGGAACATATTATGAACTGCCATGTACGTCGTTTCCGTGGCATCAGAGCATGATTTTGTCGTGGCATCCGTAGAGTCTTCATTCTTGAAGCATGTTCCAGCATTGCAGGCTACTCCTGTAGAGCTTCCTGAGCCAGCGACATTACATATTTTTGGCGTAGTATCAGCAGCAGGATCAAGGCTTATATTCACTTCCCCGCAGTTTGCCCGGTTACAAGTGACGTTAACCTGCACTTCAAACGTCGTATTCTGTGTCACATTTATGTCTCCGCTTGGAGAAAGGAGATTTAGCGCAAGGAAAGGCTTTAGAGAAACATTCACCCACATGGCATTAGAGCGCTCATTTCCAGACGAATCATTGATAGTTATGGTCAAGTTATGCAGTCCGGCAGCAAGCGTAGTATTATTCTGCAGATAACCAGAACAGTTGATGGAATAACGCACCGTATCATTCACACGGAAACAGCTTACCCCATGAGCATCGCTAGCAGCGAGAGTATAACTAAAGTCATCCAGGTCATAGACTGATTGGTTGGCGATGGTGGTAAATATTGGTGCAGTAGTGTCAGTGACGTTAACCCACATCGTTCCGTAGTTCAAGTTTCCTGCACTATCATTGATGGTGATGTTGAGGTTATGCAGGCTGATGTTCAGCCGAGTATTGTTTCTTAATGATCCCGAACAGTTCAGTGAAAATCTTGCCGTGTCATTCACGCTAAAACAGCTTATCCCCGTGGCATCAGTGGCATTGAGAAGGAAACTGAAAGAACTGTTATATTCCACCGTCCTATTTTCTATTCCCGTAAATGTTGGCGCAGTAAAGTCTGCAGTGAACCGAACACTCGCTGTCCCTCTATTCCCTCTGCTGTCATTAGCGTAGACAGTCACGTTATGCTGCCCTTCCGACCAAGTGACGTCAGTAATGTCGGCGCAATCTGTCAGGGTGATATTTATCAGCATGGAATCATTGCTGTACCAGCACGTCTGCAGATTTGTATCGGTGATCGTGTGAGTGATATCTAATCCACTATTGTTGGTGGAAGAATTATTTGACGGGGAGTTGATAGTTACGGAAGGGGAAGTAAGATCTGAACTGATACTTCTGTTGACACTCCATCCAGAATTGCCATCGGTATCGAATACCCGGCAGCCCCATTTGTAACTTCCATCCATTAGCTGTAAAGTCCAGTTGGCAGAACCTTCCTGGCCGGTAAGGTTTGTCGTTTTATTGAGTGCAAAATTCGCCGTATTGTTGTCTGTGAGATACAAGCTGATGTTCACCAGACCACGTACATCCATCCCGGTACAATTGAATGTCACATTAAAAGTGGCATTGGCCGGCTCAAGATTATCCGCAGGAGACTCCAATACGGCAACGGGATGGGCATCATCGCCAAACTGGTACATGGTTGTTCCGCTATGAGCATAGAACAAAGTATTGGCTATCGTCGGAGAGTTAAAATTTCCTCCAGTAGATTCTTGAGTGATGACATTGCTGATATTAAATGCATCCAGTTGGTAGGTTACACCAGAACCGGTCGTAGTAAAAACATATTTCTTGCTGACG